>Ga0116185_1004038_pt1 | contig 12203 bp, 13 predicted proteins | sample AD_JPNNA7_MetaG_FD_89754 | JGI IMG/M metagenome (GOLD analysis project Ga0116185, IMG submission 89754) | Active sludge microbial communities of municipal wastewater-treating anaerobic digesters from Japan - AD_JPNNA7_MetaG | ecosystem: Engineered > Bioreactor > Anaerobic > Digestate | place... | reverse complement strand
GGCGGTTCAGTTCGGTTTTAAAATGATCCTGGCGCAAATATGAATAAAACGTTTGCCGGCAAACGCCCGCCGCCTGGATAGCGTCCTCATAAGACGGCGCCGCAATAATCGCCGCAATAACTTTTCGCTGGCGGGTTGTCAGCCGCCGCAGCGCCTCCGGACCGCCCGCAATCGGTTTAACGTTCCCGATCATCGCCGCCGCCTGGAGGGCTTCGCGACAAACCAAGGACGGCCGCCCGCCGCCTCCCTGGCGTCCGCTTCATCGATTAGTCGGCGCCAGTAATAGCCCGCCCGCTCCCGGTCCTCCGGCGTCAGCTGTCCGCCGGCGGCCGCTTCGCGCTTCCCGATCCATTGAACGATATCGGCAACGGTTCGCGGTCCATCTTCGCCCGCGGTCCCCAGCTGTTTTTCGATCCGCCCGATCCGCGCCCTGCAATCTCTCATAAACTCCATGCCTCTTTTAATCGTTTCGTGTAACGGCCCCAGGTTTCCCAATCAGCCAGGGACAGATCCCCGCCGGATTCGACAAGTTTAATCCGGGGTTCAAAGAACGCCCAGATTTCGTCCGCCTCTTGATCGGTCAGATCATCCCGGACCGCGCCGATCCGTGCGGTTATACGGTCAATGCGCCGTTTGTAGTTTGCCATTTCCGCCAGGCTTTCGTTGAATCGATCCCGTTCTCGAAAATATCATTCCAGATAGCCGCGTCAACCGGTGCCAGCTCTTCGCCAGAATCCAGCGTTTCCAAAGCGTCCGCAAACCAGGAACACGCCGCACAATGGTCCGCTTCCGTGGGAGCGTCCCGGCCCGTCTGGATTCGCGCCTCGATCCGGCCGATTCGTTTTTTAAATTCGTTCATAAAGTCCGCCGATCTGTTAAAATCCGTCTAATTTAATGCAAATAAAGTACCAAGTCCGCAACCGTGGCGATTTTTTCCGGTTTTATTGTTTCTGGCGTCCCCGTAGCGTCAGCGGAGGGACGCCGTTATAATGATTGTAATAATATTGAAGTAATATTGAAGTGGTTTTTTAGACATATTTGTTTACTTTTTTACCGGCGTTCATATCATTGAAAATAAACAAGCTATCACTGCCAGTTTTAAAAATCCCGTGGAAACGATTTAGACGTATTTGTTTACTTTTCGGGTAAATTTAGACGTATTTGTTTACTTTTCGGGTAAATTTAGACGTATTTGTTTACTTTATTTGCTGGCGCTCTCGCAGATATCGGCTTATTTCGTCCGCGTCGCTTGTCGCGTAAACATGAATCTGTGTTCTACTGAACCGGCCCGGCGTCAATCCCTCCAGTGTTTTTATTGACGGTTCAATCCGTGTAATGATATTCGTTTTATTCATAATTTCGCGCCAGGTTGATATCATCGATTTCATTCTCCGGCCGCTGTTGGAATCCTGGATATTCGCCTCCGCGCAATGATCCGCGCCGGCCCGCGCTATCACTTTTTGACCGTCCGGAATATCTTTTATTTTCTTGTTTCCCGTTTCGCGCAAGATAAACCCGGCGTAATAATCGCCATACGCCGACAGCCCGGCCGCGTCCAGCCGCGGCGGCCATTTGAAATAACGCCGCTCTTGCAAGATTTCCAAACTTTCCGGCGTCCGTTCTTTCCCGTACGATTCCACAAGTTCTTTTGTGGCCGGCCAAACGTCAGGGATAAAATCGATATAATAATATTTTTGGTCTTTTGCGAACTTCGACCAGAAACGAAACGCCCCGCGGAATTTGCCCCGTAAAATGACGCTGGCGTTATAGATAGCCCAGCCGGCCCGCTCTATCTCGCTATATGCGCCCTTGTCGCCCGGATCAAAACCGAAATATTCCAGCGCTTCATCTTTCGGAATTTTTAAATGATTTTCGCGGGTATTGTAATAATATACGGCGCTCATTCGATAGATTTTCGCGGCGTTTTGGTAAAGAATAATCTTTGAAAGTTCAGCGCTAAGCCCGGCGATAAACTCCGGATCATCAAAAAATTCAGGATTTTTGAGACGCTCCTCCAGTTCCCGGCGCCGTTCTTCGTTTTTGATCCCGGCGAATAATTGCGGAACGGACGTTGAAATTGAAAAATCTCCCCAGCGGTCACTTATAACAATGATTTCTCCGGGTGTAACGGAGGATTTCATTAAATATTCTTTTTCTTGCCGGAGTACGTTAATTCGCTCCTCTTTGGTTAATTTCCGCCCCAGCGCTTTTTCTTCGCTTTTTATTATATCTTCGTCCCATCTATATTTCTGAACCTCCGTGAAAGCTCCGCGGACGCCGATCCATCTACTTGTATTTTTATGTGTAGTGGAATCTAATAAAACCGGTTTGTCCAGAATATCGCTTTTTGGTTTTGCTCCCCTGGCGATATCTTGCCATTTCGTCAACCAATCCCATAAATCAACCTTTTCATATAGGAATAAAACCGCGCTCTCAACGAAAGCGTCAACTTTGGCACGCGCCGGAAATGCCCGGCCGTCTATTAATTCACCCAGGATTATAAAGAAAACGCCGATCCGTGTTAGCGTGTTTGCGGTTCCATCATCTTTAATATTTGGTGTAACCTTAGCCAGTTGCCAATCAAGCGCCTTTTGAAGTTCGGTCATATCGCCGTTATTTGTTGAACCGCGGGACCAGAGAATACGCGAAAATTTATCATCTATTTGGATGACTTGCGAAATTACTTTATTCCCCTCGATCCGGGAAGTGATAATTTGCAAGGTTGAATTTTCCTGCGAAAATTTATAATCAGTATCAGCAAACAACATCGGCCGGGCGGCATATTCTTTTTCTTGCTTCAATGCAATCACGTCCAGGATTTGCGATTTATACCCCTCTGGGGTAAAAGCGCCCTCAATATCCGGGTGTTCGCCGTTCATGTAAACTTTTTTATTCCGTTTTTTTGCCATTTGTGGAATCCTCGAATAAATCAACCGCCCGGATAATCAAATTATAATAAGTCCGCAGCGCCAGCTTGAACGGCGCCAGATCGGCGCCGGGGATCCATCCGGCCCAAACTTGATTTAACCGATCAAGCGCCCGCCGGATATCCTCCGCCAGTTCCGGCGCGTGGCCCTCTATATATTCCAGCGTCCCCGGCTTAAAGCGCTTATTGATAGCGTCCACGGCCCGAACAAAAAGCGTTTCCGGCGTTTCGATCTGGACCGGCGCCGGCGGGTTCGATTGCCGGCGGGTTTCACGTTCCGGAAATATTTCCGGAACCTCGCCCCAGCCCGCGCGGGTTCGCGGCGCCGCGGTCATGGTTTCGGGTTCAAGTTCAATCATATTTCTTTGTCTGCAATGTAATATTTACGGACATTGAAAGTTATTTGTTATCGCCGCCGGCGGGTTCGTCCGGTTTCTCCGGCGTCCATTCGCCGTCAAACGCCGCCGCCAGCCGATCCTCCGAAATGTACCAACGGCCGCCGAATTTGTGCGCTGGGAGGCGGCCGGCCCTCATAAGATTTCGGACGGTGACCGCGTTCAGGTGCAGGATTTCGCCCACTTCGCCCGGCGTGTAAAAAGTTTTGGGTCCAATCTTGATAGCCATTTTATGCCCTCATGTTTTCAATGATTCGTTTCACTTCGCCGGAATAACGGGGATCTATCCCGCCGATCTGGTCCAGGACGCCGACAATCTCAATTATCGCCGCGTCAACGGTCCCGGCGTCCGCGTCATTCAACAGCCGGACAATTTTCCCCAAGTTCGCGCGAACCGCTTTCAACGGGTCCGCGGCCGGGGCGGGTTTGGCCTCAGTTCCGGCGCCCTGGCGGTCTTTGCGAATTTCGGCAATAGTCCGCTTTGCGGAATCCCGTTTGATAGCGCCGCCGGTTTCGCGTTCGATTCGTTCGGGTAGGGTTTCAGGTGCCGGATCAAAAGTGAAATCTGCACTTTTGATTTTTGCGGCCGCGCTCTTGCGGTCCCCGCCACGCCGATCTTGACCGATTTCATCCCCGTATAGGGCTATAATCAGCGCTTTCTTTTCCTCCGGTCCCAGCTGGCGCCTCAATAGATTATCTTTTATCAGAAATTCCCGCTCTTGCGCCGCCGTCAGCTTGCCGGCGATAAACTGAACCGGGATAAACGTCCGCCCAAGTTCGCGGGTTATTTGCGCCCGCCGGTGACCGGATAGAATGACGCCGGCCGCGGTTGCGATAACCGGGACCAGGACGCCGCGGCGCCGGATATCCTCTTTCAGTTTTTCGTATTCGTCCGCCGGCAAGGGTTGAAAATATTCACGGTTTAACGGGTGTTCGATCAAGTTCTGGACCGCGTGCATTTTGACCGCCTCCAGTTTGACGCCCTCCGGCGCCGGCCGGTCCGCCGCGAGAACGTGGGTTAATTCGCTTGAAAGTTCGCCGCGGTCTGCCGCCTCTTTCGCCGCTTTCAGTTCTTTGGCAATAGCGGAGTTTGCAACGTTCGCCGTTTTTCTTGCCATTATTGACCGCCCTCCCTGGAAATGATTTCGCGGCAAAGTGCGCTAAAGTCCTCCGCGCCGTGGGATCCTGGCGCGTGTTCAAATATTGTCTTTCCCGCTCCGGGCGCCTCCGCCAGCGCAACGTTATTCCGGATTGTCGTTTCAAAGACGGCCGCGCCGAATATCTCCCGGACCGCCGCCATTACTTCCCGGTTCAGCGTCCGGCGGTTGTCGTAAAACGTCCCGAAAACGCCGGTTATTTTCAGCGCCGCGTTTATCCGCTGGCGGATCAGATCGACCGTTTTTATCAGCTGCGTTATTCCCTGCATGGGGAGAAATTCGGTTTTGATTGGGACATAAACGCCGGTTGCGGCCGCCAAAGCGTTCATTGTCAGGACGCCCAGGGAGGGAGGACAATCAATAAAAATATATTCAAAGTCCGCGCGGATAGCTTTTAGGGCGTTCGATAACATCATTTCACGTCCCGGCGTCCCCAGGAAATAAAGTTCAGCGTTCGCCAGCGTCAGCCCGGACGGGAGGACCGCCAGCCCGCCGCGGTCCAGGATAACATCCGCCGCGGCCGCGGTTTCGTCCAGAACCTCAAAAACCGTCTTTCTCTTTTCGCCCTCCTCCGATATTCCCAGCGATTGCGTGGCGTGCGCTTGCGGGTCCATATCGACCAACAGAACCCGGCGGCCGATCAGCGACATTCCAGCGGCGATATTGACGGCCGCGGTTGTTTTGCCAACGCCGCCCTTTTGGTTCATAAAAGCGATAACTTCCATTGTGTGCGCCCTCCTGGTTAATCTCTATCCCACGGGTAAACTTCGCCGTCCGCCGTCTCCGGATTCCCGCCGGCGGAATGTTCGGGTGATTCTTTCGCGTCCGATATCCTGTAAACTTCGCGCGAATAATTTAAAGTTATCGGTTCGTGGTGCACTTCGCCGTCCCGATTCTTTAAGACATAGACCGCCAGCCCGTCCTCTTTCCCGCCCTCTTTCCGATCATCCCACAAACCCAATATTAAATTGGCGTCCTGTTCAATATCGCCCGCCTCCCGGATATAGTCCTCCGTTATTGGTTTGCGCTTTTTGTCGGCCGTCTGCGTGCGTCCGGGTTTCATGCTCTCCCGGTTAAATTGCGCTCCCATGATAACCGGGATCTTTAACGATAGCGCCCGATCCAACAGCTGATTGGAAATAGTTTGCAGTTCGGTTTGTCGTGAATAGCTCTTGATTTTCGTTCCGATCTTTTGGATATAATCGATATAAACGGCGCCGATACGGTGACGCTTCGCCAGCTGCGCCAGGACGCCCGTCAGCTGTTCGACCGTGTAACGTTCATCGATCAAAAAGATTCGATTGTCAAAGTCCGCCAGCCGGCGCCGCGCCGCTTCAATGGCGGGTTCATCCTGGTTTTTATACTTGATATATCTTTTATATTGCGTGTAATTGTTCCCGTATGGATCTAAAACAAGATTCGCCTCCCGCATTAATAGCCGCGTCATAAGCTGGTTTTTGGTTTGTTCATAACTGAAAAAGAAAAAATGTTTATCAGGATACGCCGCCGCCTGTTGCATCATAAGATTTAACAAAAACGTGGTTTTCCCGTGTGAGGGACGGCCGGCAATAATGGTTATTGCGCCGGGTGTAACGGGAGCGATTCGATCCAGTTCATTGTATCCGGTTTTCATGGCGTCCGGTTCGCTTTGCATGGATTTTTCATAATCGGCGAAAGTATATGGCCCGTCAAGTTCGCCGCCGGCCGCCTCTTGCTGGGATATCTCCGTCAGCCGGTCCCGCAAATCCCGTAAATCATCAAGGGATTTATTGCCTCCCTGATATTTGTTAATCGCCTCTTTGGCCGCTTTCTCCTGGCGCCGCGCCGCCTCTTGCTCCCGGATATCGGCGAAACGTTCCTCCCAGCCGGCGCCTGGTTCAAAGTCCTCCGGGTTCATCTTTTTAAGCTGGCGGAATTCGGCCGGCGATAACTTAGAAAATATCCGGTCAACTGTATGATGAAAAGCAACGGCGCCTTGATCGGTATCGGCCGGGTGTGTTTTTTGGGCCCGCCGAAATTCCCAATTAAACCAGGAAGCCGCGCCAGCTATCAGCGCCCGAAATGGGTCAACTCCCTCCGCCCTGAATAGTTCGTCCGGGTCTTTGAATCTCCCCAGGTCCGGCGGGTCAATGACGAAAACATCAAAGCCGGCGCCGCTCTTGCGCAATCGCTCTATCGCCGCGGCCGTGTTTTTCGGTCCGTGTTCGTCATTATCAAAGGATATGATAACTTGCTTGATCCCCAGCGCCCGCAGCCCGTCAAGATGTTTTTCTGATAATCCGCCTTGACCGACGGCCGCAATCCCGACGCCGGCGCCCAAGTCCAGCCGCGAAAGATACGCCGCGTCCGGCGGTCCCTCAACGATAACAACCGCTTTTTTTTTCCGGCAATAATGCAGGTTGAACAGGTCCGCGGTTGTGCTTAATCCGGCCGTATATTCCTGCCGCCGTTTTTCAGACAGACCGGCGGCTGTTTCCACAATAACGCCCTCCGGGACCGCAGCCCGTTTAAAAAAGCCGATGATTCGGCCGCGCCGATCCCGCCAGGGGAGCGCCGCACGAAACAGGTCTCCATGCGCCCCTTGCAAATGCAAGCTCTTGATAGCCTCTGCCGCGTCAGCGCCGGCCGCTTCCCGCAAGTGTTTTCTGATATCGGCGTCTGGCGGATAATAAATCCATTCGGTCTTTTCCAGCGTTTCCCGATTATATCCTCTAGCGGTCAACAGATAATCAAGCGCCTCTTTGCCGGCGGGTTCATACAACAGCCGGCGCCCGTATTGATAAACTTTTTCGTACAAGTCCGCGGCCGTGAAATATTCGCCGCTCTTTCCGTCATTTTTGGGCGGGTGCTTTTCGCTTGACCGCTCCCAATAGGCCAGGTCCGCGGGACGATAGCGCTCTATCATCCAGCGAAGCGCTTCCCGAAATTCCAGGTTCAGGACGGTTTCAACCAGGCGGATATTATCGCCGCCGATCCCACAAGCCCAACAATGGAAATAATTCTCTTTTACGTTCAGCGTGAAAGACCGGCCGGATTTCCCCAAATGACCGCTGGGGCAATGGCCAGCCGGCGGGTTCCCGGTCAATTCAAGTCCAAGCAAAGCCGCGACGTCCTCAATTGGGACGTTCGCCCGGATATCCTCTTTCAGCTGGTCCGAAAAATTGATTGAATTCATGGTTTCCCCTGGTTAAAAATCCAGTTCATCAGCCGGCGCCGCCGGTTTCGCCGCGGCCGTCTCTTTGTCCCGCGCTTTCAAATAGATATTGAAATCCGGATCCTTTTCCGATTTCTTGAAAGTGTTCGGCAAGATAACAATAGACGTGACCGCGTTCAATGATCCGGAAAGCAGCGTTTCGCCCTTTTTGGTTTTGCTTTTCCAAAGTCCAGTCAGCTTGATAAGTTCGCTCATTTTTTTAAGTCCTCCGGTTTAAACGTTCAAGATTGCATCGATTTTGGTTTCCGGCGCCGCCGCCAGCCGGTCTATATTGTGCGCGTAAATCAGGGTTGTATTAATATCGGCGTGGCGCGCCAGCGCCCGCGCCTCTTGGACCGTGGCGCCGCCCAAAAGCGCAAACGTGACGGCCGAATGGCGGCAGCTGTGCGCCGTCAGCCGGTCCCGGCCGGGAGCGATTCTTTCAATGGCGGATTTCGTCAGCCGCGAAACGCTTCGGGTTGTCAGCCGGCCGCCGTGGTTGCGGTTTGAAACAGCCGCAAACAATGGCGCGCCGGGATCAACCGCGCCGCGGGTTTTCAGATAGCTATTTATCGGCGTCAGGGTTGCCGGCGTCAATACCACAAAATCGCTTTTCCCGTCCCGGCCCTTGCCCTGGATATAAAGAACGGTTTTCCCTCCCTGGTTCGCAATATCGCCGGCGTCCGCGCGGATAATCTCCACGGTCCGGAGTCCGGTCCGGATCATCAAGTTTACAATGGCAAAATCCCGCTTTCCGCGGAGGGTTCGCGTTTTGATAGCGGCCAACAGTTCGCGCGCCTGGTCCGGCGTGAAAGCGTCTTTCTGGAACGCCCGGCCGCGCTTCATTAACTTGATATCTTTTGCAATATTCGGGAAATATCCGGCGCCCTCCGCCCACGTGAAAAAGCGCTTGACCGCGGTCAGATAGCAGGAAACAGTAAACGCCGACAACCCGCGGCCGATCAGATCCGTTTTAAACTGGAGGACGGTTTCCCGCGTGAATTGACCGCGCGGCGCCGCTTCGATCCAGCGGCCAAACTGTTTCAGCGCCCGCCGATACGTCCGTTTGCTGGCGTCCCGGATATCCTGGGAACATAGAAACAGATCGACCAAACCGCCAAAGTCCGCAACGGCCGCCGGCGTGGTGACCGCGCCCGCCGGTCCGTCTATGGAAACAAGTTCGTTCATGGTTCGCGCCTCCGCTTGATTGGGGTTCCGTCCCTGGTCCCAATATAGCGATTATTCGTTTTATTGTCAAGTGAATTTATATTCTTTAATATTGTATTGAAAGCGTTCCATTTTATTATATTTCGTTTCTGCCATATTGTCATACACCCCTTAAGGCGCTAACTTATTGATAAATAACAATCGGTGTATGCATAATACAGATTATGTTAACATGGAACCACGGCGGCGCGCTTTCCGTCCGCAGCCGACCGGGAGGGACCGCCTTTTTAAATCCAGTCAGTATTCCAGCTGGTCTATATGTAGTGGCGGCCGTGAGCTGATAAACGTCAAGATATAGACGGCGGCGGTTCGTTGAATCAATTACCCATCAATTACCCATCAATTAAAACAGGGTTCAATATGACGGGTTCGTTGAAAGCGGGAAAAGCGGAATGTGTGGGAATTATCGGAATTTCGCAAAGTCCGCCAGGATGCGGCGCCGGCGAAAAATCAAAAGTTCAAATGAACTTTTGATCTGTCATGATGAGAATCGATCCGTTCAGCTGCTTTTCTATAAATAAAAAACCCCAAGCTGGAAAACTTGGGGTTTATACCCATCTATATTTTGTAATCTGTTTATTCTGAAAAAAGATCCGCCTGGTCACCTTTTTGATTCGAACCTTGCCTTTTCGCTTGTTTAAATGTGATAGCCTCCGGCGGCCGCTTCACTTCCGCGCCTGCCAGCAAATCGGCGATTGAAAAAATCTGTATCTTTGGGTAGTCGTTCCCCCATCCAGGCGAATGATAAAAACCGGCGGTTGATGCCTCTTTTATCATTTCCCTTGTCGGTTCCTCCAGGGTCACGAATAAACCGATTGCCGCGCTTTCCCGATCCACTACCCCGCGCAAGTCTCTTATGTCCCCCGCCTTTACATGACCGCTTTTAACTTGAACAAGAATTGTTTTTGCTTTTCCATTGGCTTCATCAATGAATGAAATAATACCATCAATTCCCTTGTCGCTGCCCTTTTTTCCCGCTTTCGTTTGGCCTGTCGTTCCGAATGGCCGCGCCTTAATGAGCGACAAAGCCCACCATTGGAACTGATAACGGTCCTCAATGGAAAGCTGTTTTGCAGATGCGAAATCCTCCGGTTCCCCGATTACTTTATAATCTTTTCCCGGTTGCAAACCATAAGCATCTGCAAGCCGGTATTTTTGCAGTGCAATTGCCAAGTGGGTTATATCAATCCCGATCCATTCCCGCCCCAGGTTTTGGGCGGCTGAAATTGTCGTGCCGCATCCACCAAACGGGTCAAGGACAACGTCGCCGGGGTTACTGCTTGCCTGGATAATTCTTTCAAGTAACGCAACAGGCTTTTGGGTGGGGTATCCAAGGCGCTCCGCTGCCTGGGAATTTATGGGAAAAATGTCAGTAATAACATCTTGAACAATTGTCCCCTGCAATTCGTCTAAATATCTTTTTATTCTTATCCCACCGGTTTTTGTAAAATGCAGCCGATTTTCCGCATCAAGCCGTTTCATCGTTTCAAGGGGAACCCGCCAAAGTGAAGTAAATCCCCTATATTCGTATGTATAACCTCCCCCGGAAAGTCCTTTTGCGGTTAAATCCCCATCTGTCCAAAGACGGCCGTCCGGGTCTGTTTTGTTGAACCGGGCCTTATGGTGTTCGGTATGATCAAGAAAAACCTGGTTCCATTTTGGCGCATCTGTTTTTGAATAGTAAAGTAGAACGTCATGCACATTTCCCCACCGCTTGGGGTCATTGTGTGCGGTCGTGCGCTTCCAAATTATTTCATTTCGATAATTCTCGGACCCGAAAATTGAATCCAATATAATCTTTAAATAATGGCTTGCGGTCGGGTCACAATGAAGATAAAGGCTGCCTGTCGGTTTTAAAACTCTGTGTAATTCAATCAATCTAATCGCCATCATTACAAGATACGCCATCATTTGGTTAGGTCCTATGGCCTGGCGCAAGGCGTTTATCATGCTTGATATTCCGGGAGTTCCGTCCGTAATTAAATCTTGATATGTTTTTTCTGTGTCCTGGTTCCAATGCCAGGTATCTTCAAAGGCCGTTATCTGGGCCTCCGCCTCTTTGCCGCTTTCTTCTTTGAAAAGAACGTTATAATTCCGGTTTGAATTAAAAGGCGGGTCTAAATAAATAAAGTCTATACTTTCAGTCTGAATATAATCTTTTAAGATTCGCAGGTTATCGCCATAATAAAGAGTATTCATTACTTGAACCTCTTGGAAATAGTGATTTATTGGCGTCTATTTAGATTCAGATTTTATGGCTGGCGTCTCATGATCCCACTTCAATTCAATAACTTTAGTTCCTGGCGGCACCGGCGGATAATTCCCGTTTTCGTCCGGCTCCAACCAAATGATTTCCAACTGTTCCTTTGGCTTTATGGCCGCCTCAATCCGCTTTATTCTTTGTTTCGCGCTCATTGTTCGCAGATATCCCGTGACCGGACCGGCCAACAGATTTTCACTTTTCCATAATCACAGACATTGATATCATAACGCCAGCCGCCCGGTCCTGGATCATTGTAACGGTCTAAATATTCCTGGTCCGTTTCGCCCGGCCGCCTGGGAAACGTTTCAAACGATTCGATTGCCGCCGCGTTAATTGCCGGCGGAGGCGGCGGGACGTGGATAACATCGACCGCGCCGCCGATATCCAGCCGCTTTTCATAGTCTTTGACGCGCCTCTTGAAATTTCCCACTTCACGCCCTCCGGTTTCTCACAACGTTATGAGAATTATTGCGCCGATCAGCGCCGGCCGCCGTCAATGGCCGTTTCGATAGCGTCCAGCCGTTTTTCAATGTCCTCTATTTCGCGCGCTTTGATAACATAGTCAACGATAGCTTGCGCCGCGCGCAGCCGGACGTTTTCAGATTCCGAATTCAACAAAGTCCGCAGCGTTTCAACCGCCTCCCCGCTGGCGGTTTTCAGCCGCGTGAAAGCGCCGTCCGTCAGTTCGTTAAGCTGGCGGTTCAGTTCGGTTTTAAAATGATCCTGGCGCAAATAGCTGTAAAAAGTCTGGCGACATACGCCGGCCGCCTGGATAGCGTCCTCATATGACCGCGCCGAAATAATGGCGGATATCGCTTTCCGCTGGCGGGTTGTCAGCCGTGGCGCTTCCTGGTCTGCGCCGGCGGATATCGGTTTCACGTTTCCGCTCATTCGCGCCGCCGGGAGGATTTCGCGCCGGATCCAGGACGGCCGCCCGCCGCCTCCCTGGCGTCCGCTTCATCGATTAGTCGGCGCCAGTAATAGCCCGCCCGCTCCCGGTCCTCCGGCGTCAGCTGTCCGCCGGCGGCCGCTTCGCGCTTCC
>Ga0116185_1004034_pt1 | contig 12209 bp, 7 predicted proteins | sample AD_JPNNA7_MetaG_FD_89754 | JGI IMG/M metagenome (GOLD analysis project Ga0116185, IMG submission 89754) | Active sludge microbial communities of municipal wastewater-treating anaerobic digesters from Japan - AD_JPNNA7_MetaG | ecosystem: Engineered > Bioreactor > Anaerobic > Digestate | place... | reverse complement strand
GTGTCGTCATGATTCGCTCATGAATCGATGTTCCTTTATCATTTCGCAGCGCTCCCAGGATTTTTCTCAAGACGACATGGGGCCGCAATGCTCTCTCGGCCCTATTGTTGTTTGGCTCTACACCCGGATTGATGACAAATGTGAACCAGTAGTCAAATCCATTGTTGATTTTACCGACGAATTTTCGGACTTTCTCGACAGAGTACTCTTTCGAGATCTGTTTCCTGAGCGCTTTTTGCGCCAATTTCCAAAGAGTCTCTCTGACTTCTGGTAAAAGATCCGTTTCCAGTTCACTCCATTCATTCCCAGCTCTGAGTTGCTCGATAAACTCTTCTTCTTGCATACTCCCATCAAATCATTATTGCCAAAATAATATATAATTCTTGCGGTCGAATGGATGTTGGTTGGATCACATTATTGAGTTAAGATCTAAACACATACCTTCTTTTCAAGCAGAAGTCTAAGATGTTTATAATTGAGTAAAAATTTGAGGCTGTCACCACCACATTATCAACGAGATTAGCATTAGGTCTACCAACACCTTTATTAATCAAGTTACCATTTCCAGAAAGAGGCTTGAATTATGGAATTCCTTGACATTATGAGCATCTCACACCGCTATATGGAGATACTAAACCCTTCCACGCCTGAAAAGATCATCAAACTTGGCAAATTACTCAAATTGAAAAAAGGAAACCGGGTTATTGACTTCGGTTGTGGTTGTGCCGTACCCCTTACTCTCTGGGCTGAGGAATTCGGTATTACTGGTATTGGAATAGATATATCCGAGGATTTCTGCGACAGGGCTAGGCAAAAACTGGCTTCGAAAGGTTTATCGGACCGAATCGAAATCGTTTGCTCCAATGGGGCTGATTACATATTCGAAGAAGGGGTTTTCGATGCCGCAACATGTATTGGGTCAACGTTTATTTTTGGCGGCTGCCAGCAGACACTCCAAGTACTGAAGCGAGCTGTTCATCAGAATGGACGCCTTGGTATCGGTGAAACCCACTGGCTTAGCAATCAGGTACATCCGGTATACGCCCAAAAACAGACAACTACCCATACAGAAACGGAACTAACTCAATTTGCCCGGGATGAAGGCTTTGAACTCGAATACATCATTCGTGCCAGCTACGACGACTGGGACAGGTACATTTCGGATGGTTGGTATGGACTGATACGTTGGCTTGAAGAAAATCCCACCCACACTGACTATGAACAGGTATTCAAGCATTTCCGTACTGACCAGGATGATTATTTACAGTTCCAACGCCAATATATGGGTTGGGCCATGTACTGCCTCGCTCCCATGAAATCTCGTTGACATGTAGTCATCTATGAAAATATTTTTGTATGTGTTTAGGTCCCTGAATTCGGCATCCACCGACCTACTCTCAAGCACCTAAACACATACGCAGAAACAATTATATACGTTGATGATCGTAACAAAATACGGCAAAGGGCAAACCGGCTTTTGCTCCCACCTTCTCTTATTTTGAAAAAGCGATCACCGCCATTTTGCAGCGAAAGGTTTATCTACGTCTTGTGTCGTAGAAGAGATAGGCAAAAGTCGACGGCCATTATCCCTCCTACAATTTGACTTTTGCCTCCCTCCTTTTCTGCCTTCTCTTCATAACAGCATCTACCATTACGTCTATATTGCAGCTCTGCCCTCCATTGGGATATGCCCGATCCCCGCAAGAAGATAGAACAGCTGATAGAGTCCCTTGAAGAGCTGAGGCTGCATGTGGGCAGAAAAGACATGGCTGTGGGCGGCCAGGAGATCAATGCGCCGCTCTACTTCTCCCTCGCCAATGCATGCCTGCGAAACCATGCAGTACTGCTCTACGGCGGCATGGGGGCCAACAAGACCACGCTTGTCAACCTGCTGGGCACCTCCTTCCTCTCCCTGGATCTGGAGGCTGTGGAGGACCTCATGATCTCCGGGCACCCTGAGCAGACTGAGGAGAAGATCGTGGGCTTCCTCGACCCAAGACAGTGGATGGGGCCCACCTCAGGGCCGACCAGGGTTCTCTGGACTGGATGGGCCCAGTCGAGGTGGAAGCTCATCAATGAGATCAACCGCTTTCCTGGAGGCAAGCAAAACCTGTTTCTGGAGATACTGCAGAAGCGGCGGATAAGCTACGCCGGGCAGGTCTGCTCTCCTGGGGACACCTGCTACTTCGCAACCATGAACCCTGAGTTCTCATCGACATACCCCGTAGACCAGGCCCTTCTGGACAGGATATCCGCCTGCGTGCCAGCCACACAGCCCGATTTTCTTGCCGGCCTGCTCCTGGCCGAGCGAGAGAGGGAGGTGCGGGAGCTGGCGAGGGAGCTGCCCCGCTTCACATGCGGGGAGTTTGAATCGCTTCCCGGGCTGGTGGCGGAAAAGCCCGTCAAGAGCCAGGTGGAGCTGGCCATACTCTGCCTGCTGCGCGACTTTACACTGTGCGAGAGGGCCCCGGCCTATGACAAGAGCCAGCTCTCAAAGGCCAAGCCGTCCATGGGGCTCTGCTCAGGCTGCCACTACTGGAATAATCCTGAGGCGGTCTGCTGGCAGGTGGATGAGGGGCTCTCAGACAGGGTGCGCCAGGACCTGAGGGCCTTTACCAGGGCCTTTGCCTTCCTGCTGGATATGGACGCAGACCTGCAGGTGCTGCGGGCCGTGGCCCCATATGTGATATGGCACAGGGTGACGCCGCTTCCCTCCGCTCTGGAGAAGCCCCCATACTTCGGTGCGGGCAGGCTGGCCTATGTCTCGGACCTCGTGGAAAAGAGCATCAACCGCACAATGAACGAGAGGGCGGAGATGAACCTGATCTACTCCAGGGCTGTTGACGGCGAAACATCCGCATCGAAGGCGATTGAGGAGCTCTCCCTGTTCGACGATCCCATCGCCAGAATGGATTTCATCCCCTCCCTGGAGCGGATCAAAGCCGCAGGACTATGGAGATGATGAAGATGAAGCTGTCCCGCTTCATGGACGAGGCCTACGAGGGAATGGCTGCAGCCGGGCCTTCAAGACTGAAGAGCCAGAAGAAGGGCCTCATATTCAGCCTGGAGGACTTGGCAGAGCAGGTGGGCTCCAGGCCCGTGCGGGAGGATGTGGAGCAGCTTGTGCGAGATGACAGAGGCCAGATGGAGATGCTCCTCTCCTCCAAGCCTGGAAAAAAGTATGCACTGCTCTGGGGCTATCTCTCCGGCATGGCAGCGGAGATGAGCGATGGGCCGCTCATGCTGCCTGGCCTCGAGTATGCGGGCCTCGAGATGCGGCATGGCTGCCTGCTCCTGGAGCAGGCCGGCTCTCACGTGGGTGAGAGGATGGCAGGGGGCAGGATCATCGTTCAGGGGGGTGCCGGCGATTACCTGGGCCAGGAGATGGCAGGTGGCGGGATAATCGCGGCAGGCTGCAGAGATTATGCCTTTCGCAATATGCAGGGTGGCTTCGGCCTGATCAGGGGCGACGCAGGAAAGTATGTGGGCCTGGGAAACAGCGGCGGCAGGATAGTTGTGCTTGGAAGCTGCGGTGAGAGGGCAGGCTGGCTCATGCACTCCGGGAGCCTCTATGTGCGTGCTGATGCGGGAGACTACATCGGCCTTCTCATGTCCGGTGGCAGGATCCGGGTCAGGGGCAGGGCGGGGCGCAGAGCTGGCTGGAGGAAGAGGGGCGGGAGCATCTCTGCGACAGGCTTCGGCCCGGAGGCTGCGGAGGATGTCGAGCTGGATATGGGCTGATGTCTGGGCGAAGTCCCGCAAGAACTGGCACTGGCCGCTTCTGCCCATGCCCCGCCTGGCTGCAGCGGCCCGGGGAGGGCAGGGTGCAAGTGAGGGCGAATTTCCATTCGAAAACTACAGGATAACCATTGACTGCGATACTCTGGCCCTTGGGCCGGAGTACCTCGTGGGGCTCTTCGACCATCTCATATCTCACTACATCTTTTGTCCGCGATCGCTGGAGGAAGCTGGCCGCCTGGCGCTGGCAGCCATCAGGGGGCTGGAGAGGCCGGACGCCCTGGCTGCGCGGCGCATGGTCAACATATTCTCGGACATCGTCTGCGACTCATTCCGGGTGGAGAGAAGCCCGGAGGACGGGAGGAAGACACTTCTCGGCTGGAGGAGGCTGGCCTCGCAGGGGCAGGCCCTCTCACCGCTGGATCGAGTGGTGCTGGGGTTTCTCAGACAGTACTGGGGAGCGGATCTGCCGGCATGCTCTCTGCCTGCGGTGGCGCAGCTGGCCAGGGTCTTCTCTCCCGGCGTCATGGACAGGAGTCTATGGCCCAGGCAGTGCCGGCAGATGGCCAGCATACTGGAGCCTTTCCAGCCGGGGCTGCTTGGCAGGGGAGAGATCAGGTGCCTGGAGATCCTGAACGGCAGCGCCCGGGACGCGCCACTCTCCTGCGCTGCTGAGCTGGACATCCGCCAGTACGAGCAGGCCATGGCAGTACTTGGACTGAAGGGGGACCTCGTCCGCTGGTATCGCGACCAGAGCTACAGCATCGAGATCGCCGAGACCGCCAGCCCCAGGAGGGAGAGCTATCCCTCTGCGCCCCAGAAATGGAGGCTGACAGATCCATGCAGCGATCTGGACATGGCCTACTCACTCAGCCTTGCCCCCAGGCTCATCCCGGGCGTCACAACATACAAGAGAAGCCGGGAGAGCGGGCCGCTCGTTCCCGGAGGCAGGGCGGTGCCAGACCTGCTTGTGGTGCTGGACAGCAGCCGCTCCATGGAGGGGCCGGCCCTGGGCACCAAGACCCACAGGGCGACACTTGCAGCATTCAAGGCCTGCCGCTATGCCCACAGCAAGGGGGCAATGATTGCAGCCATAAACTTCAGCGAGAAGTACATCGTCGCCCCCTGGACGCGGGATCTCCACGCCGTGGAGAGCATCCTTGTGGAGTTTTTCTCCACCCGCACACATATTCCGGGAAAGGCGGTGAGAAGGCTGGCTGAGGAGCGGCCGGGCTGCCTGATCCTGTGCATCACGGACACCCACATTCAGAACCTCTATAAGGAATGGGAGGACATCAAGAGGGCTGCCGATGCTGGCAGGTTTGTGCTCTTCTGCATCGACCAGGCCTACAGGGACAGGAACGCAGAAAAGGCGCTGGCCGGGCTTGGGCAGGTCTACTACATAAACCGGCTTGAGGACCTGGTCTCAATGGTCGTGGAGGTCACAGGAAGGGCCTACTGCGGGGAAAGTTTTATCTCTTCGCAGTGAATGGGGGTGCTGGCGTGCCGGGATAGGGTAGTGGTTTATCCTGAGGGACTGTGGATCCCTCGAGCTGGGTTCGAATCCCGGTCCCGGCCCCTGATATCAAAGCGATCTGCTATGAATTTCATTTTCGCAAGTCTCACGAAAAGAGCTGATCCGGCGGTTAAGAAAGATGGGATTTTGCGGGATGCAGGAATCTCCCGTGAAGAGTGGCTTTCATTTGCATACGCAGATCCCATGTTGATGAGCGATTGACTCCTCAGTCATGCATTCCCAATCGACAGAAACATCATGCAAAAGCCTTTTCCATTTTGACGCCCTGACAGTATGCTCTCTCTGACGAGGACGAAGCCGGTCTGAATGCGACGAACGGCCGCCGCCCGGCGGACATCGCCGGCAGCGCCATTTTCATGCGGAATGCGGAGACAGACGGGCGCATACAGAAGCGTGGCCTTGGCTGGCGGGCAGAGCACCCTCGGCGAGCTGAAGAGCACCAGAAAGGACGACTTTCGAAAGATGCTGGTCTGGGGCGACAGAAAGTTCAGCAGAGAATTGGTGCAGTCTGGAGTCTCCCGTCGACTATATATAGCCAATTATGAATAATAAGCAGGCATAATGCTCCCTACCGTCCCCCCGGGGACGGTAGTGCACAATAATTTACAGGGTGATTGGCTTTTGGATAAAACGGCAGTCTTTATCGATGGTGGTTTTTTTGGGAAGGTTCTCGATGACTTAAATAAGCCACGGATTGATTTTGAAAAGCTCTCCGATAACATGTGCCATGGCAATAGGCGACTAAGAACCTATTATTATGATTGCTTGCCATATCAGAGCGACCCGCCAACGCCAGAAGAACGAGAAAGATACTCAAAAAAATCTAAATGGCTCGATAGACTGTTGCTTTTGCCCAGATTTGAGGTTAGGTTGGGAAGGCTCTCACCCAGATTCGAGCAAAAGGGAGTGGACATACTATTCTCAGTTGACCTTGTTCGCATGAGCTGGGCTAAACAAATAGATAGAGCAGTGTTGATCACAGGAGATAGCGATTTTATCCCTGCAGTAAATGCGGCAAAAGAAACAGGTGTCATCGTAGAATTATATTATTATATTAGTCCGAATGATGTGGGACCTTCGACCCACCAGCAGCTTATTAGGGCTGTTGATGAGAGGCATTTGATCGATGAAGATCTGATCAAAAGATCCCTATTGACGGTTTAGCGCCTATAAACGTATTCACTTCATGCAAAAGCCTTTTCCGTTTTGACGCCCTGACAGGCCGCCATCAGGAGGAAATATGCGTTTGATGCCCCGTCTCAGTCTCCAGTATCTCGCTGTTCTGCTCTCACCGCCATCGAGGACCGCCCGCCCCAGCCCGGAGGCCCCCTTCCGTGACTGAGCCAGTCCGCTGGGGCCCTGAGAACCCCCACCCCCTCTCCCGGATGAGGACTGAGCTGGTCTGGGAAGGCAAATACGACGAGTACGGCCGCCGCCGCCCCGTGGACATCGCCGGCAGCAGCATGCCAATGCAGAAGATCGAGACGGTGGACATGCCCAGGAGCGAGGCTTTAGCGAGCGGCCAGACCACCCTGGGAGAGCTGAAGACCACCCGGCAGGATGACTTTAGGAATATGCTGGTCTGGGGCGACAACAAGCTGGTCATGGCATCGCTGCTCAAGGACTTCCGGGGCAAGGTTGATCTCATCTACATCGACCCGCCTTTCGACGTGGGGGCGGACTTTACGATGCAGGTGGCGATTGGGGATGAGAATGAATCCGTAGAGAAGGATCAATCTATATTGGAAATGGTGGCCTACAAGGACATGTGGGGAAAGGGAACCGATTCTTACCTGCATATGATGTATGAGCGGTTTATCATAATGAAAGACCTTCTCAGCGAGACGGGCAGCATTTACGTTCATTGTGATTGGCGAGTGAACAGCTATTTGAGAACCATTCTGGATGAAGTTTTTGGAAAAGAAATGTTTCTCAACGAGATCTGCTGGAAGAGGAAGACAGGTAGTAGCAGTGAAATCGGCAAGGGGACCTCCAGGTTTGGCAACGATATTGACAACTTGCTGTTTTATTCGAAGACCGATCTAGTTAAGTTTCATACTCAATATTTGGAGAACGATCCAGAGTATATATCGAAATTTTTTAGGTATCGAGACCCTGATGGTCGTCTCTATAGAGTTGATAATCTTGCAAATCCAGCGTACCGCCCCAATTTGATTTATGAGTACAAAGGGTATAAACCTCCAAGAAATGGATGGGCGATTTCTAAGGAGCTGATGGAGAAGTGGGATAAAGAGGGGCGTCTTTATTTCCCGAAGAAGAAAGATGGACGAATACAGAGAAAGAGGTATCTCGATGAGCTAAAAGGACAGCCGTTGGCAAATATCTGGGTTGACATCAATCCGGTCTCTTCTCAATCCGATGAACGCCTTGGCTACAACACCCAAAAGCCCGAAGCCCTCCTTGAGCGCATCATACGCGCCTCCTCCAACGAGGGCGACCTCGTTGCCGACTTCTTCTGCGGCTCAGGCACCAGCGGCGCTGTGGCCGAGCGGCTGGGCCGGCGCTGGATCATGTGCGACCTGGGCCGCTTTGCCATCCACACCACCCGAAAGCGAATGATCGATCTGCAGCGCAGGCTGCAGGCCGAAGGGCAGCCCTACCGGGCCTTCGATGTCTACAACCTGGGCCGCTACGAGAGGCAGTGGTGGCAGAGAGAACGCCTCCAGGGCTACGACCGGGACCACCGGCGCGTGGTTCTGGGATTCTACCGGGCCGATCCCCTGCCCAATCCAACCGCATGGCTGCATGGCAGAAAAGGAGGGGCCTTCGTCTACGTGGACAGCATCGACTCCCTGCTCACCAGGGAGGAGGTCCGGCAGGCGGCCAGAGCGGCCAGGGAGGCGGGCGGCAGGGAGATCCACTGCCTGGCCTGGGAGTTTGAGATGGACCTGAGAATGGTCTGCCAGGAGATCGAGGCCTCCGAGGGAGTCCGCATCCGGCTGATGACGATTCCCAGGGAGATCATGGAGAAGAACCGCACCAGCCCGCCGCCATTCTTCGAGGTCTCCGTCCTGGAGGCCGAACCGGTGATCAAGAGGGTCTCCGGTAGGAATAAGGTGGACATCAAGCTCAAGCGGTTCATCCCCTCCCTGGCCGAGGTCCCCAACAAAGAGCTGGCAGCCCTAAAGGAGAGGGCTGCGGAGGACGGCTTTGACTTCATCGACTTCTGGGCGGTGGACTTCAACTGGGAGGAAGGAAAGCCCTTCGAGCATCAGTGGCAGGACTACAGAACCCGGAAGGACAGGAGCCTCAAGACCACCAGCGACGCCCTCTATGACGGCTATCCCGGCAAAGGGATCTACAAAGCCTGCATCAAGGTGGTCGACATCTTCGGCTGCGACACCAGCACTGTGGTGGAGGTTCGCTATGACTGAATCAGGCAGGGATAATGGGGGCAATTTCGATAATAATCGTAGTAATAGTAATAAAATTAGCAGCAGCCGGAACAGCATGCCGAGCCCCGTGATCAACCTGGCCGCACTGGAGCCCCTCTACCAGACATTTGAAGAGCCCTGCAGGTACAGGGCGCCGGGAGAGAATGAAGGCGATCCGGCCCGGATCATCCCAGGCCGCCGCCCCTCCTACATCCCCATAGCCGAAAACCTGCGCCGCCCCCTAAAGGAGTGGAGGGGCAGCGACTATCCTGGAGCCTCAGACACCACCAGGGAGCTGCTCCACTACTGGTTTGGCGAGGAGCACCTGAAAGTGGACGTGGACGGGCAGCAACTGCCATTCAGATACTACTTCTGCCAAAGAGAGGCAATCGAGGCATTCATCTACCTCTATGAAGTGCGGGGCATCCGCACCCTATCCAGCCTCACAGCAGAGTTCCTGGGCGAAGACTCCTACGACACCGCCCTAGGCATCAATCCCGACGACGACCGCTGGCCGAAGTATGCATTCAAGATGGCCACTGGCTCCGGCAAGACCAAGGTGATGAGCCTGGCCATCGTCTGGAGCTACTTTCACTCCCTGCGGGAGGAGGGCTCAACCCTAGCCAGGGACTTTCTCATCATAGCCCCCAACATCACAGTATTCGAGAGGCTCAAGGAGGATTTCGGGGACGGCAAGATCTTCGATCAGGATCCGCTCATCCCCCAAGCCTGGAGAGGAGACTGGAACATCTCTGTTGTCCTCCAGGACGAAGCCAGCGGGGCAGCGATGGGCGGCAGGATCTACCTCACCAACATCCACCGCCTCTACGACACATCAAAGCGCAGGAGCAGAGACACAGCCGAAAGCCAGGACTGGCTGGGGCCTGCGGTCTCCAAATCCAAGGCTTTAGATACGGCAGAGGCCTTGAGGGAGCGGGTGACCTCCCACCGCCGAATCATGGTCCTCAACGACGAGGCCCACCACCTCTGGGATCCGGACAGCGCCTGGAACGAAGCCATCGGATACATTCATCAAACCATTCACGATCGAACCGGGGGAGAGATCGTCTCCCAGCTCGACTTTTCAGCCACTCCAAAGGACAATCACGGCCGCATCTTCCAGCATGTGATATGCGACACTCCTTTGGGCGAGGCTGTGGACGCCGGCATAGTCAAGATCCCGGTCATCGGCCGGGGGGAGGGGTTGGTGGAGCGCCCCAGCGAAAATGCGGCAGACAGATTCCAGCAGCACCTCATGATAGGATATGAGCGCTGGCGCCTATCCAAGCAGGAATGGGCGAAGAGCGGCAAGAAGGCTCTGCTCTTCATCATGGCAGAGAACACCGAGGCGGCAGACGACATCGCCCGTCGGCTGAATACAGATCCTATGTTTGCGGAACTGAACGGCCGAACCATCAACCTGCACACCCGTCTCAAGGGGAAGATTAAGTGGATGGGAGGCAAAAAGAGCGGCATCCCTGTCTTTGAGGAGAGCGAGAAGGACATCAAAGACGAAGACCTCAGGGAATTGAGAAAGCTCTCCCGGGAGCTTGACGACGGCTCCAGCCCCTATCAGTGCATTGTCTCCGTCCTCATGCTCCGTGAGGGCTGGGACGTGCGCAATGTCACAACCATTGTCCCGCTCCGGCCCTACACAGCCAAGGCCAACATCCTTCCAGAGCAGACCCTCGGAAGGGGCCTGCGCCGCATGACCTATCCCGGAGGTCCCCATGAGATCCTCACAGTGGTGGAGCATAGGGCCTTTGTAGCACTCTACGAGGAGCAGCTCGGCGAAGAGGGTGTCTATCCCACAGTGGTGGATGTTGAAAAGATCCCCAAAATCACTGTCAGCATCTACCCGGACGGAGAGCACAAGGACCTGAACAAAATGAATATGCTCATCCCTGCCATCTCTCCAGCCTACACCCGCATACCCAAACTGGAAGGGCTGACCATCGAGGACGTAAAGAGGCAATTCGCAGGCTTCAAGCCCCTCAATCTCAAGGAGCAGTCATCCGAGAGGATCCACTACGAGGGAAGGCACCTTATCACCAACGAGATTGTAGAGGAGATGAACATCAAGCTTCCCCTCCTGGAAAGCGGAATTGGAGCCATCTCATTCTACCGCAATGAGCTTGAGCATATCACCGGCCTGCACGGCCTTCACTCAACACTGGCCCCGCTGCTGGAGATATTCCTGACGGAGATACTCTTTGGAGAGCAAGTATCCCTCTTCGACCAGCGGCTTGTGAGCCGCCTGGGCGATCCGGACGTACGCGAGCACGTTCGCGGCGTATTCGTTCCCATAATACTAAGCAAGAGCACCATCAAGCTGGAGGAGAGGGCGCTGGGGATGAGCAGGTCGGTGGTCAAGTGGAAGCCCTATCAGGCTAACCACTCAGAACGGCACCCCGCCATTGAGGCATCCAAGACGGCCTTCAACCTGGTGCCCTGCACCAATGCCTTCGAGAGGGATATGGCATTGTTCCTGGACCGTGCCCCGGATGTGTTAGCCTTTTTCAAGAATGCCGGCCCGGAGGCGATCAGGATCGACTATCAGACGCACACAGGCAGGCTGGCCCACTATACCCCTGATTTTGCAGCATTGAAGAATGACGGCAGCTATGTCATGATTGAGACCAAGGGGCGCGTGGACATCGATGTCCCCCTGAAAATTCGGGCCGCCATAGCCTGGTGTCAGGCAGCTTCGGACAGCGGTATAAGATGGGATTACCTCTATGTCCCACAGGAGAGTTTCTCCAGCGTTAATGATAATCGTCTGGAGGCGCTATTCCCCCTCTGTGAGCCTGCCAAGCAAAACCTCATCAGTGAGATGATTGAAGCTCATTTGAACCTGGAGAAAGGCAACCTGGAAAAGCTCACATTTGATGAGTTCATCGATAGGAAGGATTTTGACAGCCTGCCTCCTAAATCCAAAAAAAGAGTGCAGGAGGCGATCGCCCTCTTCAAGTTCCTGGAGAGCAAAGATGATGTCTCTTATGCCCCCGTCTTTGCCCCGCTTCTCGGCGCCATTGATGAAGCTGCGAGGGGATTGATCATCTCCACCCTCAAGGATTCAATCCCCAGTGATCCTGAAAAGCAGAAGAGGTTCTTTGAGCCGGACACAAGTGCAATGCATCCCAGAGAGGAGAGCTTCCACAAGCGGCAGGCAGTTAACCTGCGAAGGACACTTGTTGAAAACGATGGCATAATGCCCATTGGCCTCTTGAAATGGTGCCTTGAGTACGCCAAGAGCCCGAAGGTTCCACCAGGAGGGGTTTTCTCTGCAACAAAGGCAAAGTTTGAAGGGCAGGCGAAGACAGAATTATTCGACATAGTTGATAAAATTTATACATTCAGAAATGAGTATATCGCCCATCAGGAGAAGGAGCTTGACGAAATAGATACAGCAAAACAGGGCACTATCTAGAAATCAAGTGAAATTGGGTTTTTTGCTTGCAATAAATTGATTTATTCCTGATATTATTGCTAATGTGGTCGCATACTAAGGTCAGATTTGATTTGATCAAAACACATTT
>Ga0116185_1004033_pt1 | contig 12210 bp, 6 predicted proteins | sample AD_JPNNA7_MetaG_FD_89754 | JGI IMG/M metagenome (GOLD analysis project Ga0116185, IMG submission 89754) | Active sludge microbial communities of municipal wastewater-treating anaerobic digesters from Japan - AD_JPNNA7_MetaG | ecosystem: Engineered > Bioreactor > Anaerobic > Digestate | place... | reverse complement strand
CTTATCAATCATCTAAACCCTTTCGCTTCTCAATTTTAGAACGCCGCTTTCTCGATGTCAGCCAACCAATGACCGATTCTTACTCCCCCCTCACCCAGTCACCTGGCCTCATCGTTACCGGTTGGTGGAACGAATATTCACCCCGTATTAATGGGAAAACAGCTGTCCTCAAACCTAATGAAAGATGTCGAAGCTTGGCTATTTCCCCTGATGGCCAATGGGTAGTTTTGGGAACTGAATGGTATCTCCGCTGTTTGGATCGAAATGGACAAGAATTATGGCATTTTCGCACTCCTGGAGCCTGTTGGGGAGTCAATATATCTCATGATGGATTAAAAGCAGTCGTTGCTTACGGGGATGGTACACTCCACTGGTATCGTTTAAAAGATGGGCGTGAATTATTTGGTGCTTTTTTGCTCCCCGATCAAAATCAGTGGACGATCTGGACTCCCCAAGGATATTTCGATGCCAGTGAAGGAGCGGATGAGCTTATTGGATGGCATCTCAACCAGGGAAAGGATAGTGCAGCTGAATTTTATCCGGCTTCCCGTTTTTTTGAGGAATTCTATCGTCCTTATCTTATTCAACAAATCATAGAAAAAACTATGACCGATCAAGAAATCATTGAGGAAGAACAAATCCATCCTCGGGTACAAATAGAATCCATCAAAAAACCTCCCCTGGTTAAAATTTTATCGCCTCAAAACCAACAAGCCTTTGATGGAGATACTGCAGCTGTTACCTTTGAAATAACCGATCAGGGTGGTGGAATCGAAGAAATTTTAATCTATCTGAACGGAAAACTTTTCAACCGGATAACCGAAAACCTGAACCAGGAAAAAATAACCCAAACAGTCAATTTGAAACTTTTACCAGGCGACAATCAGATTAAAATCAAAGCCTTAAACCAAGAACATACCGAATCCAATCCGACTGAAATCCAGGTTCACTGTAAAAAAGAAAAGCTCCTTCCTAAATTATATATCCTGGCAGTTGGGGTGAGTGAGTATGACGACCCACAGGTAAATGATCTCTTTGCACCTCGATATGACGCTCAAACCTTTGTGGCAACATTAGTGACTCAACAGGGATTACTTTACCGGGAAGTTATTCCAACCCTCCTTGTGAATGAGGATGCTACCCGTTCTCGGGTAGTGGAAGCGATGAACACTATTATTAACCAAGCCCAAGAAGAGGATGTGGTAATATTTTTTTGGGGTGGTCATGGCAGTTCCCGTCAAGAAGGTTGGGATCCCCCCTTCTTTTATGCTTTACCGGCAAATGTTTTTGTTGTGCCTCGATCAATTTATCAACTCGATCAAGATATGGTTACCTCAAATCTCATTTCTGATTTTTTCTATCGAGTCAAAGCCAGAAAACAGGCCATCATTTTAGATACTTGTCACTCAGGTGCTGCAGTCGGCATTTATCAACAGGGTCTTTTAGGTCAAGAACAAGCGGTTAGGGACCTTTATCGAAATGTTGGAGTAGCAGTATTAGCTGCATCCTCAGCAACTGAAAGTGCTTACGAATCAGTTATAGTGAAAGCTGGGTACTTTACTTTTTCACTTCTCTATGCCCTGAGTGGTGATATTATGCTCGATTCAGATCAAAAATCAGCCAGCAAGCTTTATGGATTTACCTCCAATGCTGATTATAATCGAGATGGAAACATAACTATCAATGAAGTTTCAAAGTTTTTAAAAGAAAAAGTACCAACTTTAGGGGACCAAACCCCTCAAACCTTCACTCAAGGTTTGAATTTTCCTTTATATACTACCAACCAGGACATAACACCTTTCGATGAAACATCACAGTTGATCTTTACACCACCAAACGGAATAAACTTTTTACAGGATATTCAATATGGAACCCGCTATTCAACCCCAAACAATGGTGAGCTATATTTGTTTGATTACCCACCTGAGGTTGATATTCAAGGGCAAGTCAACCAGATTGTTGCCGGCCAACCATTTCAATGGGAAGTAGCAGTCAAGGTCGGAGATGATAATGCTATAGTTAAAGCCTATACTTATTCTCGAAATCAGAAAAACTATGCTCTGCTGACCGCAATCTATCCAGGAACCGGTGTACTCCTTCTTATAATCGTCCCATCCGAAGAATATCAATCTGCCCAATCCTGGATCATGCCAGCTATTACTGAAGTGAAAATTAAGAAATAAGGGAAAATTTTAAGTGTCATTGATAATACTTCATTCATTACTGGATTTTCAGAAGAAAGTAAAACATCTCTAAAGGAGGAGTCCATTATATGAAAAGATTAAGATTTGTCATCTTTATTGCTTTCATGATAACTTGGATTTCTGGATTGGGATTGGCCCAAAATAGTGGAAATATTCTCAATCTTCCTGGTGTTGGCCAACCTACCCCTTCTACCGGTCAAACTCCCGGCCAGCTCCCGACTCTTGATTTCTCCCAAAGCCAACCGGCAACTCCCACTCAGCAACCGACCCTTCCCATTCCAAGTACACCTCAACCTGGCCAAATTCAGATCCTTGACCCCAACCAAACTCAAAATCAAGGACAACCAATCCCTGCAGTCTGGAAAAAATATAATCTTAAAGACATAGTCGGTACCATGGATCAGGTGGGAAGAGGCCAAATCGAATATCCGGAAAACTGGCAGGTTATTCCTGATAGTTTCAATCGGATGGTTAGTTTGAATGAGGATGCCAGTGGTTTAGTATCTTTTAGGCTTTACATCATTAGTTACGTGAGATATTCCAATGCCACCGATTATGTTGCCGCCATTGTCCAAATGCTTTCCTCAACTGTTTCTAATATTCGAGTTATCAATAAGGACGAGCAAAATATCACCAACCAAGCGGTAGCTTCCTATGGGGCGAGCGAAACAATTGCTCGTTATGAACTACAGGGAAATTTCCAAGGAACCGAGATGACAATGTGTATCGAAACCTGGGTATATTCGCTTTACGAGAGCAATTTAGGTAATGCTGTTATATATTGGGCTCCAACCTCAGCTTATCAGCAAAAATATAAAGACTTTTTTAGCCGGATGATGACTTCTTATAAAAATTCCTTAAAATAAAAAAAGAGGCATGGGGTAAGCTCTTTTATTGATTCCCCATGCCTACAGTTCATACCGCTTAAAAGATTATAAACTTTTGGCTTTCTGAATAATATTTTCTACTGAGAAACCAAATTTCTCCATGACCAGCTCACCAGGAGCCGATGCACCAAATCGATTCACTCCAATAACAATTCCCTGCGTCCCAACATATCTTTCCCATCCAATTGGAACTCCAGCTTCAATTGAAATCCGTTTCTTAACCGATAGCGGGAGAACTTGATGACGGTATTCCTCCGATTGCTGCTCAAAAAGTTCCCAGGATGGCATACTGACCACTCGAACTTTGGTTCCCTCAGCTGTCATTTTTTCGTAAGCTTTTAAAGCAAGTCCAACCTCAGAACCGGATGCAATCAAAATAAGATCAGGAGTTGAAGAATCACAATCAGCAAGAACATAAGCTCCTCGAGCGACCCCTTCAGCTGATGCGTACTTGGTTTGATCGATCACCGGTAGTTTCTGGCGGGAGAAAATTAAAGCCACCGGACTTTTGGCACCAACCGCTATTTTCCAGGCTTGAGCGGTTTCGTTGGCATCAGCGGGACGGATAACCATTAAGTTAGGAACTGTTCTTAAGCTGCTGATATGTTCTACTGGTTGATGGGTTGGTCCATCTTCACCGAGACCGATTGAGTCGTGGGTAAATACATAGATAACATGGAGGTTGGAAAGCGCTGCCAGACGGATAGCCGGTCGCATATAGTCGGAAAAGGTAAGGAAAGTAGCACCATAAGGAATAATACCGCCATGAAGTGCCATTCCGTTAAGAATGCTTCCCATGGCATGTTCTCGAATACCAAACATTATGTTTCTTCCAGAGTAACCAAAAGGACCAGCCACGACTCCCTGCATTTTTTCTGCTTCAGGAACTGGTGGATGGAAGGTCCCTTTTCCCTTAAGAACAGTGTTGGTAGAAGGATCCAAGTCAGCTGAACCACCCATCAAAGCTGGGCAATTTTTAGCAATAGCATTCATTACTTCCCCTCCAACACTGCGAGTGGCAATGTTTTTGGTTTCAGGGGGATAAGAAGGAATGTCCTGTGCCCAATTCTTGGGAAGGATTCCTTTCATTCTTTTTTCAAGTTCTTCGGCTTCAGCCGGATATTTTTTGGTATATTCAGCAAATAAAGCATTCCATTCCTTTTCTGCCTGAGATCCTTTATTGACGGTTTCTCTCATATGATTTAAGACATCCTCGGGTATAAAAAATGGATTTTCTTCCGGCCAGTTATAAAACTTCTTAGTAGCAACCACTTCCTCAGACTTTAAGGGAGAACCATGAACCTCAAAACTATCTTGTTTTGGACTTCCATAGCCGATATGAGTGGTGACCATTATTAAGCTCGGATGGGTACTATCAGCTTTGGCCTCCTGGATGGCTTTTTCGATTGCAGCCAAATCATTGCCATCTTCAACTTCTAACACTTGCCAATTATAGGCTTCAAATCTTTTTCTAACATCCTCGGAATAATGAAGCCCTGTTTCCGATGCCAAGCTAATATGGTTATTATCGTAGAGGTAAATGAGTTTCCCTAATTGCAGATGACCTGCCAATGAAGCTGCTTCGGCAGCAACTCCCTCCATGAGGTCACCATCACTCACGATAGCATAGACATAGTGGTCAACCAGGTTAAAACTAGGGCGATTGTATGTTGCAGCTAAATGACTTTCCGCAATAGCCATCCCTACCCCGGTGGCAAAACCTTGTCCCAAAGGTCCAGTGGTGATTTCTACCCCACACTCCAAGTCATATTCCGGATGTCCAGGAGTTTTGCTCTCCCATTGGCGAAAGTTTTTCAACTCCTCCAGGGTCATTTTTTCAAATCCCGATAAATAAAGCATTGCATATAAAAGTGCTGAACCATGACCTGCGGAAAGAACGAAACGATCCCGATTCACCCAGCAAGGATTTTTGGGATTGATAGAGAGAAATTTTTTAAATATAGCATAGGCCATAGGAGCTGCTCCTAAAGGCAGACCAGGATGACCAGAATTGGCTTTTTGAATGGAATCCAAAGCCAGCATACGTATGGTTTTAACCGAAAGTTCTTCAATGTTCATAAATAAATCTCCTTTCCTTCCAATTATTAATTTCTTGATATATTCTGAAAATACAGGAACGTAAAAAATTATGTCATCCTGAGGCTTCGTTTTTCGAAGCCGGTTAAATATTTGCCGTTACAAAATAAATGGTTGTCCAGTTTCATTATTATGCCATACAAACTAAAAATGAAAAAGCTATACAAGAAAAATATCGTTGAACAATAACCTATCAATCGGATAGAGGTGGTAAAGTTTCAGTCGGGAGCGGAGGAGGTGTTACCGTTGCGGTTGGAGTCGACACCGGTGTTAGAAAGGGAGATGGGGTTGGTTGAACAGCCTGAAAAGTCACACTGGTAATGAGGGGGGAAATCCAACCCTGAGCTTCAGTATAGAGATTGTTGGGAACAATAATCACCAGGGCACCTTCGGGTCGTTCATAGCTCACCAGAAAACTAATATAGTCCTTCCCATCGGCTGTTTGAAAGCTTCCTACCATGGTACTAACTTCCATGCTTCCTTGGTCTCCTTCATTGGTTTGAAAAAGCACCGGCTGGCTCAGCATCTTGCCCTGTTTTTGGGTCAAGTCCTGACGGAAAAGATTCAGAGTTCCGACAGTGTCCCCACTGAGAATATAGAGAGTCCCTTGGCTGGGAGTTTGGTATTCAACAATATTTGGCCACTCCCCTCCTTTACTCGATCCAGCAGGAAGTGAAACTTGGAATGATCCATCGGGCGCAGTATATTCCAGAGAGGTTGTAACCGGGAAAGTGGGAGTTACAGTTGGGGTCACAACTGCCGATGGTGATGAGGTGGTGGGTTGGTATTGAATCCCAGTTACCAGGGCGGAGAGCCAGTTTTGAGCAGCTGAATAGGATTCGGTGGGAAGTACCACTACCAGACCATAGTCTATCCCAGCATAGGTGACGAGGAGAACGGCATAACTTTTTCCATCAAGGACCTGAAAAGATCCAGACATAGTATAGAGCTGAATTTTTCCCGATAGGTTTCCAGCCTGGAACTGGCTTTCCCCGGAGAGAGATCCCGGTCTTTTTATGATTTCATCAGAAAAAGCTTTCATAGTATTCGCATAATCAGAGATGATCAGATAGAGATTGCCATTATTGGGGGCCATACATTGTATAAGGTTGGTTTGTGAAGCCAGAAGGGAAAAACCAGCAGGAAAATGAATTGAAAACTGACCGGTGGGATCGGTATAGGTAGTGATGGGTTGGAGAGCTGGGGTGGGGGGAGGTGGGATGATAACTGGCGTGGTCATAATCGGACCAGTTTGTTGGGCTTTTTGGTATGGGATATCAATATTAAAATAAAGATCGCTTATTTCACCGGTTTCATCGGCTTTGACCTGAATCACATGAAAGTAATGACCATCATGTAAATTCGGTTCAAAAACTTGATCTTGATCTGCCGGAGTTACCTGTACAAAGGTCATCATTGCCTTTTCTTCCCAAGTTGATATGACCTGATAGGCGGTCTCATAACTTTTTCCATCTCCTTGAATAGAGGCAATGATGTTAATAAACATTAACAAATGAAATAAGGAATCTCCTTCCCCGCTTTCTTTATAAATTTTCGCGAATAAATCATGAACAAAAGGATTAAGATATTCTCCTTCTAAAAGTTGGTTTCCTAATTCAATGGCTTCATCATTATGTTTATCGAACCAAGCCTGAGCCATTTTGAGTATATTCTCATCTCGTTCTGGTGACTCCGGTTGATAAAAAGACGTCTGAGTGTAAAGCATTCGAAGCTTGGTATAATCTGTCTCAGTATCTTCTCCCTTTTTTATTTTTTCTATAATTGAGATATACTCTTCATCTGGTGTTAGATTTTGGCTATATACTATTGCCTGAGAAAAAAAATACGACCATATGAGAATTAACATGAATATAGTCTTAACCATTCGAAAGGGGATTTTCATCTTTCTTTCCTCTCCTCCACTATTTTTTTAGATCATCTACCCTGAAAACTAACGGACATGGATAAACCAAGACCATACAAAATATTTTAAAAAAACGTAGGGGCGACAATTTATTGCGCCCGATCATCATATAATGTAGCGACATACCATGGCATGTCGAATCTTGGATTTTCATCTTCATTTTATGCCACAACGTAGTATGAAGTTCTATCCTGAAAATACCGGAATAAGTGAAATGTGATGAAACAAAAAAGATAAAGAATGAATTCAACAATTCCCCTCCTTGGAGAGGTGTGGCGGGGAGGGTACCTTTTGGTTTTTTAATGGTTTCAATAAGATAATACTAAAGAAACAGATACAAAAGATGAGATCCTCACGGATTCAAAAAGCGAATCCTCAGGATGACTGAGAAGCTGGATGAGATTGCCACGTCGCATAGGACGCTCCTCGCAATGACGGAGCAGTAAAAATTCAAATCCCCCTAACCCACTTTGTTAAAGGGGGAGGTTTTTTGTCTCACCCCTCGGCGGGAGAGGCCTTATTCCTCTTTTCTCATTGCCCCTCCGTGGGAGAGGCTTAGGGTGAGGGGCAACCAATTTTCATCCACATCAAGTGGAGCAAAGTAACATGAGTATTTATCCGTCTTGCTTATTTTGGGTCGGAATAGTTTCCATTGATTTCGCCACCGATCGAATCATCCGGCCAAAATAGTTTTGGAATTTTTCCTGGTAAATTTCTCGGGGCGAATAACAAATAACTGCCCCAGCATAACTCAAATTACCTGTCGCTGTTACCTCAATTCTAAGGACCGCAGTCTCAACGTGAATGAACATCTCTCTCCCTTGAATATATCCTTGTAAATCAGCTTTATAAAAGGTTGGATAGACTCCAATGGCTTGGCTGGGAACTGATCCTGATTCCTGCTTCAATAAGGAAAGATTGGTAAACTTCTGGTAAAGTCCTTGAGAGATATAATTAAAAAAATCATATCCATCCATCCAGCTCCCCTGCCAGGCGGGTAAAACCAGAAAAGAAACCAAACCAGATGGATCTTCATTGATGGTAATGATCCGGTTATACACATCAGCTTGAGCTTTCCAATTCAATGGATAATCAACATCTAACCCCAAAAGCAGTTTATCACCGGTTCCAAATTCTTTATAAGCATTAAACTTACCCCAGGCGATTTGCGGTTTTATTTCAACTGGTTGAGGTGTTTGCACCACCTGAGGCGTGGGAATAAGAGGCCCAGTTTGGGTCGGTGCTGGAGGAGAAATGGTCGGGAAAATACCAGTTATCGTGGGTTGGGGTACTTGGCTTTGAAAAGGCAAAATAGGAGTCGGGCTTGGGCTTGGTAAATCTAACGACGGAAATTGTATGGTATTTTCTGCTGAAGAAAAAGCAATCAGCCACGGGTTTCCAATGAAAAATAAGCAAAGAATGAAAAGAAAATACTCTTTGACTTTCATTTAAATCTCCCCTCTTCATATCAGAATATGAATTTATTGATTAATTTTATTAAGTAGCTTTTCAGCCAGTGATTGATCGATTTTCTTTAAAATTTCATATTGTTTTGTGGCTGAGGCTTTATCACCCATCTGAAGATAAGTAATACCTAAATAATAATTAGGGGTTGCAGCCTCTGGATTAATATTAATGGCTTTTTGTAATATCTCCACTGCTTCTTGGTTTCGATCGAGATAATAATAAACATAACCAAGGTCATTATAGGCATAGATATAATCGGGTTTGATGTGAATAGCTTCTTGGTAAGCTTTGATGGCGTTTTCATACTGTTCAAGGCCTTCATAAGCAAGGCCAAGATTATAATGGGCATAATGATTTTCAGGATTGAGCTCAATCGATTTCTGAAGCAATTCAAGAGCTTCCTGGTATTTTTCCATTAAATTGTAGACACGACCAAGACTGTTGTAAGTGTCATAATCATCAGGTTTAATACGGTTGGATTCTTGAAATGCCTGAATAGCGTTTTCATATTGTTCAAGATCTTCATAGGCCAGGCCAAGATTATAATGAATATTAGGATTATCAGGTTTTAGCTCCAAAGATTTTTTATACTCTTCTATGGCTTTTTCGGATTGATCCTGTTTATAGTAAAGAACTCCCAGATTGGTGTGGGCATTGATATAGTCAGGCTTAATAGATATAGCTTCCTGATAGGCATGAATAGCATCATCATATTGTTTTAGATTTTCATAACAGAGACCGAGATTGTAATAATTGTTAGGATTGGTTGATTCTAAAACCAGAGATTTTTTATAGCTATCAAGGGCATTTTGATATTGGCTCAGGTCAAAAAAAAGATTTCCAAGATTATTGTAAGCATTCACATAATCGGGCTTAATAGATATAGCTTCCTGATAGGCATGAATAGCATCATCATATTGTTTTAGATTTTCATAGGATAAACCCAGGGTATTGAGAATAGCTGGATCGCTAGGTTCTAATTCAAGGGATTTTTTTAAAGCATCCACAGCTTTTTGGTATTGTTCCTGGTCAAAGTATAGATATCCAATGTTGGCATGAGCTTTGATGTAATCTGGCTTGATGCGAATGGCTTCCTGATAAGCTTGTAGTGCTTCATTGTATTGTCCCAGTTTTTCATAGGAAAAACCAAGATTATTGAATATGACTGGGTCACTGGGTTTTAATTCAGAAGCTTTTTTAAAGGCATCCACGGCTTTTTGATACTGTTCCTGGTCAAAGTGTACAAACCCCATGTTGCTATAGGCATCAACATAATTTGGATCCAATTCAACAGCTTTTTGGTAAGCAACCAGCGCTTCATCTAAACGAGCGAGGTTTTCGTAGGCAAAGCCCACGAGATTATAAGCCGTCGAATATTCTTTTTTTGGAAGGAGTTTGTCGGATAATTGATCGATTACTTCTTGATAAAGCTTTAATTGAATATAACAATACGCCAGTTGACCATAGGCAAAACCAAAATCGGGTTGAAGAGCAATTGACTGTTTTAAAAGATCTATGGCTTTCTGGAAGTCACCTTTTTCAATATGAACAGCAGCTTCAATTGATAAGTCATCCGAGCTAATTTGAGGAGAAGTGGTGGGTTGTAACGATTCAGTTGGTTGAGTTGTTACCGTAATTTGAGAGGTAGGTGTTGGTTGAGCTAATGGAGAAAACGAAGGTAAAGTCTCTTCTTTTTTCCAGGTTAGATTTTTAAATAGAGATAAAAGCCAAGTTTGAGCAGATTGATAATTGTCAGCAGGCAACCATACCGATATAACTACTAAGGTGCCTTCATAAACCGCCAAAAGCTCAGCACGTTTTTGATTCTGGGCTAAATAAGAATAAAGAGTAAGCTTAGCCGGGCTCCCTTGGACACCAAATTGGCTGGTTCCATGAACTTGGTATTCCATCGTCTCAACCCGCCGATCATATTCTTTGAGATAGTCTTGATATTTTTCTGGAGTTGAAAAACTGGCAATCATGACCTGACCGCTATCAGGTGTACTGCCTACCATCCCATCGGCTTCAGGAAGGAATCGATAAGGTTGGTTGAAGTAAAAATCTTTTTCAAAAGCATAGAGGAAATGAACTCCATCGGGAAGTTTGAAAGAAAATTTTTGATCCGGATCAGAATAAGAACCATCAATTATTGGTGTTTTCCCTTCCCAATTTATTCCTTTAAAAAGCCCTAATAACCAGGAGCTGGAAGGTTGATAAGCTGCAATTGGAAGATTAATAACCACTAATGCAACATCAATTTCCTGATAGGTTGTAACAATGGTGAGGAGCTCATCCTGTTCAGTTTTTCTCGAGTAAATTCTGATATTCCCGGTTTTACCGTTAGAGGTAATCGAACTTTCTCCCCGTAAAGCCATATCTTTTATATGCTGAGAGAGGTAAAGCTGCAAGTCTTGGGAAGATGGGAAACTACGTACTTCTAAATAGGCTTTTTCATTGGGAGTGCGGTAGTTTGCACCAATCATACCCCTATCTGCTACATAAGTCGAAAAAACAAACCCAGTTGGGAAATTAAGAGTGAATTTTCCTGACGGATCGGCATAAACCATAGAAGGAAGAGCTTGGGTTGGAACAGGAGTAGGGGTGATCTCCGATGTTATTATTCCTGTAGGCAATGGAGTGGTAGTTATTTCAACATTAGGTGAAGGTGCAGTTTCTATATCGGGCGAAACCATTGGCTGTGCAATCTCTACTCCACTCATTTCAGCCAATTGTCGTAATATCTCAGTTCCTTTAAATCTTTCTAACTCCAGAGCATAATCAATTGCCTTTTTCCCCTCCTCGCTGATGACGGAGACATCGGCCCCCGAATCGAGTAATAATTTAGTAATATTAATATTGGAATTCATACTTATAGCCCCCATCAAGGGCGTCACATTCTTGGGTCCAATTTGATTAATATCAACTCCATTCTGAATTAGGGTGTGAATCACATCCTCATTTCTGTTTAGCATTGCTGCATATAGAATAGCTGTAAATCCATTCTTATCTTTTATGCTAACATCTGCTCCATGATCGATTAAAACTTGGATAACCTCCCCGCCATTGGTATCATTATTCTTGGCCGCCCAAATGAGCGGAGTGAAACCATATTCCGATTCGGTATCATTAATATACTCTTTGGCTCCGTTATCCAGTAAATATTTCACCAAGCTGCTCTCACTGGATTCAGCAGCCAGCATAAGAGCATTAATGCCCGACCAGCTTGTCACATTTACATTTGCACCAGCTCCGACCAAAAGAGTGACAATCTCTTGCCCTGATTCATTGAGCATCGCACTCATTAAAGGAGTCCACCCCAGCTCTTCATCTTGGCAGTTGATATCGGCACCATTCTTAACCGCTTCTTGAACTTCTTCGGGTGTTCCATACTCACAGGTAAACTGAAAATCAAAACACGATAAACTATCGTTTACATCGGCTTGAAGACTTTCATCATAACTGGGAACTGAAGATGCCTTCTCTTCGGTTAGATCTGCTTCATTTATTGGAGAAGAAGGAGTTTGGGTCATACTAAAGGTCGATTGAGAACTAAGAACAAAAAAAATAACGAAAATCCAGATAACCAAGAGTTTCATTTTCATAGATATCCCTCTTTTTTGTTAGTTAGTTT
>Ga0116185_1004025_pt1 | contig 12227 bp, 11 predicted proteins | sample AD_JPNNA7_MetaG_FD_89754 | JGI IMG/M metagenome (GOLD analysis project Ga0116185, IMG submission 89754) | Active sludge microbial communities of municipal wastewater-treating anaerobic digesters from Japan - AD_JPNNA7_MetaG | ecosystem: Engineered > Bioreactor > Anaerobic > Digestate | place... | reverse complement strand
TTTTTAGACTCGAGACGCTTAAGACCGTAAGCATCATTATTATGAATTTTATCCATAGGAGACCTCTGAATTTGTTACATAAATTTAGTCTCCTGTGGTCATATGACCTAAACTTTAAATAATATGGTTGTTTTCTCTTTAAACCTTCGGGGTTTTTAAAAACCTCGAAGGTTTTTTTATAAGTAAAAAAATCTTTGCGGGCTCTGCGCCTCTGCGTGAAAAAATTCTGACTTCTGACTCCTTCTCATTAATTCCTTACACGGAGAACCACAGAGAACGCACTGAGAAACACAGAGTTTAATCAGCTATGATCATAAACAATCATAAAAATCTGTGTGCTATTAAATTATTACTGATGTACTTATCAGAAAAAATATTTCAATAATGATTATGACAAAGATTCTTTTAATCTTCTTCCAACTGCAATAAAGAATCCAAGCGCCATAACAACTACACCAATCCATACAAGACTGATATATGGTTTAATGCTTGCAGTAACAAATAATACTTCTTCCTTTGGCTTTTCAACTGTATGATCCTGTGTATCATTTATCGGATTAATTGAAACTTCAATCATCTCAGCAGTAAGATTATTTAACTGCAATTTTATTCCGGCATTTTCAGAAGTGTAATCAGTAAATACAGCCTGATTGCTAACACTCTTTCGCAGCAGTTCAAATTCTTCTTTTTTACCATTTGCTTCAAGAGTAAGCATTGCACCCATTTGAAAGTCTTTACCTTCCTGCATAAGCTGCATCGTTTCGGGTGAAATATCAAATTTATTAAAAGTGATTTTAACATTTTGATATTCGGTTGTAACACCTTTTTCCAATTTTACAACATCGCCGTGAGAATGATCATCTCTTCCTTCATCATAACCAAGCGGGGCAAGATAAACATCTTTAGAAAATAAATTTAAAATCGCCGGTTCCCTCATCAAACTATTGTTATACTCAGCGATATACATTACCGGAGCTACCTGATAGCTGTTATTATCTTTCTTCATCAAAATATTAAAAGCATATTTTGTATTATTTTCAATCGGGGTATATCCTGTAAAAGTAAGCTGATAACCAAAAGCATTAGCAGGCTTATCTTTAACAAGATCCAGATTAACTGTTGAACTGTATGCACCTGAACCAATAACACCGAGAATAAATAAAGCTATTCCGATATGCGAAACATAAGCACCAAGATTTTTAAAATTACCTTTTACTATCCTTATAGCAATTTCAGCATTTACAACCAAAGCAAAAGCTGATGAAAAGCTTAGCAAAATCATCATCAGATTAGTAACACCGCCCAGGATCACAATCAGTGCAGTAATAAAAATACTTACAATAACAGATAAAGCAGAATCCTTAAGCAATGTTTTTGTGTTAGTAGTTTTCCATTTTAACAATAAGCTTAAACCATTAAGCAAACCGATTATAATTGCAATTGGCAGATGCATTTCATCATAAAAGAAAGTATCAACTGACTGACCAAAAAGCGGTGCAGATGTACCAACTAAAACTATTATCGCAGATGCAACAAGAACTATCGCTGCTGTGAATAAAGAAAGCTCTCTTGAGAGAAGGCTTTCATCATAAACATTTTTATCTTCAAGATATTTCCATCTGTAAATTATTCCGCCGACTCCGATAAGGATAAATGTTGCAATAAAGATAACTAAGAAAAAGTAAACCAGATTTCCCGGGTCAACAAACGAATGTACTGATGCATCGCCGAGCACACCGCTTCTGGTTAAAAATGTACTATATAAAACAAGTATGTAAGTTAAAATGCTAAGTATAAGATTTGTTTTAGCATATCTTCCAACGCCATCGGTACTCTTTAAACTTCTTTTTTGTACAAGCATAGTATGAATTGCCGCAACTCCAATCAGCCAAGGAATTAAACTAGAATTTTCAACAGGATCCCAAGCCCAGTAACCGCCCCATCCAAGCATTTCATAAGCCCAGTAGCCACCAATCATAATTCCTAAACCAAGAATTGCCATTCCTGTAAGCAACCATGGTAAAGACTGATTAACCCAATCTCTGTATTCATTTTTCATCAATGCAGCTATTGCAAATGAAAAAGGTACTGTAGCCATAGCAAATCCGATAAACAACATTGGAGGATGAATCTGCATCCAATAATTAAGCAATTGCGGATTTAATCCTCTTCCATCAGCTATGAACTGATTAACAGAAATTCCTGATTGTGCAAGAGCAGTATAAAGTTCCTTGCTCATCTGAATATATGTTGTATTGCTCTGCTGATCAGTAAAAATAAAATTCTGTAAGAAGGATAAATTAAAATATTGAGGATTAATACTCTTAACATCAATAAATATCGGAGTAACCCAGATATATTCAAACGGATTTTTAAACCATGGAGAAACCATTACTAAAAGGAATGAAGTGGCAAGCGTGAATACTGCCATTACTCTCGGTTCAAGATCACCTCTTTTAGAAGAATATGATTGAAGTATAATTCCGATTATTGAAGTAAGCAGAAGCCACAGCATAAAACTGCCTTCCTGCCCTCCCCAGAATGAAGAGAACAACAATCCGGTTGATAATGAGTTATTGCTGTAACTAAAAATATATTTATACTGATATTGATGAGTTAAGATTGCATACCATAAATAAGTGGATGCCGCAATAACAAAGATTGCCATTCCGTGATAGCTGTAACGGGCAAAGTTTAATGTGTTTTTATATCCTCTGAAAGTGAGAAAATACATCACCATTGCAATGATACTAAAGACTAAAGCTGCACTTAAAAATATACTACCGATCATTTTACCTCGCTGAGAGCATAGCGCTAAGGGCAAAGAGGAAAAAAGAAAATGCCAAAACACTAATGCTCATTTTTTTAATGAATTTCTAATACTTGTAATTTCCCTTGATAATAAATTTAATTGTTCTATAAGGTAATTAAGTTCAATATCACTTAATATTTTTTTCGATTGAGAATGATTAAAATGTTTGCATTCTCAAAAACTGATCTACGGCTAGGTTTAAATAATTTCTGAACTTAGTATTAATCTAAACTTAACCATTCAATCACTTTACTCTATGCTCTTTTCTCTACAAGCTTGAAGACTGAACACTTTGTTGTTCGTATTTGCTGGGACATTTTGTTAAAATATCTTTTGCGTGAAAGTATCCGTTCCGGTATGATCCGGTTACAACAACACTTGTAGCAGTTTCAAAATTATTAGGCATTGCACCTTCGTAGACTACCTTCATTTCATTACCATTTGCATCAGACATATAGAATGAAAAAGTATTTTGCTCACGATTCATTTCATAGCTTTTTGCTTTAATCCAGCTGCCTGTTGCTTTTACGGTTTTGTCTGTTGTTTTAACTACTGCAAAATTATCTTCATACTTTATATTGCTTTGAGTAAACAGATAACCCATAATGGCGAGAAACAAAACAATAATAACTCCGCCAAAAATATATTTACTTTTCATTTTTATCTCCTGTCATTTCTTTTTCTACTTTTTTAATTCTTTTATCGAGGCTAATCATATAACTGAATATTCCTGTCCATACAATAAGCACAATAATCATTACAATATAAATTGAATTATCAGAAAGAAATTGTTCCAAGTTAACCTCTTATAAATTTTTTGTCTAATTTGTCTTTTAATAATATTGATTTATATCCTACCCGCCACATCCAGAAATAAAGGATTGTGAATCCAATCAGCGACAGGAAAAAAATCAACAGCATATTTCCATTCATTTTAAAATTTACAACCGGACCGGCATTTGTATCATCAGCAGAACCGGGATGTAAGCCAGTCATAATTCTTGGCATAATAAAAATAAAAAACGGCACAGTTACAAAAGCAATCATCGAATAAACTGCAGAAAGTGTAGCACGTTTTTCTTCCGATTCAATAGATGATCTTAAAGCAAACCAGGCACCATAAATTAATAACAATGCAAAAATACTGGTTTCTCTCGGATCCCAGTTCCAGAATGATCCCCACGCAAATTTAGCCCAAACAGAACCTGTTATTGTAGCAAGAATACAAAATATCATTCCGAGTTGCGCTGATGCATAAGATTTTAAGTCATCATCTAAGTTCTTTTTTCGTAAATATTTAAAACTATATAGTGTTGACATTAAAAATGCTATTACTGTTAGCCACGCAGTAGGAACATGAAAGAAAATAATTTTTGCATTTTCTTCCAATCCGGGAATCAGCGGAAACTCATACCATTTTGTAGGATTCTCTACAATGGGAAACGAAATTCCAGCTACAGAGACGAAAGCGAGTAACAGAAATAAAAATATTTTCCAGACCATAAATATTTTCGATTAAATTTTTATTAAAATCTTTATTCTTTCCAAATAAAATCAAATAACATATAAGATGCTGTGAGCATAATTACATCATAACTGATAACAATTGCTAATTCAAATTTAGCACTTTCAAAGGAAATGCCATCGATAGCAAACAATGTTAATTGAACTGAAGCTAAAATCAAAGGCAATAAAATCGGAAAAGATAACACCGGATAAAGCGTTCCTTTTGCACCTGCTTTTGCAATTATTGCAGCAATGATTGTTGATGAAATTGCAAGACCAATATTGCCAAACACAAAAGATGTTAAGAACAATAAAAAGTTCCTGATAATAAATTCTTCAAATAAAACTGAATACAAAATTGCAATTACTGTATTCATTGCAAAAACTAGAATAATATTAAAAATCAGTTTGCCGGAAAATACTGTTGTAGGAGATGCAACCAATTGAAGAGCCAAGGTTGTTCCTCTTTCTTCTTCCGAAACAAATGCTCTTGATAAACCGGACATTGCAGTGAAAAAAATTACAACCCAAAAAAGTCCGCCGGTTAAACTCGGACTGATTTTTTCCTGACCAACCGAAAACATTATAACACTGATTGCAACAATGATGAACATTGCCAGGGCGTTAATTGCATAGCGTGTTCTCAGTTCAGATTTTAAATCTTTTAAGAATAAACTGTAAGATTTTGAGCTCATTTAGTTAATAGTTTATTTAACTCTTATATTTTTCCAGTAAAACAATTTCATCGCATAATTCCAAATCATTTCTCTCATTAGATGCAACAATTACAATATTGGTTTTTGATTCTTCTTTTACAATTTCATAAACGGAGTTTTTTCCTTCTTCATCAAGATTTGAAGTTGGTTCATCCAATATCAACAACTGCGGTGAATGCATTAAAGCAAAAATAAATTTTACTCTTTGCTTCATTCCGGATGAATATGTTTTTAACAGATCATCTTTTCTTTTATACAACAGAAATTTATTAAGTAAATAATCAACCCGTTCTTTATTAAACTCAGTACCGCGTATATCAGCAAACAACTTCAGATTTTCCAAAGTAGAAAATTCCTCATATAAAACTAGATACGGAGATACAAATCCGATATGATTATGAAGATTTTCTTCAGTTACAATCTTTCCATTTAACAGATGAATAATCTTTCCTTTTGAAGCAGCGATAATTCCTGCGATAATTTTAACAAGAGTAGATTTACCTGAACCATTCGGACCTGAGATGCCATAAACTCCGGGTTTATCAAATTTGAATGTTAAATCATTAAAGATTAATCTTCTACCAAATGATTTATTTAACTGTTGTGCTTCAAGAGAATAATTAATCATTAAAGATTACCATTTTACCTTTATGAACTTTTGATCCGGATTTAATAACATAAAAATAAACACCGGTGGGAAATTTAATCTCTTCAGCAGTTAAAAGTATTTCACAATACTGTTTTTCATCTTTTAAGTAAGAAGATATAATACTTTTATTGCCTTCATAATAAAGACTCAAACCAGCCGAATAAATATTTACATTTACTTCTTTGTTAACATCAGCTTTTTCCTGGAAAACAATTTTAAGATTGTTGCGTGAAGACCGTTTAACAGGATTTGGGTATGCAAATGTTTCTGAAATAATTTCCGGTATCAAATAGCTGGTATCTCCATAAACAACAACATTATTCAATATTCCGGCATTGTTCCAGTATTGCTGATTTGTCTTATCAAATAAAACTGAATATTTTTTACTTATTGGAATAATACCCGAAGAGGTATCATCGAAAACAGAATAAGAAAAATTAAAAGTAGTATTAGGATTATTAATTGCAGAACTGTAATCTGAGTTTGTAATTATCGTATTAAACACTCCATCCTGCTCAGGAAGATTAATCTGTAAAAAATAATTTGCAGTTGCACCTGCTGACATATTATAAGTTTTGCCCGGAGGTGTAAAATTCATTACTGCCGTAGGTATAAGTAACGGATAATTACCGGCTTCCGGAAAATACTCGCCCGGATAAATATTTCTTGTATTTGTAAAATAACTCCAGATCCCAAAACGATTAAGTTCATTTCCAAAATTAGTTCCTTCTTCATCAAAGCTTAGCGCAATTGATTTAAGAGCAGGATTTCCCGGAATCATATCCCACTGTCTTTTTAAGATTTCAAATCCGAAATTCTTTTGCAGAAAAATATTCCAGATAGCTATACTATAGCCATCAGTATTGGGCATAGCTTTTCCCGGTCTTGAAAAATAAGCGCTCATATAAGCATAATAATCATTAACATCATTGAAAACGAATTCTTCCATTGCAGTCGAACTCAGCTCATAATAAAAAACATCTGAATTTCTAAAAGGCGAATTCAATTCTGATGGTGCATAGTTACCGCCTTGTATTCCGTGATGAAATTCGTGCGCAACTGTTACTCTTGCTCCATTTATTCCTGTTGAATGATATCCTGTCGAATAATCATTATCAACAACCATAAATGATGTCCAGCTATTTTGTGAAACTTTATTTTCAAATTGTGTATATCCATAAAGACCGGATAAATTCTGAATATAAACATCATACTTATTATCCCCGCCTTCCGATCCATCAGCAGGTGGTGCAGAATAACCTAAAAATATAACTTCAAAAGTATAAGCTGAATCTAAAGCTTGTAGAAATTGTGTAAGATTGTAACCAATTGCATTTACTCCGGTAGTATCGTAGTGAACTCTGAAATAACCTTTTGGTGTAACAATACTTTTCTGCATTTGCGGTCTTTGTAATAATGGCGCAAGAATCTTCTGTTGAGATGAATTGAGCAAATCAAAATTTTGTTTAATTTCATTTACCATTCTGAAACCGCATTTTGTAATAGCAGGATTACTTTCAATTTGTTTTTTGAGATTTTCCGAAGTCTGCACACCTTTGAAGTAAGTAAATAAATTTACAAGTGAATCAAGTTCGCTTTTTGAAATTTCCTGTGCTAAAACCTGAAAAGAAAGGCTTAACAATATTGCAAAAAAATATTTAGTCATTATAGTAGCTCTTTGATTCCTATTATTCCATCATTACTTTTTGAAAAAATTATATGTTCTTTACGATGATCAAAATTTATTATTATATAATTATCCAGACTTATGTCAAATAATTTTTCTTTTATTTCATTTACTCTGCCCGAACTTGAAAACGATAATTTAGTCAATTTCAGCTTTTCATCTTCATAAACAAATAAGGAGTTATTTTTTCCAAAAAATAAACGATTTTTCCCTGTTATCCTATATACATAAGTCGGAGAATATTGGTAAATCTCATCGGTTATTGTATTATTAAAAAATATTTTTTGCTGATTATTATATGAAACTACTGAGTAAAAACTTCTGTCTCCGTTAAAATTACCTAATGAAGTGATAGTATATAATGAATTATAATTTTTGTTTATCTGATAATGTTTTTTACTCTGCAGATTTTCTCTTCTGCTTTCAACAGTGTTTAGTATTGAATTATCGTTTTCAAATGCAAAATAACCGATTGTCGGATAAGTAAGATTAATAAAAAATGCATCACTGAAACTTTTTGTTAAAACATCCGATGATCTGGTTATATATTTTTCTTCAGATCTGAAATACTGTTGATAATAAAGAGAACCGTTCTGAGAATAAAGAATATATACGATTGCACCTCTTTCTAAATCCGGTTTTACAGCCATATCTTCAATCGGACCATCAGAATAAATGATTCGCCGCCGAAATGAAATTTTTTCACAATCAACTTCAATAGCTTCAATCTCTCTTTTACCTTCATTGTAAAGATAAAACAACTTTTTAGTTTTAGATTGATTGAACACCAGAATGTTTTCATAATTATCATACAGATTTATACTAAAAAACTTTTCAGGTAAACCATAAGCATCTCTTAGTATAATATTTAAACTTGTATTGAAATTATCCGTAAATGCAATATCTGAAATTCCGTTATCCTGATAATCAAATTCAATAATTTTATCGGGCATTATCCCTATTGCCAGCGTTTGTGAATCGGAAAGAGAATTGACTTTCGATAAAATTCTTATTTCACCTTTATCGCTGATAATAGCAGTTCCGTAAATAAACTTGCTGAAGTAAGGAATCAGATCCTTAATTGCTTTATCTCTTAAATGAATAAAATCTGAATTATAGCTGGTAAAATCATTTGCAAATATTGTTGCAACAATTCCTGTTTCCCTGTTAAGATAATTAAAATCAAAAAAGCCATCTCTGTTAAAATCCCCTATTGCAATTTTATCAGCCTGATATAGGGTTTTTATCTTTGTAGATTTTTTAAATGATGAAAATGAATCGCCGAATAAAATTTCTATTGAAGAAGATGTTGATATAATTATATCCTTAAACTGATCATAATTAATATCAAAAACCGATAAAGAGATTATCTGATCATCAAAACTGATTTGTCTGAGATCTTCAAACTCGCCTTTTGAATTTCTAAAAATAAAATGAAGCTGATTATTAACTGCATCAATTGCTATAATATCTTCAGCACCATCTGAATTAAGATCGATAAATTTAGCATTCTGAAAAATCTTATCAGCGAGCAATTCTGTTGCTTCAAGTTTTTTATTTACCTTTTTTATTACTGATAATCCACGGAATGAATTTCCTGAAATAAGGTATTCATAGTTGTTTTCAAATCTGTTAAACGAAACACTAAGGTTTTCAGGATATGTATCAAATACTATTTTATCTTGAACAGCAATTGAACCGTTGGGATTAAATTTGATTAAATTAAAGCTGCGCTGCTTTCTGGAAGTAATTGCATAATGTTCAATTTTATTATTATAGTTTAATACCGGTTCGATGTTAGATATTTCAATAGGAGACTGTGCTTTTAATGGAGGAGAAAATTCAATTCCTGATAAACCTTTATTTATTTGTATTGATTTATTAAGAGGCGAAAATAATAATAGGTCCGAGTATTCATCATTATTAAAATTAAAGCTGAATATTTTTGTAAAACCGGAATCAACCCTAACAGTATTCAGCTTTGCAAAACCTTTAAAAGGAATCTGAGAAAAAATATTTTCCGGAAATATTAAAAGTAAGCAAGCAAATAAAAACTTAATGTATTCTGTTCTTAAGCCGGTTTTCTCTGCGCTGAAGAGCTTCATCATATCTTCTTTTTTCGTCTTCTGTTTCTGGTATTCCCTCAATTGCTTCAACAGGCTTTCCATCAGCATCAACACCAACAAAAGTAAGATAAGCCGTATTGGTATGTACCTTTTTATTTTCTTTAAAATTCTGTGCAAATACTTTAACACCAACTTCCATAGAAGTTTTAAAAACCCTGTTGATAGATGCAACCAGAGTTACTGCTTCTCCAAGTTTTATCGGATGATGAAAATCTATTCTGTCAACCGATGCTGTAACACAAACTCTCTGATTATGTTTTGCAGCACTTAAAGCAGCACAGATATCTATCCAATGCATCAACTGACCGCCAAGCAGATTACCAAGCTGATTTGTATGATGAGGCAGTACAAGCTCGGTCATAGTTATTTGTGAATCACTTATCTTTTTGGCTTTACTCATTAAGGTTTAACAGTCAGTTTATTTTCCAAAGATGATTTAATTTTTTCAACATCAGAATAATTTTTGTGCTGTGGGTATTTACTTAAAAATTTTTCTGCTTCAGCCAGTGCCTCCTGATCACGTTTACGTTCAATAAGTAAATTTATTTTATCATAAAGAGCTAAAGGCGCGTATTGTGTATCGTGATAAACTTCCATTACACTATCATAATATTTTTGCGCAGCCAAAAAATCCTCCAGCTTATAATATATCCGTGCTGCTTCATATTCCTTCTTTGCAAGTTTATCATTCAGTTCTTTAATTTTATTTTCAGCTTCGGCAACCTTAGGATTTAATGGAAAGAAATCTATAAACACCTGAAATTCTTCAATTGCTTTTTTTGTATAACGCTGATCTAAAGAAAAATCCGGTGAAAGCTCATAATAACAATCAGCAAGCATATATTGAGCATCAGCCAAATATTCACTGGACGGCATACCTTTTATTAATTTACTGAACTGATAGCCTGCAAGAATATATTCTTTCCTTTTAAATCTGGACATTGCAAGATAATACTGTGCATCATCAACAATACTGCTGCCGGGATATTGTAAAATAATTGCATCAAATTCTTTTACAGCTTCTTCATAATCTTCCTGTTCATAAAGTTTAATTGCATAAGCAAGACGTTCCTCAGGAGTAAAATTTGAAGTATCCAGAGAAGATGAACAAGCAAATAATAATAGTGCAAAAAATATCAGAATAAGTGTGTTTTTCATATATAAAACTGGTTTTTGATGTGCAATTATAACCAAATTAAAAAAGCCTTCAAAGGTAATAAAGTTTACTTAGACCTGACTGTAAAAAATAAAATTACGGTTAATGCAGCAGCCCCAATCGCCACTATTGGTTCCCAAAGAGTGGAAAAGAATGGTTCAGGCGGTAAATCTCCGCGTGTAAAAGGATACGATCTGTTTTCTAATTCCTCAACATCATCAACTTTAACTTTATCTATATTGGTAAAGATAAATTCTTTTACTTCGGAATTTTTTGAAATAAAATAATTACCGGAAAGCTTAATTGTTCTTTGAGTGTAAAAGTCTCCAAATATTCCATCTTTTTCAGGTTCCGAGTATGCTACAAAAGAATTATCAAGAACAAGATTAACCCGCACAAAATCTTTGCTATCACTTTCATCACCAACTAACTGAACTCCGCTTCTCAATAATTTACCTCTTACTCTGTTAGCAAATACCGAATAATCAATTCCGAAGTTAAGCTCAAGATTAACTGTTTTTACATTTCCAAGATCTTTTATTACCATATCTGCTGCAGAATCCACAAGTGTATAAAACACATCAATATTTGTAGGACTCTGCGGCTGAGCATAGATAGAAACCGGAATAAGAAAAAATAAAAAACGGAGAGATTTTATTATCACTCCGTTTATATTTAAAAAATTATACTTCATCTTAGTGTAAATATCCGCACAAAGAATTTCTTTATCAAGTTGAATTTGTTAAGCCAATTATAAAAAAACTTGTAAAGAACAAACTCTATTTGTTCAGAATGAGTAAATTTATCTTTTAGATGTAGTTTAAAAACAACAAAATGTTTTTCCAAAAGCGGACTGGGCAAGCCCAGTACCTGCATTAAAATTTTTAAATACTTATTAATAACAAACCCAATTTCTTTGAGAAATTGGGTTTGTGAAAATAACAAGTCATCACTTATTGTTAGTGTTATATAATACTAAGAGATGATTAAGTATTTTTTAATAAATTATTTCTCTGAGGTATTTATGACTACTATTAATTATTTTTTTGACAGACTTAAATCCAAGTCTGTTAAAAATTTCCTTATCAATAACATTTCAAGGGACTTCATTCCTAATCCGATCCTTGCTGTTGATGATTGTGAACTCGCTGGTAAACCGGTGCAGCACTGTTTGAAGGAATACCATTTTTATAAACATTAACTTCAAAAAAATGTGTGATCAGCGGTGCACTGCCTGCATTTCGAACAATCTCATCAACTTTCTTAATAGGAATAAATGCATCTATGCTATGCGGTTCGTCGTGGGCATACCAGCACTTAAGATTTGGCCATACATTTGAAGGATAATCTGATAAATAGTTATTTATCTTACTATATACAGAGGAAGAATCATCCATAAAATCTTTCCATCCATAATCATCATAGACTTCAGCATAATCAACATAAAGTATACCCAAATCACTATTCCCCAACCAGTCAACACAAAACTGAATACCCGTGCCCTCAACCCAATCTGTGTAATTTATCTTAGATGACTCTGGTGAATATCGTCCTAAATTGTCCGATGGGAATTTT
>Ga0116185_1004022_pt1 | contig 12230 bp, 7 predicted proteins | sample AD_JPNNA7_MetaG_FD_89754 | JGI IMG/M metagenome (GOLD analysis project Ga0116185, IMG submission 89754) | Active sludge microbial communities of municipal wastewater-treating anaerobic digesters from Japan - AD_JPNNA7_MetaG | ecosystem: Engineered > Bioreactor > Anaerobic > Digestate | place... | reverse complement strand
GTAGGCGATCCAATCTTCGTTCTCGCAAAGCAGGCCATCAACGTAATAACGGCCTGGACCTATGAGAAAGCCTTCTGCCTCTTTGAACTTCTCATTTTCCACTTTGCTAAATTCTTCGTCTCCATCCCCGACGATTCTAAAGTCATCTAAAATTTCGCCGTCAGGTCCGATCGACGGCTTGCCATAGGGCCCGATTATATCTCTTGCTAAAGACTGCATGTAGTGCAAAAGTATGGATGCCTGCTCATTCCAGTCAGCGTCGACCTGCACTCGACCCTGTTGCATGAGCACTCTCCGGTAATGCTTCTTATGATCGAAGGTATCGCGGGAAAAGTCACCTTTCATCCAAATCACCTATCTCTTTAGTATTATTATCAGGTTTACAGAATCCTTCTGCCCAGATTATGCCGCAGTTCATTCCTGCCGGCGCGTATTCCTCCAGCCTAGCCCTCAGATTGGCCTCCCTCTGGGGCTGGAAAAGGTCATGGAAGACCCCCATCTCCGATTCGTCATCGGCACCCCGCCAGATCTCCGGGATAACAGGCCTTGCCAGACGGGCGTAGCCTGGATCGCCAAAATGAGTGCTCCAGAACTGAGGGCATACGAAGCTCGCAGCAAGACGGCGAGCCTCCTTGATCTCTTCCTGGAGTTTAACGATCTCCTCTGGGCTCGGCGCTGAGGCGCTGGCTGCACTCTTCTCCCAAAGCTCGCTCTCAGCCTTGTCCATGACCAGATCGGGCTGGCAGTGATAGCGGCGGGGTGTCTTTAATTCATCCCCCTCGTCAGGAACGCGAACATAGCAGAAGCGCATGCATCCCTGCTGGCTGCGCACGACCTGCACCCGGTCAGCGAAGATGCAGTTCTCGGCCAGGTCGATGGCCTGAGCCATGACCCTGCCAAGTACAGTGCAGCGCTCAATTCTAAAGACGGCGTGGGCATAGGTATCTTCCTGGTTGGATATGGCACCCAGGTTTCTGCCCACTGTATCCAGGATGCTGTCACTGACATTGATCTTTAGCGGTTCGGTTGTCACTGCTTCCTGGCTCACCCGGATCGATCCCATTATGCAATGCTCGATATTGACAGAGCAGTGGAGATCCTCCAGCTCTAAAAAGGCCTTTCCCGGCACTATGGTGCAGTGCCTTAAGGTCAACTGCTCCAGATTTCCTCTGATCCTGATGCTCTGGCCGGCCATGAGTCCGTCCAGGATGAGGCGGCCACCCCGGCGAGGCACCACCGGAACCTGACTGCTCTCTTCTGAGCTGTTCTCTACAGTGAAATAATCCAGTACGTTGACCCGGTCCGGCATTCGAATTATGGGGCGTATTCCGCTGGCCGCCCGGATCTGGAGGCTCTCGCCCTCGCCTATGTTGACGGTCTCAGGGAAATCCTTCTCTTCCACTGGGCCATAAACGCCGCCCTCCATGATCTCGATAATGGCATCCTTGAACATTGCCTTATCTCTCTGCCAACCCTCCAGAGCTTTGTTCACAGTCTTGAATAGCTCCTGGCTTCCCACCCGATAGATCCGTGCGTCCTCGGCCTGGGTGAATCTGCGCTCATACTCTCCGCCACCAATGTCCGCGCTGAAGCCGAAATAATAGGTGACTGTGACTCCATTCTTCGGCTCTTCTTTGGGATGGAAGGCAATTCTCCCCAGCTCCGGGTCCAGTGCCACACGACCCTTGGAGGGAATCCTCCTTTTACGGTGGCCCCAATCACAGAGGTCTGCGACCACAATCTCTTCTGGAGGCACGGGAGTCTTTCGGTTATTATCCTCCTCTCGCCAGATCTGAATGCTTCTTCCCTCTCCATAATAGTCGGCCTTTCTCTCTCTCAGGGCATGGCGGGTGATGGGCACGGGCAGGTTCATCTCTTCAGCGATATGAGTCTCGTCCGTCTCCGGCTCGGGAAGGGTGAAGAGAGGGACATCAATTCCAAAGACATTGAAGGTGAAGCAATGAGGCCGCAGATTCATATCTGGACAGCAGGCAGCGGCCCTTGTCACCGAATAGACCTGAAGAGGCCAGACGAAGACGCCGATTCCGGGGATGTTGTATCTTCCTTGCGTTTGATGGGATGTGACCCGACGCACATCGAGAGTGTGAGCGACTTGGTCAAATGGACCGTTGATGTTGTCCAGGGCATGCATATTGCCCAGATCCAGGGTGCGACCCCGGTTCAGATGAATCTGGTTAAGGGGCTGACAGTAGCTGAGGAGCGAGTAGAACTCCACCGCCCTCGATGGCCACCCGGCAGCATCTCGTGCCAGCTCTTCCAGGAGAGCTATAGCGCCTTTGCGCCTGCGGTATCGCACTGTATTGGCTACCTCTGAGCGCGGTATAAGGATCTTGTTGTGCTGCCTCTCTCTGGCTGTCGATGCCGGACCGGGCTCTCCAGACTCGTGAACCGGCCGGTAGCCTACCAGGTCTCCAATGTAAGGCACAACCCAATCCTGGCAGGTCTCGATGAACCAGTTCTCGTAGAGCTGGTCAATGTCCCCCTCCACCAGGTTCACCTGCTCGGCTATGACCTGGAGAAGAGCACGCAGAGGATATCCTTTTTCTGCATCTTTCTGGCGATAGATCACAGGGAGAAGATCGTAAAGCCTGTCCATGTCCTTGGCCATCTAAATCAACTCCTTAAGAACCACGGCCTCCGGGATATCTGCGCTCAGGTAAGCGATCTGGGCGGGCAGCAGCTGGGGCCAGATTTGTATTATCATTTTGCCCGAATTCGGGCCCTTTAGCAATTCGTCCTTTTCTTTGTTAGATAAATCCGGATTGAGAACCTTCAAATCATTATCAACATCCAAATCGTAAAGCTCTGCTATGGAGGCCAGGGTCTCCCCATCAGCCACGGTATGAGTTTTTACCACTCTCGCTTTCTCTGCATCTATTTTATCCTGGGTCACAGGCTTCCCATCTGAAGCCTCTTTGCTGAAGCTGGAACGGCTCAATTCATCCATCAATGATCTTATCTTCTGGGTGGTCTTCACCAGATCTAGGGCTTCTGTCTCCGAGATGTCGTCCACCAGATCCAGGTCCACATAAGCCACTCCGGGAACGGCCTGGATGACGCTGACGATCTCGCTACGGAACACCTCCTGGCCAGGGTCACGGTTTGCAAAGCCAAAGGCCTGCAGAAGGGCCGCCCTGATCTTGGGCTCGACCGACTGCCACTCGTAGTCAGGAAGGAGCCGAACTTTTGCTCTGATCAGAAGGATCAAACGCTCGCAGAGGTCCAGGACCAGGGGCTGATAAGGATCGCCTGCCCGGCGCAATGCCAGGAGAAGGTTCTGGAAGAGGTCGGAGTCCTCATCGATGGGTATGTCATCTGTGCCGGCGATGCTGACATGCACCACCTCCCTCTTGCCATCGGTCAGAAGGGTGGCCGATGCCTTTCCAATGCCGGCAAAACAGCGAGCCAGGTCCTCGTAGTCCTGAACGGAAACCAGCCGATCCAGGGCCATCACAGTCAGTGGGGCATTGCGGCGGGCCTGATCGTTGCTCTCCGGATCGGCTCCTCCGGAAGCGGGAAGGGGATTGATGACGCCTTTGAGGCCCAGGGGTTTGGTAGCCAGCAGACGGATCTGGCCGGCCTGCACATTTCCTGGCTCTCCTATTCCACTGCGATACTTGGCCTTGACATTCTCCACGCCTGTAGGAGGGCGGGCTCCCTTTTGGCCATTGCCGAAGGTGACACTGCTCTTGATCTCAGCATCCGTTCTTATGATATAGCTGCGACTTTTGGGACCCAGGCCAAGTAGGCTGTCCGACTCATGCCAGAGAACGTCGTTTACACGCAGCTGGAGAGTGCTGACCGCTCCCGTGGGCGTGGGCGCGGGCAGGTAGGTGAGCGGGTAATGGCGGAGCTTGAACTGCTGCAAGACCTGGGCGGAATCACCGCTTCCCAGGACCTCGTTTCTTGTCTCGCCGTGGGTAGCCCGAGCGAGGTTGGCGTAGATCTCCACAGTATCACGCAGGTAGACGTTCTCCAGATCCTCGGCCAGAATCAGGGTGGTGTGGGGGCTGTCTCCAGGCAGGAAGGAGTTCGGCACGGTGGAGATGAGGTTGGACAGGCATTTGTTTCCGTTTTGCTCGATGCCGATGTAGAAGTAATGGGGCTCTGACCAGTTCCCTTCGACCGATACGTTGAAAGATAGGCTTGCTAGGTCTTTGTTGGATGTGATCTCTATCTGTTGTATTGACGTCTTTCCAGGGTAATGGATATTTACTGCTGCGTTTGCCTTAAGAACAGTGTACTCGGACCAATTGGTCACGGCGAACTCATAATGGATCTTATTCTTATTGTCCTTATCCTTAAAGAGGCTCCTCTCCATCAATACGACCGAGGGGGGAGTGATATTATTGGTGTTATTGGTTGCGTTAGGATCTATATTTATCAGATTAGAGACGTAGCTAACATTCTTGGCTCTATCTCTCAGCTCCAAGAAGAGAAATCCTGTATTGGAGCCGATTGGGAAATCCAATTTCTCCAGGCCTGCTGAATAGTCGATATCTGCAATTAAATCTGGGATTCCATTAACGCTTCCATCCCATTTTTTTACCTGGACGCAGGTTCGACGCGGGGTCGCCCCTTTGCTGCAAGCGGCGAATTCCGGCGCTTCTTCGAAGAGCTCTTTGCTGTAAGCTTCCCATTTTTCCACGTATAGTGATTTTGCTTCCTTGACTATCTTGAGCTTCACCTGAGGCGCGGGGGAGCCAGACATGGTGGTGAGAAGGCCGTGCCAGGTATCGGCCAGGACCACTTTCTCGGCTGCGGCAATGATCGTTCCCGTTCCGGCTCTGGCCTGACCGGAGACTATCAGGCTCCGTCCCTTCTCCAGGCCGTCATAGTATCCATCCAGCTCCAGGACCTTTCCCATGACGTCCGCCTCAATGGACTCTTCGGCAAGCTTCGCTGTCAGATCCTCGCTCTGGGCGTAGATGACGGTCTGCCGGAGCTCTGCAAAATTATTCAATATTGAAGCGTCGTTTCTCTTCAATTCTATTCGAGTAGTCTTCCCGGCCAGATCGTAAGTGGATCGGGAGATGCACGATGTCACTTCTTCTGCTCTGGAGATCAATAAGCACTCATCAATAGATCCTTCATCTGATTTCGCATTATCCCGCTCACGTCTTACAACAATCCAGCTTTCAGGCAATATCTTGTTGTAGGTATTATCTAGATGAAGTATTCCTGTTTGGTATATCTTTCGATGATTAATCTGATCCGCTATCACTATGAATTTATCAGTTCTGCCATCATCGATCTCCAAGATTGCTACAGTTCCATTATTTACAAGTTCTATTGAAAGAGATTTCTTAGAAGACGATACGTTGATGATATTTGTATGCCAATCTACATTTGTCCAATCATCACCAAATTTCGTTTTTAGAAAATCTATGAGTTTTTGTCGGTCAGTTCCTGAAATATTATCCCAGTCAAACACATATCTTGCTTGATCATCGGCGACCAGAAGTTGTGGGCCGAAATCCAAGGTAGTTAGGGCACTTGAGGGATTCTGGATGATGCTGATCTTTCGCGGAGCGTTGTGCCCAAATAGCGAAGCTGTCAGGCGGAGGACGTGGATATGAAGCGGGAATAGGTCTTTAGGAACGTGAGCGTTTCTCATCTCCTCATCTTCACGTTGAGGGCCAATAGGCCTTTTGAATCCAGAAAACAAAGCGCCGCGATCTGGTTTATTGGTCTTAGTCAATCTATTTTTTATATATCTCTCAAAATCATCAAAGAATCGATTGGAGCGGATCCTGTTAGGCAGTATTCTTATGCTAGTTTCCGCCGCGGCTTTCTCCAGAAATGCTTTCTTCTGCAGGATCACCTTTGTCCTCTGCATCTTCGGCTCCGGCTCAGCGGACTTGATCAGCCTCATGACCTGCTGGCCCCTTTCGTCGCCCAGGACAAAGAGCATGGCCTGATTGGGCTGCAGATTGAGGCCCGTTCCCTGGAAGTATAGGAAGAACTCCTGATCGCTGCAGGCTATGTCCCAGGTGAGAGAGGGAGGACGGACCGTCCTGGGCTTGAGAAGATTCCACTCCGCTCTGCCCGCGACCTTCTCTGAGCTCTCGAAGGTCTGGGGAGTCTCTCCTGGATTGGGCAGGCTCTGCACCCTTGTTCCTGCCGGTATCTCTGCATTGCAGCCCTTCTCCAGGCTGAAAGCCAGATCAACGCTTGCCGACACACCGGGCTTGGGCGCGTATCCTATCAGCTTTGCCAGCTCCAGGATGGATCTTCGTTCCGTGGCCGTGCGCAGGTATCCCTCATTGGCTATTCTCTCCTGGTAGAAGCTGAGCACATCGGCCACGATCGCCCAGCCATCCAGCAGGGCTATGGAGAAGTCATCCCCCTCCCGGCAGGTCAGGGCCGCCAGAGGGTTTTGCTTCTGATCTGCCTCATTCTCCATTGGCAGCGAGTATTCGGAGAGGCGGGCCAGCATATCGGCCAGAAATGAGCCATGGGTTCCTATGCGATAGTCCAGAGCCTCAAGGCCGGGGCGATTCTCGTTCCCCGCTGCCTTCAGATCTTCTTCCTTCTTGCAGCATCCCTGCAATTTGGTTATCTCTGCCGCCATTGCCCTCACCTTCCTCCCAATACTTTGATCACGAGCTTGCCGTTCTCAGGAAAATTGTAGTCGTTGTCTAGCCTGGCGATCTCTAAAGGACCCAGCTGAAGAACACCGGTCTCCAGCACCTGGTTAGTATTCTCGAAGAGCTTTTGCAGCTTCTCCACGGTCACGCTCTCTACCCCGGTCACAGACTGAGCCGCGGCTATTATCCTGCTCATGTAGATTCCATCTCCGAAGCTCAGATTGTCGGGATGGAAGAAGCCCAGGCTGCCATCCTGCAATATCCGGTTGCTGAAGACCTCCGCCAGCTCAGCCTCCACGTGTCCCCGCAGGTACTCGGGCTTGGCACAGACTGTCATCTCCAGGCGCAGGGGCACATACCCCGCTCTCTTGACGATCAGATCCTGGCCCATGCGCCTGTACTTGAAGAGATATCCCTGCACATCATTGAGCAGCTCCTCATCCGCTTCCACCGATCCCAGTGGATCAATAGCCACCACGACCTCATGCCAGCTGCCTGTCCACCTTCTCGTCGCCGCCGCTCTCTGCACACCTGGATGCCTCTCCGCCAGCCGGGCGTAATCCTCTGATGTGATCGCCCTCTGCAGGTCCTTATGGAATGCATACGGCGCCAGGAGCTTGGCATCCTCCATGCTCTCCGCAGCAGTGCCCCCAGAGGCAGGCAGGGGATTGCGTGGTTTGATAGTAATGCCGCTCGTCTGGCCCCGGCGCCAGACCATGTAGGAGATCATATTTCTCCCTATGTTTCCCGCGGCACCATTTCCCACTCGATAGGTGGCTGAGAACTCCATTCCCGGTTCGGGCTTCCTGCCCAGCTCATCGTCTCCGAAACGCAGGTTAGCCCGTCCGTAGTTGTCCATCTCCACAACGAAGTGCCTGTCCAGCCTGCTGCTTCCTAAAAGGTCAGAGACGCATCTCCAGCGAACCTCTTTATTCGCTGCAGATGTTCCCCCAGATTTCGCATCGCCTGCATTTGCATATAGCTCCAGGCAGGGCAGAGCCTGACGAAGATCCTGATTCAGAATATCCATGCCGTTCAGGCCTGGCGGCAAAGGCTGGCAAAAGGTCAGAGGCCCCTTGCTAAGACGAGGCTGGAATATTGCCGCCTCGATGGCAGTATCCGCAGGCAGCCTCTCCGCGGTGCAGCTTCTCACCCTCTCCTTCTCAGGCACAGATCCCAGAGCCTCTTTTTTTATCCACCGGCCATGGTCTACTAAAACCAGGTTACCTCTGGCCACAGTTATCTCCTGGATGAGCTCGCACTCCTTAGGGCGACCAACTGCCGAGATGCAGAGGGAAAAGGGCAGAGCGTCCTTCCGGGACCACTCCACCAACAGAACCGGCTGATCGAAGATTGGATCCACCAATGGCGTCACCCTGGTCAGACGCACCACCACCCTCTTGCTGGGATCGGCGTCGGCCTTCTCTCCTGTTCTGGGCCCCTTCACCTCTTCAAAGAGGAGATAGTCCCCTTTTTTGAGATTGAGACGGCGCCGCCGAGCTGCCGTTGTCGATGGGCCGGATGTCTGAATCTTCTTGCTCTGCACGGATGAGCTGGCCTCAGGTATTATCTCATCTTTCTCTTCCAGCCAGTCATCCAGCAGAGTCGCCCTGGTTGCCCCTCTAGGCAGGCAGCACTCTCTTCTATTCCAGGTGTAGATACTGATGCAATTGTGAGCTTCCCAGATGCGCAGCACGCCTTTCTTGGATATCCCCTCGAAAGCATCTTCCAGAAGCATGCGATTGAAGCGCACGAGCTCGTCTCCTCGAAGAGCCTCATCAATTAGCTCCTTGGTACCATCACGGAGGTCACCGTCAGGGAAAAGATCTGAATTGTAAAGGCTGCTCTGCATTATCCGGTTCAGATCTCGAGAGAGGGCGGTCTGCAGCTCCTCCCGGGATGATCCCGTCAGAACAAAGGACCTCATGAGGTTGCGAACCTCGTCTGAGAGCCTTTGCAGGATATGATAGGATAGAACGTCTTTGTGCTTCTTTCTTTTGTATTCTTTCTTTCCATAATCCTCTTTGCTGAGCCTGCTCGTCAGACTCTCCAGGTTGATATCCGATTCATGCACAGAGAAATCATTGTCCTCAAGAGGCTCAAAGACCTCATAGCTGGAGAGGGGAATATCCCGAAGATCTTCCTCCTTCAATACAGCTCCTTCCATAAACCGCCCCTCGGATGGACGGGTCAGGAAGTAGATATCTCTGAGATAGTAGATCTGCTCTCCCTTGGGAAGATCATCGCTGGTCTCCAGAAAGACCCAGGTGCGAGAGTTGCAGCCTTCATGCATCCTGTAATCCACAAGGCGGGCATGACGGCGCACCGAGATTCGTTGCCTGGCGGTATTCAGATAAGCCTCTGTAGCCACAGCATCCTGATAATAGCTGAGGTGATCGCCAGCATAAGCCAGGATCTCCACCAGGGCAATGCCCAGATCAGGAACATGCCTCTCCTTCCAATCGGGCAATATCAGAGCCAGACGATCTAGGATGATCTGGCGAAAGCTGGAATAGTCCTTGGCCAGATAATTGATCTCCGGATCGGTGAACTTTGGGGCTTTGCATGTATCCGGCGGCCTGCAGTCCAGACGGCTGGGGCAACTTGCCTTGAAGGTGAATAGGAGCGAGGCGTAACAGGGGTCGAAGTTCTTCATGGGTTTGTCTGTCGGTTTGCCCTCCTCATCCAGATCGACGACTTTCAGGACATAATTGGAGAAGTCGCCCATCTGGTCGACCTCGACCTTCAGATAGGGCTCCTCCGAGTCGCCGTTGCGGAGCATCTCGCTCTTGGATACTCTGATGTCTCTTACCCGCAGCCCTCCCTCAATGACCAGGTTCTCTTTGCGCAGGTGGCAGGGTGCTCTTCCTATGAAGTAAACATGAAGCGTCTTCTGGTCCGGGCTGGCAACCTCCAGATGATCCAGCCCGTAGACGGGATTCTCCTCCAGACTGCGTTGCCTCACCTTCTCGTGCCTGCTGTCGTTTGTGCAGACAAATCCTCTGTCGGTCATGAGAGGCCTCCCATGACCAATGTATCCTCGTGCGACTCCGAGGTTCGCAGTATCGTATAACGAATCACAACCTGAAGTTTGGACCCGTCCCGGCTGACCTCAAGGGATTGAATATTTATCAGATCTCCCATCCAGCGCTGAAGCCCGGACTTGATAGTATGCTGGAGGGCAGAAGCAAGCTCCGGGCTGTTAGGTGCGAAGACCATCTGCAGGATTCCGCTCCCAAAATCGGGCCGGTTTACCCGCTCTCCTGCGGCAGTGAAGATGAACTGTTCAATCAGATCTCTGATATGATCGGCATCCACGGTTTCGGCCGTTCTCCCCCGGCCATCGAATTGGAACGGATAATCTATATTCATCATATCCCCTTTACACGCATTTGAGCAAGAACGATATTCAGTCCTGTTCCAGTGGGAACGCAGACGGCTATGCTGTCCTGGAGCAGCACCGGAAGACCACCCGCTCTCACCCGGCTGGAGGCGCTCGCAAACTGGGCGCTGACGCAGGCAGGGCTGGGAATGCTGGCCAGTGTGCATCCAGCGATGAGGTAGGTGCTCGCCTGGGTGACAATGGGCTGCCCCATGACCCTTACCCTGGGCTCGACCAGAATGGGCTCTGCCTGGCCGGCATGCATGCACATGACTGTAGCGCCTTGATGCAGAAGATAGCCGGGCATCTATGTCACTTCCAGGGCGCCATCATTCACTGAGACCGTCTGGCCGGTGATCTTTATGCTTCCCCCTTGGCCGTCATCGATCTCTATACCCAATTCGCTCAGAACGATCTTCATGCCGTTTGCCGTCTCGATGGTGATGCCTCCGGCACCGGGGGTATCATCGACAAGAATGGTTCCGGCGTCCGTCTTGATGACCTTCGTCTCCGGTTGGGCCGGCGGAGGAGACTCCCCTTCTGCCCAGAAGCATCCTGACCAGATGGGATAGTCCGGGTCGCCGTGCTCGAACTCCACCCAGATCATGGCTCCGACGGGAGGAAGCATGAAAAAACCCACACCGTTTCCGGCATAGGGCACGCAAGGAAGAGCCCAGCCGCACTCTTCTTCACCAAAGACGTCTTCAACCGTGGCCCTCAGCCTTCCTTGCAGCAGTGGATCGCGGTTATCAGTGACCACGCCCCGGTACTTGCCGAAGAACTCCGTCATGAAATCACCCTTCTGCTCAAGGACCCCCGCCCCTCTCGCTCCAAGGTGAAGCTCAGCTTGTATTCGCCCCGGCTCAGGCGGTGGGTTACCTGCTTCACATAGTAGGTGCCATCGTTGCTGTTCCCCACGCCCCGAACTGAAACCAGGCGGCGTGCCTGGAGCACCCGGCCATAGCGCACCACATTCAGCTCACCTGTAGCCGTTACGGCGTTGGCTGATTGATTGGCAGAGGTGAGAGTTCTCAGACCGGCCTGAATGGAGTTGAGGTGGGCAGTGTTGCGGACGATGGTTCGACGCAAAGGTGCTGCCGGCTGAAAGGAGATGGGCTCGGGAAGGCCGGAAGGCAGGGGAACCGAAAAGCTCTGCCTGGTGGGCATATCCACCATCTTTGCCTGAGGATCTGTGGGACCGAGGGCGTTATAGGTGATGTTCAGGCCATCCAGGTTGCTGTCCGGCCCCATATTCATGCTCAATGCCGGCTGGGGCTGCCCCAATCGATTCTCCGGGCCAAAGTAGGCGGTGCTCTCTGCGGGCTTTGTCGGCTCAATATAGAAGACAAAGCCATTGCGCCTGGCCAGCTCCTGGACGAAGGAGAGGTCAGTGCCCTGCTGTGTTGTCAGGCGATCGGTCTCAGAAGGAGCCTCTCTGGTCTCTTTGACATCTGGATTCAGGCCAAACTCTGCATAGGAGCGGAGTATCCTCTGCACAATCACCGAATCGGACTGGTTGGGATAGGTGGCGTTCTTCTCCTCCAGATCCAGATGCAGGCTGATATCATCTCCAGTTACCGATAGCGTGGATCGACCGGGATCGCTGCTGGGAGCGGTCTGATGGTTGGTGATCACGCCGTCTATCAGCACATAGCTCTGACCGCGAACGGTGACGGAAGCTATGAGCCGGTTGGGAGGTTCCAGCAGGCCGCTCTGCAGCAGGCCGTACTCGGCCAGGGAATCCCTGCCCAGGGTGAAGCTCAACTGGAATCCGTCCCTTTCCCGGTCGTTGTTGGTCACCTCAAGGCTGGTCAGAGAGTCTATCACCTGGGGCGGAGCGGGCCTGGGATCATTGCGGCCGATGAGAAGCTGCAGACGGATTCCTTGATCGGACATGGCTCAACTTCCTAAGGCGCAGGGATCCTCAATCTTCGGCCGATCTCTGAAGTCAGCTCCTGGGGATTTTTGGCCAGGTTGGCATCGCAGAGGCGCCAGAACTGCTCAGGATCTCCCAGGTAGCCGGCGGTGATATTGTCCAGCCGGTCGCCCTGAGTCACCACATGCTCCGTCAGCAGCTGACCCATATCCCGAGGAAGAAAGCGGCGGCGAAGATAGACCACCTCCCTGCCTTCTGCGGTCTTCATGAGAGCGGTTTCGGTTCTGTAATAGCGACTGGTGGGCGAGAAATTATCGTTGGTCATCAAACCCCCGTTATGCCAAAGGAGCTGAGAGTGCCG
>Ga0116185_1004009_pt1 | contig 12256 bp, 22 predicted proteins | sample AD_JPNNA7_MetaG_FD_89754 | JGI IMG/M metagenome (GOLD analysis project Ga0116185, IMG submission 89754) | Active sludge microbial communities of municipal wastewater-treating anaerobic digesters from Japan - AD_JPNNA7_MetaG | ecosystem: Engineered > Bioreactor > Anaerobic > Digestate | place... | reverse complement strand
CACGGGCGGTGGCATGGGCGACGGGGGAGGCGGTGTGGGCGGCACGGGAGACGGAGATTGCGTGGCAACTCAGCCTGGCAATCGAAGCGGCAGGAGGTGCGAAGTGAGCGAGATGACCCTGAAAGAATTTGCGGACCGTCTCGCGGAAGAGTGGTGCCAATCGCCGCCGATGCTGCGAGACATGGATGCGTGGTTCGAGGCGCACCTGAGATCGTGGTGGACAGAGTCCAAGCAGATTCGCTCCACGGCGATGGAAGAACGAGGCAGGCTGCGCAACGCCATTCGGCTCTGCCAGGCGAGCTATACAGGAGAAGTGTGGGGCACGGTGAGCGATGCCGATGTAGATGGCTGGATTGATGCGGCACGTAGAGCAGAGGCGAGAGCCGCTGAAGGCGGCAGGAGGTTCGAGGTGAGCGAGACATGCCCGACATGCGGAACACGGATCAAGCGGAAGACTGCGTACCCGGAGGCCGAACGACTCAGCCTCCAGTACGTTGGGCGAGGGCTCTATGCGATCGACGGCAAGGCCGGTCTGTGGTTCTGCCAGCGGAAGCAAGCGGACCCTGAGAGCGAGATGTGTTTTGCTAAGGGGCCGATGGGTGAAGGGGCGTTCTACCGGGCGGTTGAAGCCGAAGAGCGGATCAAGCGGGCCTTGACGGTGGAGAGTGAGAGCCAGGAGACTCGACAATGAGCGACATCACCGGACTGCGGGAGTTCTGTTACCACTGCGGCAAAGTCACTGCGACGAACCCGGTCAAAGTGACGGCCGGATTCGATTACCGATGCGCGGTCTGTGGCCACACCGTAGACCAGGACTTCGACGAGGACTATTTCGACGATGACAACGAGCCCATCGGCTCTTGTGAGGAATGCGGGACTAACCTCTACCCCGGCGACGATTGCGATGAGGCGGGGGATGGTCTGTGCGACCAGTGCGCGTTCTATCGGGCGCACGGCTCCAGCGGAGGAAGCGAGGTGATCGGGTGAAGAGGTTGCGAAGGCGGTGAGCGAGTGGCAGCGGGATTACGGAGGGAAACCATGAGCGTTTTCGGAAACCCCCGCCCACCCTACCACGCCCGCGGCCTGCGTCAGTGCCTCGACGAGATCGGCAACAGGAGAACCTTATGAGTTGGATTCAAACCTACACCAACATTCAGCTCTGGCCACTTAACCCGCGGCCACAGGACGTGTACATCGAAGACATCGCGCACTCCCTGGCGAACGTTTGCCGGTTCGGCGGGCACTGCCGCAAGTTCTACTCGGTGGCCCAACACTCGTGTCTGGTGGCTCTGGACATCAAGCGGCGAGGCATTTGCCACTGTGCATCAGAAGCGAGGGTACAGCATATTCAACTGCTAGCTCTCCTCCATGACGCTGCGGAGGCGTACACAGCGGACATAGCCCGTCCAATCAAACCAGCATGGCCGGAGTTTGTCGCTATCGAAAGCCGTCTTCTAAACACGATACTGGACGGCCTGGGCGTGGCTCCTGATGTGGAAGTCTATCAGACGATCAAGTTTTGCGACGACACACTGCTGGCGACGGAAGCCCGTGACCTGATGGGGCCGCCTCCATCGTCTTGGTGTCCTTTGCCAGAGCCACTGCCAGAGGTGATTGTGCCGCAGTCATCGGAGGTCGCAGAGTTGGAATTCCTTGCGATGTGGAGGCAACTCCGACGGAACTGCGGGACACCGAGCAGATCGTGAGGGTGGCGAGAAAGCGACTGGGCAATGATCCGAAAACTGAGGATGGGGTGAACAATGATCGCTAAACGAGTACCGACGCTTGACGCGATTAAGAGGTCGCATGGGCTACTGGACATGGTCTTGGACACGCTTGCGGCGTGTTTGCGAAAGAAGGCGCCAATGGCCCGCAATAGAGTGCAGTGGCACAGACTAATTGCCGACTTGCGGGAGGCGATTCGAGAACTGGAAGGTGAACGATGAGCGCTGAACTTGACGAGCGTGTAGCCCGCGAAGTGATGGGATGGAAACACCGCACGACACCTCCGGAGACAACATATGTCCGATGTATTAGCGACGACACCGGCAGGGTGTGGAAGAATTGCATGCTGTGGCAGCCCTCCACCGACATGCGGGCCGCGTGGGACGTGATGGAGGCGATGGGGCAGCGAGGATGGCGGCTGAAGCTAGAGCGACTGGCCTGCGGTATCGGTGAATTGTTCTGGAGTGCGATATTCTTCAATTGCGCGCTTAGGAGGTCCGCGATCGCAGAGCAAAAGCTTGCACCCACTGGCATCTGTCTCGCGGCATTGAGTGCCGCGCAAATCGAGAAGGAGGAGGCAAAGTGCCAGACACCCCAATCCTGACGCCGTACCGATGCCCAGAATGCGGAGCCATCCGGATCAATCTTGTTGCGGGCCGCTGGTCGGTCTGCCCAAACGGCCACGGCCGGTTGTATCCGCCAATTAGGCGGCGCGATGTTGCGAAGACCGAGAAAGCCCGGTGGCTAGCCAGTATCCCGGTGGCGACGCTTGTTGAAATTCGCGTCCCGTATGCGCGCAAGCCGGGCGAGCGGATCGTTAGGGCGTATCGGGTCGGCGGCCAAGAGGGGCTGTGGCGTTTTTCGGGTACACGCCGTATCCACTCGTTGGTCGAGCCGACTCCCGGGCAGGTATTCGCCAGACTGAAGTTTTGCAACCAGTGGCACGTTTTGCAGATGAAGCGAGCGCGGAAAATCGAGCGGCTAGCGGCGAAAGGTTCTGAGTGAGAAGTGGGAGAGTTAGCGAGATGGCGTACAAGACACGAGCGCACCAGATTCGGGCATTCGAGCGAGCCGTCTGGGCTGGCAAGATGTCCCTGCGGAAAGCGCTGCGGAGTGCTGCGATTGCCGGAGCGGCCGAAGAGCGAGTCAGAACGCTTGAACTTGTCCGGACCGGCTATTGGCTGGAGGCCGGGCAACTCACGGCGCTGATTACAAACAAGACCGTGATGGAAGTGTTGGGATTCGTGGCGAAGATGGCGCGGGGGCGCGGTGAGGAGTAGGAGGGCGAACGGATGCGGCAACCAGACTACCAGCGCGAAGGCGTGACGATGGATGTCGCGCAAGGGGACACTCAATGACCAATTACACGTGGCCGTCGGACTTCTGGGCACACCAAACAGTCGCCTGCGAGCGGGTGGTCGAGGCCATCTCGCGGGGCAACCGCCGAATCGTACTCACGGCCCCCTGCGGGACCGGGAAGTCTCGGATCATGTGCTCCCTGGTCGAGTACGCCTCATCGGAGTGGTGGAACTCGATCCTCTATACCCACCGCCGCCTACTCCTGACCCAGACCTCGGGCGTGTTGGATCAGCACGGGATCAGCCATGGACTCAGGGCCTCGGGGCACCGGCCCGCATTACTACGCCCGGTCCAACTGGCAATGGTGCAATCGGAGCTTGCGGCGGTACTAAAGAAGCAATCCAGGCCACTCCATCACGCCCAACTGGTCCTCACCGACGAACTCCATGCCATCGGGGGTGAGACGATCCCAACCCTACACCGGCAGCACTTGGAGTCCGGGGCCGCTATCGTAGGCGTGACAGCAACCCCGATCGACCTGCAAGGCGAATGGGATGAGTTGATTGTAGCCTGCACCACGAGCGAAGGCCGCGCCTGCGGGGCGCTCGTTCCGGCTGATGTCTACTGCCCGGATGAGCCGGACATGCGGCACATCAAGAAATACAGGATCGGGGACGACTTGACCGACAAGGAAAACGCCAAGGTAATGATGCGTCCCGGGGTCTTCGGGCGAGTCTTCACCCACTATAAAAAGCTGAACCCCCAGTCCAAGCCGACCATTCTGTTCGCCCCAGATGTCGCCGGCTCCATCTTCTTCGCGGAGCAGTTCCAGAAGAATGGCGTCCGGGCGGCCCACATCGACGCCAAGCAACTTTGGGTGCAGGGCGAATGGCTCAATAGCACGGACGAAAACCGGGCGGAGCTTCTAAGGCGGTTCGGCACCGGCGAGATTCAGGTGCTGACTAATCGGTTCGTTCTTCGGGAGGGAATCGACCTCCCTTTCGTCGCCCACGCGATCTTCGCCTGCGTCGTCGGGAGTCTGCGTAGCTGGCTCCAGATGGTTGGGCGGGTGATCCGGGCGCATCCCTCGACGCCATCTGTGTGCGTCCAGGACCATGGAGCCAACCTTCGCCGCCACTGCCACCCCGACGAGGACCACGAATGGGAACTCGGGATGAGTGGGCACAAGATCACCGGGATGCGGCAGGAGCATATGCGGGAGCGCCCGGAAATGGAGCCGATCGTCTGTCCAAACTGCGGACTAGCCAGGGCCTCCGGGGCCGCATGCCCGAAGTGTGGGTACCAGGCCCACAAGCGATCCCGCCTGGTGGTCCAGGTGAGCGGTGAACTGCGGCGAGTGGAGGGCCCGGCTACCAAGCCCCGCCGCACCGCAACGAAACCCGACACCCTGGAACTCTGGACACGAATGTACCACCGGGCGAAGTCCCGGAAGTGGAATGCCACATTCAATCAGGCAGAGGCGATGTTTTTCGTAGAGAACGGCTATTACCCGCCACGCACGATGCCACGGTTTCCATACGAACTCGGCGACATGTTTGAGAAAGTCGCGGCGGTTCCCTTGGAGAGGTTACGCTAACACAAAGGAGTTGTTCATGTTGACTGAGAAGTACGGACTGAAGGTTGCCGACATCGACACCGAGATCGAAGTGCTCTATCGCTCCTTCCTCTCGACCAGGCGGTACCTGAGATCACGTCTGCGATACCTCCAGGACGCAGCCGGCCGCCAGAAGCACCTCTGTGACGTGGCCGGCGCCGGCACCTCAAGGCACTCAGGGCGGTACTGATCGACGAGGCGGAGGCCAAGGCGGATGCGTTACAGACCAAACCCCTGAAGTAGTGCTTGGACTGGATTTTGCGGCCAGCAACTGCGGGAGGCACTCATGGGCCATGCCGATTGGCGACGTGTAACACACGAACACTCGTGTCCGATTTGCGGGAAGCCGGACTGGTGTCGTATTGGAACCCGGTTCATCCATTGCATGCGGGTCCAGAATGATAGGCCGTGCCCTGCGGGCGGTTGGCTGCACCCCACGGGCGCCGACCCACAAGCCCCGCTCCCGCCGAGGCCGAAGCGAACGACAGACCGGGAACTCGACGACATCTGGCGGCCGATCGCCAACCAGGCGATCCTGGATGGCAGGCCGTGGCTGGGGGTACTGGCCAAGAATCTCGGGGTTCCACCCGAGGCCCTGCGGTCGCTGCTGGTGGGGCACGCTGAACACCACGGGACCGCCTGGTGGACGATTCCGGAGCGCAACGAACACGGAATGGTCGTGGGTATCCAGCGACGCTATCTGGACGGCAGGAAGCAGGCGTACCCTGGATCGCGGCGCGGGCTGGTGTACGACGACCAGTGGGCCAAGCGGGAAGGGCCCATCTTTCTCGTCGAGGGCATGTCGGACGTGGCCGCTTGCCTCGCCATGGGCCTCACGGCGATCGGGCGGCCCTCGAACACGGGCGGAGTGGATATGCTGACTAGGATGCTTCGCCAAACTGACCGCAGAATCATCGTGGTCGGAGAGCGGGACGCCAAGCCAAAGGAGACCATCCGGGTTCCGGACCACCCCGACGACTGCCCCGGATGCCCCAACTGCTACCCAGGCCGGTACGGCATGGTGAAGACGGCGGTGTCGCTCGCCAAGGGGCTCCGTCGGTCGGTGCGGTGCCAAATGCCGCCGGGCCGCCACAAGGACGCGCGGGTCTTCTGGCTTCACTGCCTCAAACACGGCCTAACGCCCGACGAGGCAAAAGACCTCTGGTTGCACGGAAGGAGGAAGTATGCCACTCTACCGCACAGTTGACCACCTGCCGCAAACCCTGGCCTTGCTCCGCAAGTCCCTCGGCTGGACCGGCACCAGGATGGCCGAGGAGGCCGGCATCTCCGCGCCAGCCTACAATGCCATGGAACACGGAACCGGCATTATCTCGCTAGAGAAGCTTGGCGCGGTCGAATTGGCCACGGGGTTCCCGGTCCCGGCGGTAGCGTGGCACATCTTCGGGGACGCCAATGCGTTCCCAACGGAAATCCAGGATGTCCACCGCCAGTGCCAGCAGGTGTGGGCCCAGCAACTCGACCTCATGCGGCGCATCAAACACCGCCTTCCAGGAGCATGGTAATGAGACCCACCCAGAAGCAGCATGTCCACGGGGCATGTCCCGAACTCACACTGTTCGCTGCGACCTTCCGGCGGTGCTGGCTCTGCGGGGCCCGGTCGCATCTCCAGATTCACCACGCCGCCCGCGGGTCGTTCCGGGCGCGGGCAAGGACGGAGCGGTGTTGCCTGATCCGGACCTGCGCCACATGCCATGACGCCCGCCTCGACGGCATGCCGGTCGTCGCCCAAATGGCCCTGAAGCACATCTACGACCCAGGGTTCTATGACCTCGTCCAGTTCAACCGCCTGCGGCACCGAGCCGACCACGCGATCACCCAAGCCGACGTGGACCCATGGGAGCAACGATTCCTCGCCAGCAACCAAGGAATGCCATACCAATGAGCCACCCATCGCACACCTTCGAGGCGCTGGCCAATGCCCTCGGGATCGACCTCAAGCGACTGCCACCCGGCACCCTCATTGACGGAATGCCCGCAGATGCCGCCGCCGCAGGCATCCAGGTCCAGCGGAAGCCCGGCCAGATTCGTATCACGATCCCGGGCCCCCCGCCCGGAAAGCCACGAATGACTCGGCGGGACAAGTGGGCCAAACGACCGGCCGTCGCGCGATATCGCGCCTGGTGCGACCGCGTCCGCTCTGGAGCAGGAACGATCCCGGCCGCCAGTTCCGTCACCAGCGTGGACTGGTGCGCCTACTTCGAGCCGCCCCGATCCTGGCCTAAAAAGAAGCGGGTCGCCGCCATCATGGAACTCCACCGCGACAAGCCAGACCGGGATAATATCGACAAGGCGGTACTCGACTGCCTGTGGCCCAGGGGAGACTCTGCCATTGCGCAGGGGCTGATTGTCAAGCGATGGGCATGGGTCGCCCGCATGGAAATCAACATCCGGTACCAGGAGTCCGTGGCCCCTGAAGGCCGGCTTGACACGGAATAGCCGCCCGGCTATGATGGCGCACGTCTTGTGGAAGAGTACGCCATGCAAGACCACGACAGCCTATGGGCCGCATATCAAAACGGGCGCACGGACGCCGCCCGCAATGCCCTCTTTGAGTTCCACTGGCCCTGGATTCAGGCGGCCGCCCGGAAGTACGTCCGGAACCACACCCTGGGCCACCTGTGGCCCGAAATTCTCTCAGCCCTCTCCATCCGGTTTCTGACGGATGTGATTCCCAACCATGACCCCTCCCGTGGGCCCTTCGAGCCGCGGGCCCATCACTGCCTGCTCACCACCATCACGGACGTGCGGCGGCAGGCGACCTTCGCCCCATGGAAGCACCCCCACTTGCGGCCCGACCGAACACGTGCCCGGGCCCAACTCAGCCACAAACTCGGCCACAGCCCAACCGACTACGAACTGGCCGAGTATCTCGGCATCCCCGAGGAAGAAGCCTCGTCGCCCCCAGTCGGAATGGCCAGCTACAAAGACTTCGACAACATCGAAGACCCTTCTCTCCGGCGGCATCTCCAAAACGCCCTTGTTCTACTCGACACCCAGACTCGCGCGGCCTTTCAGCTTCAGGTCGAGGGCGGCCTGACTGTCAACGAAATCGCCGACCGCCTTGGCATATCACACCGCAGAGCGCTCTACCTGCTCCACTGTGCGAGAAAATTCCTGCGGAAATTGTCCAACCGTGGGGGGCGTGGACGAATAATAGGATAGAGTTCCTACTGCAAAGCTGCATGGAGCGACCCGTGAGTAAGCGAACCACCGCGACCGTGAGCACACAACAACAGGCATGCCGGGCTTCCGGCGGCCCCACGGAACTCCGGCCGGGCGACGTACTCGGCCTGTCTGGAGCCTGCGCGCTAGGCGACGCCATCAACCTGGCCACGTGGGGAGTCCCCCGATCCGGATTGTCACATCTTGCTATCGTCACCCCCTATTGCCCCAGCGTGATGCAGGCACCCGGGTTGGTGGTCTGTGAGGCCACGACACGCCAGGATTACCCGTGCGCCTACGCAGAGAAGTGTGTCTCCGGGGTCCAGGCCCACTGGCCGGCTGAGTGGCTTCACCACCAGAAGGGTCGTGTGTGGCTCTACCGTCCATCGCGCGCGATCAGCGAGCAGGACGCTTATGCGATGGGTGAGTGGTGCTCGCGGATGATGGGCGTCCCTTACGACTACTGGGGCGCATTGCACGCGAGGCAGGTGGTTGGTGGTTGGCTACTGCACCGGTTTTTGCCGGAGGACTTCAATGAGTTCTTTTGCAGCGAATTCGTGCCAGCCGCCCTAAGATGGGTGGGCTTGTTTGAGGCGGACAACTGTTCGGTATGGAGCCCCAATAAGTTCACCCGCCACTGGCTGCGCACTGGCGGATGTGAGCGGCCTGTCAGGATCAAGTAGCGGTTGGCGTGTAGCCAACACGCCACAGAATTACCCAGGAGCATACCCCATGGACTTCATTCGCCAGCCAGACCATCCGGCCGTCCCTGACGCATGCACCCGCCTTATCCTTCGCGGCTGGATGCGACGCGCCCTATTCGGCAGGGCAGGTCGGGACGCAGACGAGATGTGGGCGGACGCCAAGAGCTACCTAATTCCCCGCCTGACCCCCGAGCAGTGGGAAATGGCGATCGAGGTGCTGAAGGTGGTGATCCCGATTCTAGTCGCCATGCTTTAAGGAGTGGTGCCGTGGATGAAAGAGATGTGGTTCGGAGGTTCGGGCGAGCACATGTGCTGGCCGCAGGTGTCCGCTTCTGCCGCGCTAGGGAGAAGGCCCGGGATGTCTTATCGAAGTACGGGATCGACCTAGACGACATCCCGTGGCAGGATATCGTTGATGAGTTGGGCCCGGTACTCAAGGACCTCTGCAAGGAGAAGGCCCGATGAAACACCATGTCCTCCGCCTCGCCGTTTTCGTACTGGCCATCCTGCTGACGGCAGGCGGTCTTGTGCTCGGTGAGCCTCTGACGAAGACGGCTCGCGCCCCATGGCGGCCAACCCTGACGGCCACGATTTCGGCTACGTCGATTCGGCTTGGCGAGTCCATCACGGTGACGTACTCGACCGAGCACGCGACCGGCTACATGCGGGACTGGACGCAGTTGCGGCCGTTCATCGGGCGATCGGACGGTATTGTGATTCCAACGCAGGGCAGCTATACCCATTACCCAAGTCAGGTGGGTACGTTCACGACGCGGATCATGGCAACGAACCGCGCGGCGAATCTGAATCGTAACGGCAAGCAAGAGGGCTGGCGTCGGGCCGTGATTCTGGAGTTCGAGGTGGAGGTGAGACCATGACAAGACCAGAGAACTACCGGACTCAGCTTCAACATCGCCGATGCGGGACTTGCCAATTTGCGTTGGCCCCTGAGTACAAAGACGACCTTCTCTGTTTCTTCGGTGACATGCACCGCGTAACCATCGAAGTACCGGGCAACAAAGACGGTACCGTGACCCTAATGTTTGACGGCAAGGAGGTCGGACTCATGGACGGAGATGAGTATGACCAAGTGTGGGGTGGCCGTGTAGTGGACCCCACGTGCGTCTGTGATAAGTGGCAAACGAAACCATGAGGAGCGTGAAGTGAGAAGTTGGAAGACTGTACTGGCGTGTAGCGTGCTGTTGTTCGCCGCGGCTGCGTGGCCCTGGAATCAGCATTGGTGCAAGATCACCCTCGCCCCCAACACGATCGTGTTGGGCGAGAAGGCCATGCTCACATGCGAAGGTAGCCCTGGGTATGCCACCCTGAGCGACGGCACCGGGGAGCCGAAAGAAATCACGCTGCCCTACAGCACGGAGGTGAGCCCCGCGGAGACGACCACCTACACGCTGATCGTCCAGGGGCAGGGGCGACGGTGGCGAGATAGGTGGGCGGTACAGGATTCGGGGACGCTGGCGGTGACGAAACCTCTGAGCAAGTGGAGCGTCAGCTACCCAGCCAGTACGCAGAAAGTGAAGGCCGTTACTGCCGACGACGCGATTGTGGCCAGCGTCAGGCCGGCTCCTGAAGTCAAACCGGTGGATGTGCAGGTCATGCCGATTCAGGCCCTGGGCCCTCCGACGCAACGGATGCTCGGCTTGAAGCCCACCCCGCCGGGCAGACTCCAGGCCGCGTTGAAGATCGGCGAACCCATCATGGCGAAGCTGCGGGCCCTGCCCCAGCCGCCGGAAAACTACGACGGGTCGGGAGGCTTCCGTGCGTTCGGCATGTACGGTAATGATGTGTACGGTACGTGTGTGACTGCCGAAGAGGCTGCGGCGAAGTCGGTAATCAGCGCGAAGACCGGGGCCCCGCAGATCATCATTCCCGACCGCAACGTGATTGACTACTGCCGGAAGTACGGTGGGCTGAATGGGGCGTATCTCGATGAAGTGCTCGAAAAGATGACCAAGCACGGCCTCATTGACGCAGGGGGCATCGAGCGCAAGAACGACCCGACCGCCGTGGCGATCGACGGCACCAACAAGCTGGTGGTACAACTGGCGATCTACTACACGGGAATGCTCAAAGTAGCGATCGGATCAAGCCAGGTCATGCGGGCCGACGATGGCCGCTACGGGTGGACGCTGCTTAACGCGAGGCGAGACCGATCGGCAGACCACTGCGTCGGCTACTGCGGGTACGGGTCGCTGGAGTTCTGTTGCCAGACGCTGGGCGTCTCGGTTCCGACCGGGGCGGACCCGAAGCGGTTCTGCCTCATCATGTTCACCTGGTCGCGGTTGGGCATCGTCTCCTGGGAGAGTGCCCAGAACATCACGTCCGAATGGTGGATGAGGGGAACCGACCCCGACCGGCTTGACGCGGCCGACTGGCGTGTGCGGTATGAGAAGGCCATGGCGGATATCATCGGTGGCGACGTGGTGCCAGCCGATGCCGTCGAATGGACCGTGAGCTATCCGGCGCAGCAGGCCGTGACCATTGGCGCGACCGACGCGGCCGATGCGGTCAAGCGGGTGCCCTACACGGGCAAGCCCACGGCGACCTCCGAAGCAGCCCGACGCAAGAGCGTCCGCGCGATCATCGAGGTCCCCGTCTCGGTAGACGTGGCTCCGGGCAACTGCCCCGGCGGCGTTTGCCCCACGTGCCCGGGCGGAAACAGCGGGGTACGTAGGAGGCGGTAGTCATGGCATCATGGGCCCGTTCGCAGCGTGTGACGGCATGGGACCTCGTGGCGGTGGTTTCGACCTGGATTCTGTGGTGAGGAGAGAACTCATGGGACTGCTCAAAGCTGCGGCCTATGCCGCGATGTGTCAGAAGGTCAAGGGTGAACTCCAGCAATGCCGATCGCTGGCATTGTCGGCAGTCTCGATGGTCAACCAGTTGCTCGCCGACAAGGCGGTCATCGAAGCCGGGGTCGCATCGGGCGACTTTGAGCAAGAGGACCTCGACGAGATCACGCAACTGACGGCCGTCTGGACGCAGGAGCTTCCCGCGGGCACGACCGTCAAGGCGGCGGTCGAGACGTTCCTGAAAACCGGCATCGGAGCCTGACGAGTGCCCTGGTACAGCCCCTGGAAACGTTGGCAGCGGATTGCGATCACGCCCCCGGTGACTCAGACCGAGGCGTGCCCGTGGTTTCCGGTCTACGTCCCCGCCTCCAGTTTGCCTGCCGAACTGACCAGCGGTTCGCGTGGCCGAACGGACGGCGGGGACTTGGCGTTCGCTGCGGACCTGGGTGTAGGAGACTCGCTGGAGTCGATTGGCGACCGCGTGCCGTGCGAGGTGGTGTCGGCGGTGTTCGGTGCAAGCCCGTCTGCGGAGATTCACGTGCGACTGCCGAGCGTGGCGGCGTCTGGTACCACAACGTACTTCTGGGTCGGGTATGACAATGCAGGTCAAACGGCCCAGCCCGCAGCCGATAGCGATTACGGATCGCAGAACGTCTGGCGAGAGGGGGCGGCACAGAACTTCGCGGGCGTGTGGCACTTCGGAACGCCGGGCGTTTTGAGCCCGGCGGACTCCACGAGCAATGGGAACCACGGGACGAATCATAAGGCGGCGGCGGCGGCGGGACAGTTGGGCGGGGCTTGCAGTTGTGACGGAGGGGCCCAGACTGACACATCGCCAATCATGGTAAGTGATGCCGATAGTCTGAGTTTTGTCGGAACTCATATCACCATTTCTGCATGGGTTCGAAGGGATGGACTGT
>Ga0116185_1004002_pt1 | contig 12271 bp, 12 predicted proteins | sample AD_JPNNA7_MetaG_FD_89754 | JGI IMG/M metagenome (GOLD analysis project Ga0116185, IMG submission 89754) | Active sludge microbial communities of municipal wastewater-treating anaerobic digesters from Japan - AD_JPNNA7_MetaG | ecosystem: Engineered > Bioreactor > Anaerobic > Digestate | place... | reverse complement strand
TAAGGCCCGTTCAAACGGCGCCCCCAGTGAGGTGATCGACATGATCAACAGCCTCATGGAAGATCACTTCAACTCGCCGGTGGATGTCGCCAAAGCATTCGGTGAAACTCACTAGGTAAGCAAGTCCAAAGGGATAGCGCTCCCATTACAAAGGTGCCAGATCGTGTACGCATGATCTGGCACCTTTTCCATTTTTCCATTTCCAATTCTTGAGGGTGGAGACATTCAGAAGCGGTTTTCAAAAGCATGCACCGCCTGGCTGGTCCGATATGACCGATAGCAGACGCGACATGGCGATATGATTGACCCGGTATTGGCTCGCGTATGACCTGATAGAAAACAACTCGCAAATATATAATGTTGCGGTGAAGAGATTTGCTCATGACAAGAGTGGGGTCAGGCCATGCTCTTCGTCCACTCAAGGAATGCCGAGGAAGGTACAGCAGAAAAAATGGTGGGCCACATAGGATTTGAACCTATGACTTCTACCGTGTGAAGGTAGCGCTCTCCCCCTGAGCTAGTGGCCCATCACGCAGTGTGAGAATATACAGAGCACCCTTGAGAGTGTCAAGAGGAATGTCTCGTGTAATTTCATGGTGCAGCCGGAAGAAGAGGCCGGGAAGAGCTGCCTCACTCCGTGGGCAGCGAGAAGTAGAAGACCGTTCCCACGCCCCTTTCCGAGTTCACCCAGATCTCGCCTCCCATGACGCTCACCGCCTTTTTGACGATGGAGAGGCCGATCCCGGTCCCCTCGGTGTCGCCTTCGTGGGCGCGGAAAAAGATGTCGAAGATGCTGTCGAGGTGCTCCTTCTCGATTCCCGTACCGTTGTCCCGCACATAGAAGACGTGGGTGTTGGGCTTCATCTGATAGCCGATGCGGATCGAGAGGTCGCGCTCCGGACACGCGTACTTGATGGAGTTCGAGATGAGGTTCGAGAAGACCTGCATGAGCCGGATGCGGTCGGCCTTGATCTTCGGCAGCGGCGTCTCGATCATGATCGTGCCCCTCTTCTCGTTCAGCTGCGAGGCGACCTCGAGGGAGATCTCGTCGATGAGCTTTATGACCGGGAACTCCTCGGTCTTGAGCTTCAAGCTCTCGACCGCGGAAAGGGTGAGCAGGTTCGAGACGAACGTCTCCATGTGCCTGCCGCTCTCCTGGATCGCCCGGAGATACTCCATCTCCCTGCCGTCGAGCTTGGAGCCGGCGATCTTGATGAACCGGTCACAGAAGCCGTTGATGGCGACGATCGGGTTCTTGAGGTCGTGGGATACGGTGGACACGAGGGTGCGGAGCTCCTCGTTTCTCTGCCGGATCAGGCCCAGGGCATCCTTGAGGTCGTTCGACGTGTTGGCGATCTCCTGGAAGAGGAGGATGTTCTCAATGACCGTGCCCATATGGACCCCGATGGTAATGAGGAGTCGCTCGTCCTCCGGGGAGATGGTCCTCTCTCCGAACGACCCGATGTCCATCACGCCGATGAGGCGGGTCCTCGAGTAGAGCGGGATCGAGGCAAAAGACCTGATGCCCTGCTTCTTTAAGGAAAGCGAGGTCATCCGCGGGTCTTCCGAGGCGTTTTCGATGATGATGGGCTCGCCGTTCTCCACGACCCGGCCGGCAATGCCCTCGCCTATCCGCAGCTCCCTGATGGCCTGCACCACGTCGTCCGGCAGGCCGTACGAGTAGGCAACCCTGAGCACCTGCTTCGTGTCGTCGAGCAGGTAGATCCACCCCGTCTCGATGTTCATGATCTGGAGCACCTTGTCGAGGGTGTTCTGCAGCACCTCTTCGAGGTCGATGGACGAGCTCAGGGTTTTCGAGATCATGTTGACGGCGGTGAGATCCTGGTTCTGCCTCAGGAGACGCCTCTCGAGCGCGACCTTTTCCGTGACGTCGCGCAGCAGGGCGATCGACGTGCCCGGCCGGTCCTCGATGAAATGGAAATTGCCCTCGAGGATCTTGATGCCCTTCGGCGTTTTTACGTTGATCCTGCTGTAGAAGCCCTCTGCAAAGCTCTCTTTCAGGGGTGCGAGGTCTTCCTTGCCTTTTTCGTCCACGAGGCTGAAGATGTCCTTTCCCTCGATCTCTTCTGCGCTCATACCCAGCATGATGGTGAACGCACGGTTTGAGAACGTGATGGCCCCATGGCTCATGATGACGATGGCATCGGGAGCGTCTTCGATGAGCTGACGGTATCTGCTTTCCCGGCTGAGCCCGCCGCTCACGAAATCCCCGATGAGAATGTAGACGGCGCCGAGTCTGTACCCGATGATGTTGATGAACCCGGATGGGCGGACGAGCCTCGAGCTCAGGGTCTCGATGATCATGGAAAAGGGCCTGTCGGTTTCGATGAGCTGCTTGAGGTTCTTTTCAAGCCTCTCGTCCACGAGGAGTTTGTGGGTGATCTCATAGAGGGACTGGCCGATGACGGGAAATGCGCCGTGGTCGATGTTCGACTCGAGGAGCGGGTTGATGTAGATGACCGTCCCGCTCGCGTCGAAGGCGCATACGGCGAACGGAGCCGAATGAAAGACGTTTCGTATGATGCCTACCTGCTTGTCCATATCACCTATGAAAGGACGTAGGATTGACCCGGGTCGAGGATGTGCGTTTCCGTGCCGGCGATCCGCGAGAACCTCTCCGCATTCTCTTTCGAGCCGACGATGTCGCCGAAGTGTATGGGAATCAGGGCGCGCGCTCTCATGGCCCGGGCTGCCCCGGCCGCCTCTTCCTCATCCATGGTGTACGTACCTCCCACAGGAATGAGAGCCGCGTCAACGTCTAAATCATCCATCTCGGGTATGTGGTCAGTATCGCCGGCATGATAGATCGTTCTGCCGTCGATGCCGACGATGTATCCCACCCAGCCCTTTGCCTTGGGGTGAAACTGCTTGCTGATGTTGTACGCAGGGACGGCCTTCACCGTGATGCCTTCATACGAGAAGCTCCGTCCCACTGGGATCACGTCGGTGACCTGGGGCATGGCCTCAGGAGCGAGCACCAGCGTATCACTGCCGGAAAGCATCGTGATGTCCTCCGGCGAATAGTGGTCGGAGTGGCCGTGGGTAACGAGGATGAGATCGGCCTTCGGGAGGCCCTTTCTCACCTTCCAGGGATCGATATAGACAGTTCTCGAACCGTTTGTGATCATGATGCTCGCATGTCCAAGCCAGGTAATTTCTACGGGCATACATCGCCTCCGAGTGCAATGTTATCAAGGGATGATATTGAGCTCATCATACAAAAGAGGTGGGCAGGTTTCAACAAAAAATCCTCTTTACTCAAGGATTTGGTTGTCATATGTGAGCAGGGGCAATGAAGATGCATTCCTTCTCCCTCATTCCGGTGTTCGCGGCGCTCACGGCGGCAGGCGCCTTCATCAAGCTGCCCGTCCCCCCCGTACCGATCACGGCGCAGATTCTCTTCGTCGCCATGTCCGGGATGCTGCTGGGACCGAAGGCCGGGGCCGCAAGCCAGCTTGTCTACCTCATCGTGGGCCTCATCGGTCTGCCCGTGTTCTCGGGCGGAGGCGGACCGGCATACGTGGCAAGCCCGACATTCGGATACCTCCTCGGCTTCATTCCTGCATCCGCCCTGGCAGGGTTCCTCATGAAGGGAAGGCCTTTTACACCCCGCACGATCCTGCCCGTCTCGGGTTTGAGCATGCTGACGGTCTACATCGTGGGCGTGCCCTGGTTCGCCTTCTTTATGGCCTGTATCCTCCACAAGCCCGATGCCCTGTGGATCGCCGTAAAGTCGGGCTTTGCAATCTTTATCCCCGGCGACATCGTCAAGTGCCTCGTGCTCGCAGCAGTGATGCCCAGGCTGGGCTCCCTGATGCGGACAGGGTCTTCCGGCTGATTCGACCCGAAACCGTCTCGAGGAATTTTCAATACGTGCTCACCCTGTGGGGCAAAGGCAGAAAGAAATGCTGCATCTATGAAAATTATTTACCACTTTTCCCTGCTCGGAGGGCTCAGGAAAAGGACAAAGAGCTGATATAACATGACAGTGTACGGAAAAAAGCAGGGCGCAAGACGAGCCCTGCTTTGTTATTCCACATCGGCACGCTCAGGAGCTGCGTTCCCTACTTGAAGGCTCCGATCTGGCAGGGGGTGATCTTTATGCCCAGAGAGTCGGCCGCGTTTCCGATCTCGGCGCGGGGGATCTTCGAGGCCGTGGCAATGTCCCAGAGCTCCCTGCATCCGACCCTGCCGTCCTTTGCTGCAGCCCTGATCTTTTCGAGCACGTCATCCGGGACTGCAACCGGCCTGCCCGTGAGCTTGTAGGGGGATATGCCTTTCCTGCCGTAGCCGAACAGGCCGAGTTGGCACTGGTCGAGCTTGACCTTAAGCGAGTTCGCTGCATCGCCCACCTCTTTGGGTGAAATGCCCAGGGAGGCTGCTATGTAGTGGGCAACAGCGCAGGGAAGGTTTTCCCAACCCGGATAGATCCTGATCATCTCCTCGATCTTTCTGATGTCCATTGTCTTCTCCTACCGGATGATCATGAGTGCATCCGCGACCTTTGGTTTGCCGTCTTCGATGATGACAGGATTCAGATCTATCTCTTTTATGCCCGGGAAATCAAGAGCCAAATCGCCGAGGCGCATGAGGACCGAAGCCAGGGCGTTCCTGTCGACCTCTCCCATGGACCGGTAGGGGCCGATGAGGGCCTTCGCACCGATGGAGCCGATCATTTCGAGGGCGTCGTCCCTGCTCAAGGGGGCGAGGCGGATGGTGAAGTCTTTGAGCGCCTCGGCAAAGATGCCGCCCAGCCCGAACATCACGCACGGCGGGAACCCGGCATACGTGCTTATGCCTGCCATGAACTCCCTCTTCCCGCGGAGCATCTCGGCAACGAGGATTCCGGCGTCCGGTGCGGCCGACAGGATAGAATCGCACGCCTGTCTGACGCCGTCTTCGTCGTTCACGTTCAGGAACACGAGGTTCTGCTCTGTCTTATGCGAGATCGAGGGAGAGCAGGCCTTCACCGCGACCGGGAATCCGATCCTGCGAGCAGATTCTATGGCCTCTTCCGGGCTGCGGGCCAGGTGCTCCTGCGCCGTGGGTATTCCGTAGGCTCTCAATACGCGTTTTGCCATGTACTCGTCGATGGCCGAAGCCTTTCTTCCATCGAGGATCTCCCGCGCCTCTGCGGGGACGGTCATCTCCGGTCGTTCCGCCTTGCCGGAGGAATTGCGCTTCCGGATGAGGAGGTGCTTGTAGAATGCCGCCATTGCCTTGGCCGCCTTCTCGGGCGAGTCGAAGGTCGGGACCCTGCTGCCGTGGAATTCATCTATGGCATGGTCCTCTTTTCCGAAGAAGGAGGAGATGAGGAGCGGCTTGCCGTAGGTGTGCGGCATGCGGACGAGCTTGTCGATCCTGACCTGCGACGCCTTGAGGAACTCCTCCTTGGACATGGGTATGTAGTCCTTGGCAACGGGATACATGAGCTCCAAGAAGCCCGTGTCCATGATTCCGTGGATGATGATCCCGTCGATCTCCGAAGCCTGGAACAGGATCTCGGGGATCTTTTCGGCCAGGGTGTCCATATCCATGTGGAAGGTGAGGTCCACCGGGTTGCGCGGGCTTGCATGGCCCGGAATGAGTTCGCTGATGCTTTCCTGGATCCCGGGCGAGAATTCAGGGATCTCGAGGTTGGCTGCGTTGCACGTGGAGGCGATCGCTGTGCCGGGACCGCCCGAGTTCGTGAGCACGGCGATGCGGGTGCCTTTCAATGGAGGCTGGGTTGCGAGGGCCCACCCGATCCGGTAGACCTCCTCGATGGTGTCGACCCGGATGATCCCTGCCTGGGCGAAGAGCCCGTCATAGATGAAGTCCGGGCCTGCCATGGCGCCGGTATGGCTGGATCCGGAGCGGGCGCCGGCCTCGGTCCCGCCCACGTACTGGGCCACGATGGGCTTTTTGACGCTCACCCGGCGGGCGACCTCAAGAAACCTCGCCCCGTCGCGAATGCCTTCGATGTAGAGGCCGATGGCCTTTGTCCGGTCGTCATCCCCGAGGTATTCGAGGCAGTCGGCCAGCGAGATGTCGGCCTCGTTTCCCACGCTGATGGCCTTTGCGAAGCCGATCCCGTTCTTCTGGAGGAACTTTACGCTCTGGGCTATGTAGGTGCCGCTCTGCGAAGCGAGGGAGAACGACCCGCCGTGCACGAGGATCGGGGCCACGGTGATGTTGAGCGGCAGGTGCGTATTGACGATGCCCAGGCAGTTCGGCCCCAGAAAGCGGATCCCATAGGTGCGGGCGATGTCGATGATCCTCTTCTCGAGGTCGCGGCCCTTGCCTCCCGTCTCCCTGAAACCCGCCGTGATGATCACCGCATGCTTCGTGCCGAGCTTGCCAATATCTTCGAGCATTTCCGGCACGAGCCTCGTGGGCACGACGAAGATCGCCAGGTCCGGGGCATAGGGGAGATCCTTTATGGACGGATATGCCTTTTTCCCGAGCACCGTCTTTTCCGTGGGGTGCACGGGCATGATATCGCCGGGGAAGCCGCAGTTCACGAGGTTGAGCATCTGAATGGTGCCCATCTTGACAAAGTTGTTGCTGGCGCCGGTAATCGCGATTGAAGAAGGACTCATGATCGTATCGAGAGGCTTGGCGGACATATAACCTTCCTTTCACTCATCATGGCGAGATTGGAAATATCTCTCAAAATATCAACAAATTCCTTGTATCAATTTTGCCGGTTGAGATCAAGAATAAAACGACCGTTCGGTCTATTAGAGGCAATAGTCATATCTCCGTCATTATCGGAAGAGCAGCGCGGCGTTGCGATGAGTGTGTTCGCCGCGATAATATATGAATGGCATCCCTCAAACACACGATCGTCTCTTCCGAGGTGTACCGTTCCCTCGTGCTTCCGGTGTTGAGACATCTCCGCTTCGGGATGTATTCTCCCTGGATCCGTCACCACATCTGCCTCATTATCCTTAGCATGCTGGCCTTCCTCTCGATCCTCTGGCTGTTCAGGGTCATCGACCCTTATCCCTTGAGGGACTGGGTGAGCCTGAGGGAAACCCTCATCAGTCTCGGCCTTGTCGGGCCGGTGATCTTTGTTCTCCTCACGGCTGTTCTTCCCCTCTTCTCACCGATGAGCATCCTCGTCGTAACGGGCGCTGCCAGCTTCGGGCCCGCGATGGGCATCATCCTCTCCTACATCGGGGCGCAGCTCAATGCCAACATCACCTTTCTCCTCGTGAGGACCCTTGCCGTAGAGGAAAGGTGGGGAAAGGGAGAAAGCTTATCCAAGATCAAGGCGAGCATAAAGCGCAACGGCTTCCCCATCGTGCTCCTGATGCACACACTGTCCCTTTTCCCGTTCGTTGCCGTCAACTCGGCTGCCGCGGCTTCAGGGATCAGGTGGGAGGATTTCGCAAAGGGGACCCTCGCGGGCACGATCCTGCCGATCGTGATCTACTCACTGATCGGTGAGGCGCTCATTCCCAGGATCATGCCGCCGGAGGTCTACTTTGCCTTCGTCGCCTTCATCATGCTCGTGATCATCGTGGCTGCCTTCAAGAAACGAGACGCCTATCTGAGACGAAAAGGAGTCTAGGAGAAATCCTACGAACTCGTCCTGACTGAAATCCGGCGCACGGTCGCAGATGCCAGGCGTTCCAGGGTCGTTTCCGTCTCCGAAAACCCTGGTCGAGAGGTCCCGGTCCACGCGGAGAGGCATCACCCCCTGGAAAAGGATGCAGCCGCTTCTCCGCAGGAGGGCGAGGCCCAGGATCTTGCTTCCCATGAGATGCAGCTCCACCGGCGTCGAGCGCATGAAGCACACGTCTGAGAACGCGGTATTCTCGCCCTTCATTTCAACCTCGAGCCCGCAGCTTCTCAGGGCACGCGCGAAGATCTTCGAGATTGTTCCACAGGCGTCGATAATGCCGCGGGAGAACGGTCCCCTCGAAGGGGCGCAGATGCTGAAGGTGATGTCGTCGACATGGAGCACTGCGCCGCCGCCCGTGGGGCGCTTCAAGATGGGCAATGTCAGGTTCGGATCGGACAGGGTGAAGCTCTTCTGGTGGTAGCCGACCGTCACGGCGGGCTCTTCCCAGTTGTAGATCCTGAGAATTCCTTGGTGCTTTTTTTCGATGAGAGACTGGAACAGGGCAGCGTCCCGTGTCATGTTCCTCTTTGAAGGGCACCTTCCGTCGAGGACGAGGTGCCACTGTGTCATAGTTCCTCGATGATGAAGAGCTGGTCGCCGTAGCCGACGCGCTCTCCGTCCTGCTTGAGAATGGCGGTCACGATCCCGTCGATGTGGGATTCGATCTCGTTCATGAGTTTCATCGCCTCGATGACGCAGAGGACCTGGTCTTTCTTGACCCGGTCTCCCACCTGAACGAAGGGCGGGCTTTCCGAAGAAGGCGAGCGGTAGAAGGTTCCCACGAGGGGAGAGGTGATCGTTACGGTGGGCTTTTCCTTTGCAGCGATGTGGGCCGGCCTCTCGGGCTCCCGTGCGAGAGAAGCACCCTTTTCCCGCACGCCGTTCAAGCCGCGGACGATGCGGACCCGCTCGGGGGTCCACTCGATCTCCGCGATGTCGGTGTTCTTGAGCAGCTCGATGAGCTCTTTGACGGTTTTAATATTCATCTAGCTCACTCTCTCTATGTACTCGTCTGTTCTCGTATCCACCTTCACGATGTCGCCCTCGTTGATGAACAGGGGCACCTGGATGGTCTTGCCCGTCTCGAGTCTGGCCGGTTTCGAGCCGCCCGATGCGGTGTTGCCCCGGACACCGGGGTCGGTCTCGGCCACGGCGAGCTCCATGAACATGGGCAGGTCGATCCCGATGGGCTTGCCGTTGTGGAAGAGAATGCCCACCTCCACGTTCTCCTTGAGGTAGCCGATGGCATCCGCGATCTGGTCTTCCTTGAGGTTCATCTGCTCGTAGGTTTCGCTGTCCATGAACCAGTATCCCGACTCGTCCTTGTAGAGATAGGACATGTTCCTCTCTTCGAGGTTGGGCACATCGACCTTTTCACCCGAGCGGAAGGTTTTCTCGAGGGTGTTGCCCGTGATCAGGCTCTTCATTTTCGTGCGGACGAACGCGCCGCCCTTGCCCGGCTTGACGTGCTGGAAGTCCACGATGGTGAGAGGCTCACCGGAAATCTCGATCTTCAATCCTTTTCTGAACTGTGCTGTCGAGTACTGCATCAGCTGTCTCCTAACCTGTTACTTTTATGGAATCCTTATCAAGATTTGTCATGCGCTTGCAAGAATTATCTGAAATAACGAGCATATCTTCGATCCTTACGCCGAATTTTCCGGGCAGGTAGACCCCGGGTTCGATCGTGACGACCATGCTGTTTTCGAGGGTGTCTTTCGAGAGGTAGGACACGGTGGGCATCTCGTGCACCTCCATGCCCACGCCGTGTCCGAGCCCGTGCCCGAAAAACTTCCCGAGGCCCTTCGAGTCGAGGTAGCCCCGCGCCATTCTGTCGATGTCGGCGGCCTTCACCCCGCTCGCCAGCGCCTCGATGGCGAGCATTTGCGCCTTTCTCACGTGCCCGTACACCTCGGTGAACTCTTCGTCGGGCCTGCCCGTGAAGACCGTGACCGTCTGGTCGGAGGCATACCCCTTGTACATGCTGCCGAAATCGAATACGACAGGCTCGTTTGCCGAGATGATCCTTTCGGATACGGCGCCGTGCGGCATGGCAGACCTCGGGCCCGAGGCCACGATGGTCTCGAAGGAGGGGCCGCTCGCGCCCAGGCTCCTCATCCCGCACTCGAGGTCGAAGGCCACGTCCTTTTCCCTGCGGCCGATGATGCCTTCGGAGAGCACTTCGATGAGCGCCCTTTCGGAGATCCTTGCAGCCTCGCTCATGAGGGCGAGTTCTTCCGGGTCCTTGACGCTCCGCAGGTACTTGAGCTGGCCTCCGAGGGGGGTCATCTCGATGCCCTTGAAGAGGTCCTTCATCTGGAGGAAGGAGTCGAGGTCGATGACGTTCGATTCGATCCCGAGGGTCTTGACGCCGAGCTCCTTGAGGTGCTCGTAGATGTCCTCCCAGCGCTTCTTTATCTCGTGGACGGCTGCCGAAGACTCTTCCTTCGCCTGGAGCGTGTTGCGGGAGTCCACGAAGAGATCGGCGTCGGTGTCGGTGAACACGGCGATGGCATCCGATCCCGTGTACCCGCTTATGTAGGTGACATTGGGCCGTGATGAGAGAAGGATGGCGTCGAGACCCTTGAGATAGGTCCGTGCCTTAGCGAGTCTCTGTACCGAGTAGCGCATGCAGTGCCTCTATTCCGAGGATGTACCCGTAGGGGCCGAGCCCTGAGATCGTGCCCACGGCGATATCGGAGAACAGGTTCTTCTGCCTGAAGGGTTCCCGGGCCGCCACGTTGCTTATGTGGATCTCGATGAAGGGGATGCCGACGCCGAGGAGGGCGTCGCGGATGGCGACCGAGGTGTGCGTGTACCCTGCAGGGTTGATGAGGATGCCGTGTATGCCCAGCGAGCGCGCCGCATGGATCTTCTCGATGAGCTCTCCCTCGTGGTTCGACTGAAAGGTGAAGAGCTCGATCCCGAGCGCCTTTGCCTTTTCCTGTGCACGCGCCTCGATCTCGGGCAGGGTCGTGGGGCCGTATACGGCCTTCTCCCGCGTGCCGAGGAGGTCGAGGTTCGGACCGTTGATGAGCAGGATCTTCATTTGGGCATCCTTTCCAGCCAGCCTTCGAGGGTCTTGATAATGTACATTGCCTGGACCCGGTGGGCCTCTTTGCGCATTTCGGGGTCGCTCATTGAGGTCTTCAAGAGGTCTACATAGATGTCGAGGGCCTCTTTGAAATGCCCCTGCGCCGCATAGAGCTTCGCGAGCTCGAGCGACGGCTCGCTGATGAGAGGAGGCAGCTGCCGGCCGGACTGGAGGATGTCGAGGGCCTCGTCGTCGTCCGGATAGAAGGGGATGTACTGATCGATGCAGAACTGGGCGGATTCGGTCTCGCCCCTCTCCATGTGGATCTGCGCGATGTAGAAGAAGGCTCTTGCGAGCTCCCTCGCCGTATCCGAGACCTCTCTCAGGATGTCCATCGCCTCGGACAATTTCCCGAGCTTGAACAGCGAGATCCCGACAAGGAGCTTTTCCTGAGGGCTGCGGGCTTCGTCGGCAGATTCGACGACAGAAAGGAAATCTCCCTTTTCAAAGGCCTGCTGCATATCCATCGGCAAATCCTCTGTAAGCCTCCAGCACTTCGATTTCTGAAAGTTTTCGTACGCTAGCATCACCTATGGACGGTGTCAACACAAAGTGGACGCTGCTTTCTTCGCCCTTCTTGTCGAGAGAGATCGCACGGGCGATATCCTGCGGGTGGGGGAGAGAGAGCGTGGCGGGGATCAGCCCCTCCCGGTCGATGAGGTGTCTGATGCGTACGAACTCCCCATCCGAGAGGATTCCCCTCTCCCGCGAGAGCCACGAGGAGAACAGCATTCCCACTGCCACTGCCTCGCCGTGGAGGATGGTGAAATCCGAGCTCTTCTCGATGGCGTGGCCCAGGGTATGGCCGAAGTTGAGAATCCTCCTCAGGCCCCCTTCCCTCTCGTCTTCGCTCACGACGCGAGCCTTGTCGCGTGCGCACATGAATACGATCTTTTCATAGTCGTACGGCGGTCCGTTTTCAATGTATTCGAAGAGGGCGCTGTCTATGATGATGCCGTACTTGATCACCTCTGCCATGGCGCTTTTCACTTGAGCCTCGTCGAGGGTGGCGAGGAAATCGATGTCGCTTAAGGACAAAACGGGCTGATAAAAGGAACCGACGAGGTTCTTGCCGTACTCGTTGTTGATGCCGGTCTTGCCCCCGATGCTCGAATCGACCTGGCTCAAGAGGGTGGTGCCGACCTGGATGACCGGGATCCCCCGCATGTAGATGCTCGCGGCAAAGCCGGCCAGATCGCCTGTCACGCCTCCGCCGACGGCCAGGCACACCCACTGGCGGTTGACGCGGTGAGTGAACATTTCATCCAGCACCCTTTTCAGGAATGAGTAAGACTTCGAGTCCTCGCCCGGGGGCACGCTCATCAGGAATGAGGGCGTCCTGCCGAGAGCCCTTTCGATAAGCCGGCCATGGTGCTTCATGACGTTTTCATCGACCAGGGCGAACACGCCTTCGGGGACGATATGGCGGCGCATCAGGGACCTGATGTCCCTGAAAATGCCCTTGCCGATGTAGACCGGATACGAAACGTCCGGCAGGATGACGCCGGTCGGCTGAGGCAGCATGGGCAGCGCATGGAAGATAT
>Ga0116185_1003999_pt1 | contig 12273 bp, 10 predicted proteins | sample AD_JPNNA7_MetaG_FD_89754 | JGI IMG/M metagenome (GOLD analysis project Ga0116185, IMG submission 89754) | Active sludge microbial communities of municipal wastewater-treating anaerobic digesters from Japan - AD_JPNNA7_MetaG | ecosystem: Engineered > Bioreactor > Anaerobic > Digestate | place... | reverse complement strand
TCGGCGCCGTCAGTCTCGGCATGGCCGTGGCCTGCTGCGAATTTCTCCCCAAGATCTGGGACATCGCCGGCGGGTGGTTGGTGCTGTCCGAGGCGCGCGCCACGGTCGCCCCGCTGCTGCCGGGGGGATCGGTCTTTCCGCTGCAGCCCGGGAGGGACTACTCGGACCTGGTGTTTCCGTTGCTGGCGGCAGCCAGCCCGGCCATCTGGGATTCCACCCGGGCGGGTATCCGTCTCAAGGCCGGCGGCGATCGCGTGGCCCGCCGACTCGAGGATCAAGGCTGGGTCGTGGATCTCTAACCGGCCCAAACGCCACCCGGACGTTCCCCCTTGACACATCTCGGCGGCGTACCCGATACTTTGCGCTGTTTCCTCACCAAAGACGGGGCGAGTCGGGCGCTCGGGCGGGCAACGGCCTGCCATGGGCGCTGCGACGGCGATGTTCTTCGCGCCCGGAGCGCGGGCGGGCTGCTGCGCATCCGAAAGCAAAAAGGAGATGGTCATGAACAGTGCATCGTGGGTCCGATGGGTGGTACGGTCCGGGATCGTGGGTATCGTCGCACTGGCGGCTCTCTCCATGGCGGCTGCGCCCGCCGCTGCGGCGGATCAGTGCAAGAACCGCGGGGATCTGGATATCCGGTACTGCGACGAGGATGGCGACCTCCTTGCCGATACGCCCAAGAGTCCCACGGCGTGGCTCGATCCGGGGACGCTCATCTTCTCCTATACCGCGGTCGAGGACCCTTCTGTTTACGAAAACGTCTTTAAAGAACTCATGGATCATATCGCCAAAAAGACCGGCAGGCCGGTGAAGTGGTACGGACCCGAATCATACGCCGCGCAGGTCGAGGCCATGCGTTCCGGCCGCCTGCATATTTCCGGCTTTGCCGCGGGCGCGACGGTCTACGGTGTCAACCTCGGCGGCTTTCACCCCGTGGCCATGATGGGCGACAAGAATGGCACGTTCCGAGGGTACCGGCTGTGGCTGATCACCCACAAGGATTCCGACATCAAGACGGTCAAGGACCTGAAAAACCGCAAGGTCGCTCATGTGACTCCCGCGTCCAACTCCGGCGACCAGGCGCCGCGGGCACTGTTCAAAAAAGAGGGGATCACCCCCGACGAGGACTACAAGGTCGTGTATTCGGGTAAACACGACAACTCGATCATGGGGGTCGTCAACAAGGATTACGACGCCGCACCCATTGCCTCCACCGTGATGGTCCGGATGATCGAACGCAAGATGTTCGACCGTTCGGCGGTTCGGATCGTCTGGGAGTCGGACCAGTTCCCGGGCACCGCCTACGGCTACATCTACAACCTGCACCCGGACCTGCAAAAGAAAGTCCGCGACGCGTTCCTGACCTTCGACTGGACGGGGACCGGGCTCGCCAAAGATTTCGGGAAACAAGCCGAGACCTTCATCCCCGCCGATTACAAGAAGCAGTGGGAGATCATCCGCACCATCCAGAAGGACAACAAAGAGGCCTACACGATGGACGCGCTCAAGAAAGTCAAGTGAAGAGCGTCGGTGCAGGCGCGATGGACAAAGGTGCGACGCCCCCTCAACGTGAGCGCTGCCGCCATTTTCCCGCGAGATGGCGGCAGCCTCCTGCTCCGGGACCCCATGCCCAATGCTGACCATCTCCGGCCTGTCGAAGGTCTACCCGACCGGAACCCACGCGCTGAAGAACGTCAGCTTCACCGTCAAAGAGCCCCAGGTCGTCACGATCATCGGGCCCTCCGGCGCCGGCAAGAGCACGCTCATCCGCTGCATCAACCGCCTCGTCGAACCGACGGCCGGCACCATCACGCTGGACGGCATCGACATCACGGCGCTGAACCGACGCGACCTTCGCAAGGTGCGCCGGCGGATGGGCATGATCTTCCAGGAGTACAATCTGGTCGAGCGGCTCACCGTGATGGAGAATCTGCTGTCCGGCCGACTCGGGTATGTCGGTTTCTGGCGGACGTACCGCCGCGCATTCCCCGCCGGGGATGTCGCCGCGGCGTTTACCCTGCTGGAGCGGGTCGGGCTCTCCGGCTATGAGAGCACCCGCGCGGATGCGCTGTCCGGCGGCGAACGCCAGCGGGTGGGCATCTCCCGCGCGCTGATGCAGCAACCCAACCTGTTGCTTGTGGACGAGCCGACGGCCAGCCTCGATCCCAAGACGTCCCGACAGATCATGCGCATCCTGGTCGAACTGGCCCACGAGCGCGGGACGCCGGCGCTGGTGAACATGCACGACGTCGGTCTGGCTCAGTCCTTTGCGGATCGGATCATCGGCCTGCGCGGCGGAGAGATCGTCTTCGACGGTCCGGCCTCTCACGTGACCGCAGACGTCCTCACCGAGATTTACGGTGAGGAGGACTGGAGCACCACAATCCGGAAGGTGGAGGACGAGAAAGGCACGCCGGACACGCCGCGCCCCGAAAGACAAGACCGCCTGACACGAGACACGCCGGTATGAGCACGGCTTCGCCGTTGACGCAGCCGGGGGACGCCCGCCGGTGGCACCGGATCCGCACCATCGAGAACCCGTGGGTGCGGAACGGGATGATCGTGCTGGCCGCGGCGTACCTGGTGTGGTCGACGGCGACCCTGGAGATCAACTGGATCCGCGTCGGCGAAGGCTTTCCCCGCGCCGCCAACATGATTCTGCGGATGCTGCCGCCCGATTTCAGCCGCTGGAGTCTCCTGTTCAAGGGAACGCTGGAAAGCGTTCAAATGGCGGTGGCCGCCAGCTTCGTCGGCATGCTCCTGGCGGTGCCGGTGGGGATATGCGGCGCGTCCAACTTGGTCCCCAGGCCCGTCTATCTGGCCGCGCGGACCTTTATCATTCTGTCCCGCACCTTTCACGAGATCATTGTAGCGATTTTTTTTGTCAAGATCTTCGGGTTCGGACCGCTCGCCGGGGTACTGACGCTGATCGTCGCCAGTACGAGTTTCATTTCGAAGATGCTGGCCGAAGATATCGAGAACATGCCGCCGGGTCAGCTGGAGGCCATTCGTGCCACCGGCGCAAGCTTCGCTCAGCTGCTCGTGTACTGTGTGTCGCCGCAGGCCCTGCCACGGTACCTGGGGGTGTCCATCTACCGCCTGGATGCCAACATCCGGCACTCCACCGTCGTGGGAATCGTCGGCGCCGGCGGCATCGGTCAGGTCTTGGCCGCCTCGTTCAGCCGCTACGACTACGATTTCAGCCTGGCGATTTTGCTCACGATCATCTCGCTGGTGTTCTTCGGCGAGTTTTTCTCGAACTGGGTGAGAAATCAGTTGCGATGACCCCCAGCGGGCATGCGGCCAGACATCCGGAGGTGTGGCGTCGATTCAGTCCGCGCCAGACCGTGCTGCGCTACGCCTGGTATCTCGGGATCGTCGCGGTTGCGACGTGGTCGATCGGCGCCCTGGATATCGCCTGGTTCTTCTTTCTGGACGCACACGTTCAGGCGCTCGATCTGGTCACCCGGATGTGGCCACCCGACGCGGGGTATGCGCGGAAAGTCATCGGCCCCCTGGTCGAGACGATTCACATCGCCACGCTCGGAACGGCGGCCACGGTCGTGGTGGCGTTTCCCGTGGCATTTCTGGCAGCCCGCAATACCACGTTCAATTCCTTCACCTGGTTCATCGGCCGGTTCATCCTGGTTGCGTCCCGGTCGGTCAACACCGTGGTGTGGGGGCTCCTCTTCGTGGCGGTCTTTGGGCCTGGCCCGATGGCCGGAATCTGGGCGATCACGTTCCGCTCCGTTGGATTCCTCGGCAAACTGGTGGCGGAAGCCATCGAGGAAATCGACGCCGGCGTGGTAGAGGCCATTGAAGCCACCGGGGCTTCGCGGCTCCAGGTGTTGTGGATCGGAATACTTCCCCAGGTCTTGCCCGTCATCTACGGGACGACCGTGTACCGCTGGGATATCAATATTCGCGAGTCGTCCGTCCTCGGATTCGTCGGCGCCGGCGGGATCGGCATCGTGCTCTACGCGGCCATCAATCAGTTCAGGTGGCAGGAGGTCACGGTCATACTGATCGCCGTTTTCGGCGTGGTCATCCTGAGCGAGTTCATCTCCGCCGCGGTGCGGCGGCGAATCACCTGAACGAGAGGGCACCGCTCCCGCGCCGGTGCGGGCGTCGTTAATACGCGGCCACGATCCCGTCGCCGCGCGGATCCGCGGCGCCCTCCAGGGCGCCGGACGGGTTCCGGACGATGGCGCCCGCGTGCCCCATGATCTCGGCGAACGGCGCCACGACCTCGACGTCGTGGCCCGCCCGACGAAGCGCATCGATGACCGACGGATCGAACCGGCTTTCGAGCTTCAGATTCGTGCTGGTGGCGCCCCAGGTCCGGCCGAGCAGCCAGCGCGGCGCCGTGACGGCGGCCTGCAACTCCTGCCGGTAGAGGATATGGCGGGCGAACAGCGCCGCCTGGGTTTGGGGTTGCCCTTCGCCGCCCATCGTGCCGTACACCATCAGCCGGCCGTCCGCGAGCCGCGCCAGGGCCGGGTTCAGCGTGTGAAACGGCTTGCGGCCGGGGCGTAGCGCGTTCAGGGCGTTTTCCGAAAGCGAGAAGCTCACGCCCCGATTCTGCCACAGAACCCCCGTGTCCTGGAGCACCACACCCGAGCCGAACTCCCAGTAGATGCTCTGGATGAGGCTCACGGCCCGCCCCTGGCCGTCCACGACGCCCAGCCACACGGTATCTCCGCCCGGTGCGGCAACCGGCCACGGGACCGCTCTGAGGGGATCGACCCGTTGCGCCATCGCCGCCAGGGCGGCTCCCGTCAGATAGCTCGCCGGTTCTTCCGTGGTATACGCGGGATCCGTCACGATCCGGTCGCGAACCAGGAAGGCCTGCTTCGTGGCTTCGACGAGGCCGTGCACGAACGCAAAGTCGTCGCTCGCCGCGCAGCCGAGCCGATCGAAGATCCCCAGGATGAGGAGCGACGCCAGTCCCTGCGTCGGGAACGGCACGTTGTAGACGGTCCCGCACCGGAGGGCGACGGACAGCGGCGACGTCTCGACGGCGCGATGCGCCTCGAGGTCGGCCGCGGTCACGGGGCTGCCGATCCGCGACAGCTCCGCGGCATTCGCGGCGCCGATCTCGCCGCGATAAAAATCGTCGAGGCCGGCCGCGGCCAGTCGCTCCAGCGTGGCCGCGAGCGTTGGTTGACGGAAAAGCGATCCCACGGCCGGCGGGTGGCCGTCCACCAAGAACTGCGCGGCGTACCCGGGAACGTCCTTCAGATCCGGAAGCTTCGCCGCGGTGTTCTGGTGCTGACTCATCGTGACGGGGGCGCCGTCCCGGCCGTAGCCGATGGCGTCCGCCAGGATCCGGCGGAGCGGCAGCTTTCCGCCCCAGCGCCGGCTGACCTCCAGGGCGGCCCCCCACCCCGAGATGGCCCCCGCCACCGTGTTCGCCGCCAGCGGCCCGCGGGGCGGAATGTTCGCCAATCCGCGGTAGAGCGCTGTCGTCGCTTTTGCCCCGGCGCCGCCGCACGCCATGATCGCCACCGGCTCGCGGCCCGGCTCGGCGATGAGCCAGAAGTTGTCTCCGCCGATGCTGTTCATGTGCGGATAGACGACGGCCACCGTACTCGCCGCGGCCACCATGGCCTCGATGGCGTTCCCGCCCTCCCGCAAGACCGCCAGGCCGGCCTGCGCCGCCAAGCTGTGCGGCGCCACCACCGCACCGCGTGTCCCCCGTAGCGTCTGAAGCATGGCTGTCCCTCCCGGGGTCGGTCACGCACCCCTGCGCGGATCCAGCAGGTCGCCGGTCACGGTTTCCCAGGCTCCGCGCGCGCGAAGGATAAACTCGGCGATTTCCCGGACGGCGCCGTTTCCCCCCGGGCGGACCGCCACGTAGTCGGCGACCCGTGCCACGCACTCCTCGGCGTCACCGACGGCCGCGGCGAAACCCACCGCCCGCAGCAACGGGACATCCAGGATATCGTCGCCCACATACGCCGTTTGCTCCGGCGTCAGGCGCGCCTCCTGCAGCATGGCCCGCCACGCGGCGAGTTTGTCGGAAACGCCTTGGGAGACCAGGGCCATCCCCAATTCGCGCGCCCGGGCTTCCACGATCGTCGATCGGCGCCCTGTGACGATCCCCACCTCAACCCCGGCCCCTTGCAGCATCTTGATGCCGTGCCCGTCCCGGACGTGAAATGCTTTGATCTCCCGCCCGTCCGCGTCATAAACGATCTTCCCATCCGTGAGGACGCCGTCCACGTCGAGGAGGAGCAGCCTGACGCGGGCGGCCTTGTCGCGCGCCCCCTCGCGGATCAGGGGGGCGCTCATCCCACGCCGGCCTTGAGGAGGTCATGAATGTGCAGCACACCCAGCAGCCGCTGGGGATCCGCCGGGTCGCACACCAGCAGGCTGGTGATGGCGTGGGCTTCCATTCTCCGGAGAGCGGCGGCGGCCAGGTCGGCGGGCGCGATGCGCTTCGGATCGGCGGTCATCACCTGACGTGCCGTCGTGGCGAAGATGTCAGTGCCGCGCGCCGTGGCACGGCGCACATCGCCGTCCGTGATGATGCCGGCCAGGCGGTGCGCACCGTCCACGACGGCGGTCATCCCGAGGCGCTTCGCGCTGATGGTGAAGAGGGCGTCCGCGAGAAGCGTCTCCGGGTTGACGAGCGGAATCGCTTCGCCCGTGTGCATGAGGTCCGCCACGCTGAGGAGCTTCCGCCCGAGCGCGCCGCCGGGGTGGAGCAGCGCGAAGTCCTCGGCGGAGAACCCTTTTTCCTCGAAGAGGACCACCGCCAGGGCGTCCCCCATGGCCAGCGCTGCCGTCGTCGACGCCGTCGGCGCCAGCCCCAGCGGGCATGCCTCCTCTCGCACGCCCACGTCCAGGACGGCGTCGGCGTGACGGGCGAGGGTGGACGCTGGTTGCCCCGTCAGCACGATCAGGGGGAGCCCCAGCCGCTTGAACACCGGCAGGAGGCGGCTCACCTCTTCGGTCTCGCCGGAGTTCGACAGGATGATCACGGCGTCGTTCCGGTGCACCATCCCCACATCCCCGTGGATGCCCTCGCCGGGATGCAGGAAGAAGGCGGGTGTTCCCGTGGAGGCCAGCGTCGCCGCGATCTTGCGGCCGATGATCCCGGACTTTCCCATCCCGGTGACGACCACCTTGCCCTGGGTGGCCCGGAGAATGGCCACGGCGCGGTCGAAGTGCGCGTCCAGCTTCGTCCGCACCTGTTGGATCCCCTCGGCTTCCACGGCAAGGACCCGCGCGGCACGATCGATGAGATCGCGGGACGTCATGCGTGACCCTCCGGGCTCGCAGCCGCGCGCAGGGCGAGCAGACCCCGCATGAGCGGCTCCACGGCGTCGAGCGGCAGACTGTTCGGCCCGTCGGAGAGGGCGCGCCTCGGGTCCGGGTGGATCTCGAGGAACAGTGCGTCCACCCCGACGGCCACGGCGGCGCGCGCCAGCGGCTCCACGAACGCCCGATCCCCGGACGACGCGGTCCCCGCCGCGCCCGGACGCTGGACGCTGTGGGTCGCGTCAAAGACGACCGGGCAGAACCTGCGCATGGCGGACAGTCCGCGGAAGTCGACGACGAGGTCGTGGTAGCCGAACGTGGTGCCGCGCTCGGTGAGCAGGACGCCGTCGTTTCCCGTCGACCTCACCTTCTCCACCGCGTTCTGCATCTCGCCCGGCGCCATGAACTGGCCCTTCTTGATATTCACCGGTCGCCCCGTGCGGCCCGCCGCCGCCAGAAGATCGGTCTGCCGGCACAGAAACGCCGGGATCTGAAGCAGGTCGACGACCCCGGCCGCGCGGTCCGCCTGCGCGGGTTCGTGCACGTCGGTCGTCACGGGGAGTCCAAAGCGTTCCTTGACCGCCGCGAGGATGCGTAGCCCCCGCTCCTCCCCGGGTCCCCGGTAGGACATCCGGGAGGAGCGATTCGCCTTGTCGAACGATCCCTTGAACACCACGGGCAGGCCGAAGCGCCGGGAGAGGTCCGCGAGGAACCCGGCGACTTCGTACGACAGCGCATCCGATTCAAGGACACACGGGCCGGCGATGAGGACGAGACCGTTCCCGGCCCCGACCCGGATGTCGCTTCCGATCGCGACCTCTCGAATCATGCCGACTCGCGACGATGGCAGGGCGTGCGCACAAGCCCGAAGGCGTCCCGGCGGCGAATGCGTAGCGTCATGAGGTAGGGAGGATGCCCCAGATTCTCCGGGCGTGTCAAGCACAAACCAGGGGGCGGGGCACCGTCCGGGCGACAACACGCGCTGCCCCATCCCCCGCGGATCCCGTCGGGAACGTCAGCGCCCCCCATTCCCTCGCGGGGCCGGAGGATAGCCGCTCCCTGCGAGATTCACGATCCCGAACCCCCCGTCCACCCGCAGCGTGTGGCCGTTAACCCCGGCGCTGGCTTCGCTGTCGGCCAGGTACAGGACGGGCCGCGCCACGTCGGCGGGAGTCAAGAATCGGTGCTGTGAGGTCGCCTGCAGGATTTCCAGGCCGCGCGTGGTGGGCGTGCCGTCCTCGTTGAGCAGGAGACTCCGGTTCTGCGCCCCGACGAGAAAACCGACGCCGACGTTGTTGATCCGTCCCAAACCGTAATGCCCGAAGATGAAGGCGGCGCTCCGCGTATGGTTCTCGATGGCCGCGAAGGCGTCGGAGTAGAACGGCACCCTGGTCAGCGGCACGAATCCGGACATCGACGTGATGTTGACGACGCTCCCCTCCGCGGGCCTGTTCCCCTGTTTGGCCTCGTATAGATACGCGGCGAACTGCTGGATCGCATAGACTTTCGACAGGTAATTGCCGGTCAGGACCTTGAGGATGGCTCCGGGCTCCACCTTCAAGAAGCCCTCCAGGTCCGTGAAGTTGGCCGCCCCCACCGTCCCGCCCGAGCCGTTCACGCAGATGTCGATGGCCCCCCAGCGTGCGGCGACCTCGCGGAAAACGCGACGCACATCCTCCGGGATGGAGGCATCCGCATGGACCGCCATGACGTTGCTGTCCCGGCCCGCCAGCGACGCGGCAAGTTGGTCGCAGGAATCCCCGCGGCTGACCACGGCGATGTTCATGGTGTGTTCGGCGAACGCGGGGGCATAACCTGTGGCGATGGCTCCTGCGCCGAACAGGATGGCGGTCTTTCCGGTCAAGGCCATGTTCGTTGCCTCCCAGGACCACAGGGGATCCCGCCACACCGTGATGAGGTCCCCCTGGCTCGCACCACCCGCCGGATGGGGACACGTCCCGCGCGGGTTCCGCATGTCCCCATCACCGCGGGCCAGCCTTCAGGGTGCCGCAGGCGCTCCGGTAGTGTCAAGCGGAAAACCGCAGCGCCCGCGTCCCGGGGCGATTCCGTTTGCCAGGGTCCGTGTACGCCTGTAGGATATTGTTTCGGCAGCCGGGCCGCCGGAGGTCTGATGACATCATTCGGAGGGAATCACGTGGCAAGACGACGCGCTGGGCACATCGCACTGCTGGCCGGCCTGGGGCTCCTGTTGTCCACAGGGTTGGCGACCGCCGGCGAAAAGGAGAAATCCGTGGCCGAACCCCTGTACGCAACGCTGAAGACCGGCATGGGCGTCATCGTCATTCGCCTCTTCGAGGACAAGGCGCCCAAGACCGTGGAGAACTTCGTCGGGCTGGCCACGGGGACCAAAGAGTGGACCGACCCCAAGACCGGCCAAAGGGTCAGACGGCCTCTCTACAATGGGACGATCTTTCACCGGGTCATCCCGGGGTTCATGATCCAGGGCGGCGACCCCCTGGGGCGGGGAACCGGCGGGCCCGGCTACCGATATGCCGACGAGTTCCACCCCGACCTGCGGCACAACAAGGCGGGCATGCTGTCCATGGCCAACGCCGGCCCCAACACCAACGGCAGCCAGTTCTTCATCACCCTGGCGCCCACCCCCCACCTGGACAATCGGCACTCGGTCTTCGGCGAAGTCGTGCAGGGGCACGAGGTGGTCGTCGCCATCGGAAACTCTCCCCGTGGGGCCAACGACCGCCCCGTGAAGGACGCGGTGCTACAGGAAGTCGTCATCTCGCGCGGGAAATTCTGACAGAACGGAGCACGGTCCGGCGGTTCGACGGTTCGAGGCCGCGGGAACGGGCCGCGTGAAGACCGTTCCTGTTTTTCCGTGAACCGCCGAACGGTCGAACCGCCGCGCCGTCGAACCCCCGAGTCGGCACTCAGCGCGGCGCGGCCTCGAGTTGTCTCAGCAGGAGCGCCGCCCGCTTTCCCTCTGCGGGCGTCAACGGTTGCCCTCCGAAGCGAACCTGTTCGTACAGCGTGGTGAGTTCGGCAGCCGGTGCGCGGATCTCCGGCTCCGCCTCGAGACGCTCGAGGAACTCCCGTGCGGTCGACTGCGGCGGCCGCGGATAGCCGCGCCGGGCGAGCAGGCGCAGCATCCGGTCGTAAAAGACGACCGGCGTCCGCCGGAGGCGCACCCGCAACAGCCATGCGGCGGCCAGGTCCCCCGGTCGCGTGCGGCGGCAGACGATCAGGAGCGCGACGGCCAGCGCCCCGACGGCGAGCGCCGCAGACCCGTGGTTGCGCCAGGTCGTCCGCAGTCTACGGCGAATCTTCGGCGTCCAGGTTTCCCAAAGGAGCGATAGCCTCCCGCGGAACGCGGCGGATTGGCGGCGGAGCTCCATGGCGACGAGCGCCTGGTCCCCGACGTTGTAGTCCACGACGTACCGGCTCCAGCGCATCCGCAAGGCATCGAAGTATTGCGAGATCCGCCCGCTCACGCTGAACGCCTGCGCGTCGAAGGCCGCCCGCGGCGAGGGGTCGAAGGTCAGCCACCCGGCTCCCGGGAAGTACACCTCGACCCAGGAATGGGCGTCCCGCTGGCGGACGGCGAAATACCGCCCCACGTCGTTCCACTCGCCCCGCTGGAACCCGTTCACCACGCGCGCCGGGACACCCGCCGCCCTGAGCAGGACCGCCATGGCCGCGGCGAAGTATTCGCAGTTCCCCGTTTTCCGCTCGAAGAGAAACTCGTCCAAGGGATCGAGATCCGTTTGCCGTCCCAGCTCCAGGCTGTAGCGCAGGTTCTCGTTCAGATAGGTCTCCACCCGGCGTGTGATCTCCAGCGGCGTCCTCGCCCCCGCGGCCAGCTCCTGCGCCAGCGCCCGGACGCGGGGCGAGACGGCCGGAAGCTGCAAGTACGCCTCGCGGAGGCGCGGCGGGTAATCCGTGGACCGGACCGCACGACGGAGCTGCCCCTCCCGCACCCGTTCCGGCTGGGAGACGGCCAGATAGCGGATCCGGCTGTTGGGCGGCCGGGGCAGCACGAGCCCCTCGGCGCCGTCCACCACGAGATTGGCCAGGCGTCCCTGGACCGCGGTGACGCGCGGCAGGCCGAAGAGGACCTCGGCCCCGATGGGTTCCAGCATGACCTCGTAGCTGAGGAACGGCGCGTTCGGGGCGTGGGCGCCCACCACGAACTGACCGTCCCGCGCCCGGCGGACCTGGGTGCGGGTCGCGTTCGCCAGCTCCCAGGTGCGCCCGTCGAAGTGGTCGAAGGCCACGCCGCGCCAGCGCAGACCGGGCAGGCGCTCCGGCGCCACGACGTCCTCCGCGAAGCTCACCCGCATCACGATGGTGGGGTCGTTTTGGATGGTGCCGTACACGCCGAGCGCCACGTGATCGCTGAAGCCGGTGGCCAGCGGACCGTACTCGCCGCGCAGCGGCAGAAATGTGCGGCCCAGTCGGGGAATCAGAAAAAAGATCACCAGAGTCAGGATCAGCGCGGCTCCCGCCACGCCCAGGCTGGACCACATGAAGCCCGGCGTCACCAGGCCGGGTGCGGCCAGCGCGTCGCCGCTCCGGTCTGGCATGGCGTGATCCGCCTCGCGTCTGAGGTGAAACAGGATGCTCCCCCAGACGCCGAGCACCATGTAGGCGCAGAAGACCGCGAGAAACCCCAGACTCGTCGTGAGCAACGCCGAGGAGACCAGCATGAGGAACGTCAGAAGGAATATGTCGAGCAGGTCCCGATGGCTGTGCGCGTTGTACAGCTTGTACGCCAGGAGAAACACCAGCAGGTGAAGCATGGCCGCCATGAAGGACTCGGCCAGGAAGGCGAGGTCCAGCACCGCGTATACCAGAAAGACGACGGTGATCACCTCCCAGAGCCGGCGATAGTTCGGGATGGCCGGCCGGAGGCGATCGACCCACCAGCTTGCGCCCAGCGCGAACGCCACCACGAGCAGCGTCGGGCCGGCGATCAGGTCGGTGAGGTACAGCGCGGCCAGGGCGTCCAGCGTCAGGCCGTAAAGGGTGAGT
>Ga0116185_1003998_pt1 | contig 12276 bp, 10 predicted proteins | sample AD_JPNNA7_MetaG_FD_89754 | JGI IMG/M metagenome (GOLD analysis project Ga0116185, IMG submission 89754) | Active sludge microbial communities of municipal wastewater-treating anaerobic digesters from Japan - AD_JPNNA7_MetaG | ecosystem: Engineered > Bioreactor > Anaerobic > Digestate | place... | reverse complement strand
TTGAATTTTAAAAAGCGGCACTCCCAGATCGATTCCCATTGCTTTCGCTTCCGCCGAAGCTGCCACCACCATGGTATCGTTGTTAGAAAGAACCACGATTGGATGCCCGTCGAGGTCCGGTCGCATGGCCCGTTCACACGAGGCATAAAAAGAATTACAATCGGCCAAGGCCACAATACTTTTCATGATTTTACCCTGGAAAGTGGATAACGGCGGTCACCACACCGACCACCCGAGCTTCTCCACCAATGGGAAGCAGCAATTTTCCATTCTTTGCTCTTACCCGTGACAATCGCAACGTTCCTTCTACCGCTGCTACTACCAAGGCATTATCCCCGGGTTGGATTGACCGGTCTATCACCAGGATGTCACCCGAGTAAATACCGAGGTTCTTGCTGTCTTCTCCTTTCGCCCGCAAAAGAAAGGTGGCGGCCGGGTGTCGGATAAGCAGAGCATTCAAATCCAGGCGCTTCTCGGCAAATTGTTCTGATGGGTTAGCAAAACCGGTAAATTTCAAGGCAGATCGCCTCTCCTTTTTGTTGCGTTATATCAATTCTATAATTTTATATTTACTGTACTCAACAATTTAACTGGTGTGTTGGTGTTTTGTCAAGAGATATGAGTTGCGTTTACGCAATTATTTTTGTAAAATAATGGTGCTATGAAATTCAACTTATGGTTAGCGGAAAAACTAAAAAAGCTGGGATTGACTCAGAGGAAACTGGCCGAACAAGCTGGTGTCTCTCCTGCAACGGTTTCTCGCTGGCTGAGTGGAGAATTTGAACCGGATTTAGCCAACCTTCGGAAGATTAACCAAGTATTGGGAGTCCCGGAGCGTGAGCTCTTCTTGCAGTTAGGTTTGGTTGGGAAAGATTTCTTTACTCTTGATGAAGGTGAAGTTATGATACCGGTGTTGGGAAACTCGATTCCCTGTGGGAAACCTGGCGGTGAGTTGGAAGAATGTATCGAAGGGTACGAGGTTTTTAAAAGGAGCCTTCTCCCTTTCCCGGTGTCGGATTCATCTCTGGATGGAATCCGATCTTACCTCATTCATGCCAAAGGAGATAGTATGCAGGGCGATGGTATTCGCAATGGTGATCGAGTCCTTTTTTCTCCCGACTTGGAAGCCCGCAGCGGTGATATAGTCATTGCTTATATTGAGGATGAAGGCTTTACCATCAAGAGAATTTTTTTTCAAAATAGTACCGTTATTCTGCAAGCCTCTAATCCAGCTTTCCCCCCTATCGTTGTTCAACCAGGAATTCAAGAAATCCGGATTATTGGGAAAGTAATCATGCATATTGGGTTTCATTGAACAATGTTTTTATCTTTAAAAAATCCTCAAATAATCTCTGAACAAATAGCAAAAAGATAAAAAAACCATATAATAATTGAAAGGTTTTCTCTGTCTCTATAAATCCCCCATGCCAGTTGTGTGGTACCAGATGAGGGTGAAAATCCAAGGGTTCGACATGCCATGGCAGGTCGCTACATTAATCGGGCGCAATAAATTGTCGCTCCCACATTTCATATTCTTTGGTAGGGGTTTGATTTATCATGTCCGTTGGTTTTCAGGATAGGATAGACCCTCATGCTGCTTAGCAGCACCAGATGAAAAGTGAAAAATGTATGCGCCGATCAATTTCCCTCTTTAGAAAAGGGGGTTAGGGGGATTTGAGTTTTTTCCTGTTCCGTCATTGCGAGGAATCCAACCGTTCTTTGGTTGGATGACGTGGCAATCTCATCCACCCGCCCCGTCATTCAGGCTGTGTCACAATCCCTTTCATACACCAAGAATAGCTTGAAAGTGGAAGACACAGTATATTTATCTTCAGTTTTTGGTTATCTATTCCCAATATTACTGTAAAATATTAACATAAGTGGAGGCAAATAATTTACAGAATAATTGTGACACAGTCTGAATGACGGAGCAGGAAAAAACTCAAATCCCCCTAATCCCTTTTTCTAAAGGGGGAAATTGATCGGCATATAAATATTTTCATCCTCATCTGGTGTTGCTATTCAGCATGAAGGTCTAGCCTGAAAATGTATGAACGATTAATAAAGGCGTTATTCTAAACCCTCCTTTTTCGAGGAGATGAGGATCTCATCTTATTAAATTCTTAATTAAAATACTTGAAAGGATGGAATTCTCACCTTGTCCGACAAAAGACACCGGACTCCATAGAATAATAAATTTGTTAAATAAAATAAGCAAAAATGAAGAATAAAAGGGAGGTTTTATTGCATGCCATTTGAACACATATTTTCACCAATTAAGATTGCTCAAGTTGTTGTACCGAACCGAGTTGTTCATGTTCCTACTGATATTAGTTCGGCAAATGCCGACGGTTCAGTGAACGATAGGGTGATCCGTTACCACGAAGAAATTGCTAAAGGCGGATGTGGATTGATAATTGTTGGAGCAACAACTCCTGATAGGGAAACTGGTCGTCCTACAGTTACTTGCTTATCTGCTGATGCTGATTACTTTATACCTGGACTTCATCATTTAGCAACAGCAATGCAGCGTCATGGCGCCAAGTGTGCAGTTCAAATCCAACACCCCGGCCGTCAGGCTGCTTACCCTCGAAAAGGATTGATTTCTTGTAGCGACATGGTTACCGATGTTCCTGGTTCTGCTGGGCATGAAGTTATTTATGCCGGTGCCGAGGCTAAAGGAAAAGACATAAGAGGCATGGAGATTGAAGAAGTTTATGATTTAATAGAAAAATTTGCCGAAGCCGCCTGGAGAATCCAACAAGCTGGTTTTGATATGGTTGAACTTCATGGTGCTCATGGTTATATGATTGCCCAATTTTTAAGCCCTTACACCAACAAAAGAAATGACCGATTTGGAGGACCGTTAAAGAATAGAATGCGGTTTGTTTTGGAAATTATCAGCCGGATTAAGTATAAATGTGGTACAAATTTCCCAATCGGAGTGAGATATTCTGGAGAGGAATGGATGCCAGGTAGCCGTACGCTGGATGAATCGGTTGAAATCGCTAAAGAATTAGAAAAAGCTGGAGTAGCATTTTTGGATATCAGCGCTGGTATCTTCGAAGCTGCCGGTCCAACCATGGATCCAATGTATTATGAAGAAGGATGGAACACCTATACCGCTGAAGCTATTAAAAAAGCAGTTAAGATTGCAGTGATAACCAGCCATACTCTTCGAACCCCTGAATATTGCGATAGAATTATTTCCGAAGGAAAAACCGATATGGTCGGATTATCAAGACAAATGATCGCTGATCCCTACTGGGCGAATAAAGCCAAAGCAGGGAAAGTTCAAGAAATAAGAAAGTGCATTTCCTGTTTGATTGGATGTTGGAAAGAGTCACTTTATATCAAGAGGGAAATGCGTTGCGCAGTAAATCCAGCCATTGGTGATGAACGATTCTTAGATTTAAAACCAGCATTAACCAAGCTGAAGGTTGCCGTGGTTGGTGGTGGAATCGCTGGCATGGAAGCAGCCAGAATTGCTACTTTGAGAGGACATCAGGTTACTCTATTTGAAAAAGATGACGAATTGGGAGGAATTTTAAGAACTTGTTGCATGGTTCCTCCAAAATCGAAAATGAAATGGTATATGGATTGGATTCGAGAGCAAATTAAAAACTTAAAGGTTGAAGTGAGGCTCAATACCATAGCAAAAACAGATGAGCTTAAGATGTTTGATGTTGTTTTATGCGGGACCGGTGCCAAGACAGTGGTTCCTGATATCCCCGGAGTTGAAAAAGCAATTAAATTTGAAGATGTGCTTCGTTGTGCCAAAAAGAACTGTGAATATTGGCCAAAAGAAAGAACTGTCGAAGCGGTCAAGATTGGCCAGAAAGTCTTAGTCTGGGGGAATCATTATGCTGCCACCGATACCGCCGAAGCCTTGGCTTTGAGAGGCAAAGAAGTCATTTATGTAACTGAAGATAAAGAAATTGCTCCTAATATCGAACCAATCCATCGTGAAGTTATGATGCTGCGATTTAATGGTGGAAACGGTCAAGGGCTGGAAGAAAAAGCCTTCAAATTTCCAGTCAATATTCGTCTCAATACCACCGTTGTTGAAATCAAAGATGGTGAAGTAGTCCTGATGAATGATGCTTTTGAAAAAGAAACCATTGCTGTAGATACAGTTGTATTAGCCAAAACTAAACCTAACACCGAGCTATATGACAGTTTGTTAGCAGCTGGCCTTCATGTTGTCAATATCGGAGATTCGAATCTGGTTAGAAATGTTCGAGGAGCAATGACTGATGGAGCGAATGCTGGTTTGATGATTGATGGAGATATATTTATGAATGCCAACAATGCTCTTTCCTGTGGGCTACCTTATGATGTAAAACTTCAAATGAAATAAGAATAACAAGATAGGTGAGAATGCTAAGTCTTTGTTGTAATGAAAAGGAAAATAGTAATAAATATTTTTCCTTTTCATTGAGCTGATTTTTTTAATAATAGAAAGGGGATTTGAAATCCTTGGGAGATAAGCGAATCCCCTTTTCTTGGAGTATTTCACTCAGGAAGAGAGCTTTTTTCTTAAAAAAAAGAGAGCCACTGCTGAATTAAAACTGAATAGGTATTCAATTCTCATCATCGATCCTGTCATTCATGAGGAGGTTCGTTTTGTATGTTTAAACTTGGTTTTGTGAGTGCGATTTTAGCTGATTTAAGTTTTGAAGAAGTGGTAGATTTTGCGTCCGTAAATGGTTATGCCTGTGTTGAAATGCTTTGTTGGCCAAAAGGAAAAGCAGAAAGAAGATATGCTGGTGTTACCCATATTGATGTTAACGAGTTGGATGAACAAAAGATCAAGTCAATAAAAAAATACGCTGGAGAGATGAATATTGAAATATCGGCGTTGGGCTATTACCCCAATCCTCTTGATCCTGATCCGGAAAAAAGGAAATATTACATTGAGCACATCAAGAAAGTCATTACGGCAGCAACAAAATTGGGACTAAAAAATGTCAATACCTTTATTGGTAAAGATAAGAATAAGAGTATTGAAGATAATTTTAAAACCTTCAAAAAAGTATGGCCGGCTATTATTAAACACGCTGAAGCAAGTAATATAAAGATAGGGATCGAAAATTGCCCCATGTTTTTTACCAACGACGAGTGGCCAGGAGGGAATAACTTAGCAACTACTCCAGCGATTTGGAGGAGAATGTTTGAAGAAATAAAAAGTGATAATTTTGGCTTGAATTATGATCCTTCCCACTTGCTCTGGCAACGGATAGATTATATAAAACCCATTTATGAGTTTAAAGACAAATTATTCCATGTTCATATTAAAGATGCAAAGGTTTTTCAAAATAAATTAGATGAGGTTGGAATTCTGGCTGCACCCCTGGAGTTTCATACCCCCAAACTACCAGGATTGGGAGATGTTAACTGGGGGAAGTTTATTTCCGCTCTAACTGATATTGAATACCAAGGTTGTGTCTGTGTTGAAGTCGAAGATCGGTCTTTTGAAGATTCCTTGGATTCTCGAAAAAAATCATTGATTTTAAGTAAGCAGTATCTCAATCAGTATGTGGTTTAAAATAATTCATGAGTTTCATACTATAATAATATTTATTGAAGAGGGAGGTGAAATATAATTCTATAGTGAAGAATGAAGCAGGTTGTTCTTTCAAAAATTTAAAAAAATGAGGAGGTTACTAATATGATTAAAAGAATATCAAAGATCGTTGCTCTTTTAGTAGCTTTTGGGTTGGTTTTTGCTTTTTCAGTAGGAAGTATTGCTCAAGAACCACCAGTGGTTGGTATTTCTACTGGCTCGTCAGGAACCTCATGGCGGAATATCATGATTGCCGCTTTGGAAGAAGTAGGAAACGAATATAAAGCTGCCGGGAAAATTGCTGATTATAAAATTGTCAACAACATAACCAATGGTGATGCGACCGAGCAAGCCAACATTTTGCGTGATTTCATCTCCCAAGGTGTTGATATTATTATGGTTAATCCCAATTCGCCCGACGCCCTGAATGGTGTCATCAGCGAAGCTCAGGATGAAGGAATCTTAGTTATTGCCTATGATGCCACCGTCACTGCTCCTAATGTTCTTAATGTAACCCTGGACCATTATGCCTGGAATACTAAAAATGCTGAATACATTTGTTCAACACTACAAAAAGGCAATGCTATCCAAATTTACGGCTTGGATGGTCATCCAGCAAACAACGATCGAATTCGAGCAACCGATGATGTTTTGAAAAAATACCCGGACATTAAATTAATTGCCAATACTACTGGTGGTTGGGATCAAACCAAAGCTAAAGAAGTAGCAACCCAGATTATCGGCTCCGGGCAGCAAATCGATGCAGTTTTTACCCAAGATGGTATGGCCTTTGGTGTTCTATCGGCGTTCCTTGATGCCAATAAACTTCCCAAAGTCATGTTCGGTGATCCAGGAACCGCTTTCTTTAAAGAATGGAAGAAATTAAGAGATCAGGGTGCCGATTTTAAAGCTTGTGCTCAACCTAATCCTCCAGGAATCGGCGGGACGGCTTTCCGCATGGCATTACAGCTCTATAATGGAAAGAACTTTAAACCAGGAATATTAGTTGACAATACCTATTTCTACAAAGTTGGAATGTTTATTACTGATGAGAATTTCGACGAAGGTTGGGAGCTTCTAAAAGACCAACCCGATGATTTCTTGTTAAGTGAAATTATGTCAGAAGAAAAGGTTGCCGAGCTTTTTGAGTAGAGGAAATATTTTTCAAAATTAATTTGTCAATTGATAGGGGAGGTCAGTATTATTGACCTCCCTCTTTTTGGATGAAACAAAAAGAAAATTATTTTTATCTTTTTATGAGGTGAGTGATGGCTGTGTTAATCCTGGAAGCCAAAGGTATTAAAAAGAGATTTGGAGGAGTTGTTGCTCTTTCCAATGGAAATTTACGCTGTTACCAGGGGCGAATAACTGGTCTTTTAGGAGCGAATGGTTCAGGAAAAAGTACTATTTCCAAGATTATTACCGGTGTTTATTCTGCCGATGAAGGAGAAATAATTTATAATGGTAAGCCGATGAAATACCGCAATCCCAGTGAAGCCAGGAAAGATGGAATCGCAATGGTATTCCAAAATCTAAGCTTAGTACCGGATTTGACCGTGTGGCAAAACATCGTGCTGGGCGCTGAACAAAAAAATGGAATTTTTTTAGACAATATCCATGCCAAAGAACTCTCAGAAAGAATTTTAAACCAACTGCTCCCCGACTTGGATATCAACAAAAAAATAAATGAATTGAACCCGGGAGAAATGCAAATCGTTGAAATAGCCAAGGCAATTTCTGAAAACCCTCAGCTTCTCATTCTTGACGAGCCAACCGCGGCGTTAGAACAAGCACAAGTGAAAAGCCTCTTTATATCTATGAAAAGTTTGGCACAGAAGGGAGTAGCAATGATCTTTACTTCCCATCGGCTCTGGGAAGTTATGGAAATATGTGATGATGTAACCATTTTTAGAAATGGAGAAAACGTAGCCAACATCGATTTTACCAAAGACGGACGAGATCCTGAAAAAATTGTGAGCTATATTACTGGTGAAACCCAAAAAGTAACCTTTGAAGAAAAATTAAGTTTGAATACCGATGAAGTCATCCTTCGAATAAATAATTTAAATTATGGGAAAATTTTAAAAGACATCTCTTTTGAATTGAGAAAGGGAGAAATCTTGGGAATCGGAGGACTGGCTGGTCAGGGACAGAACGAATTGATGTTGGCATTAGCGGGGAGTTTTCCTGGTCTACGTTGTGATGCAACCATTATGGACAATAAAATCCGATTGAATAAACCGGCAAATGCAATAAAAAATGGAATTTTATTGGTTCCCGGCGATAAGCATTTAGAAGGTTTATTTTTAAAACATTCAGTGTTAAATAATATGATTTTCCCGAAAATGGGAAATCAAAATCACCCACTCTTTGTTCCTTTCAAAAAATATCGAAATGAATGTGATCAAGTTATTGATGTCCTGTCCATCAAAACTTCCAATATTGATATGCCGGTTGAAACCCTATCCGGTGGAAACCAGCAAAAAGTTGTAGTCGGGAAATGGCTATCATTTGATACCAATGTTCTCTTACTAGCCGATCCAGCTAAAGGAGTAGATGTAGGAGCAAAAAGAGATCTCTATCAATTTATCGTTAACCAGGTTCGCGATAAAAAGATGAGTGTTATATTATATGCGAGTGATAATGAAGAACTAATTCAATATTGCGATAGAATATTAATCATGTACGAAGGCCAGATTGTAGCAACGCTTGAGAGAGATGAGATTACTGATGAAGCCATTATCGCTTGCTCAATGAGGATAAAATAAAAGATAGGGCGTGAAGAAGGGAATGAGTAAAATAATTAAAGCCGAGCAAGGAACTTCCTTCATCAAAGGTATATTTAAGCCTGAATACTCCAATTTACTGATTCTCATTGTGATGCTTACTCTGACCGCTGTACTGCAAAAGAATTTTTTTGAAATCAAGGCCATAGTTCGAAATATCAACGCTTTTATGCCATTAATACTTCTTACCATGGGTGGGGCTGTCGTTATTATTTCTGGCGGTTTAGACCTCTCAGCAGGTTCAGCACTTTCACTCTTTACCTGTGTTTTAACAACTGTTATGAAGAAAAACGATCCAGTAACCGGAATTTATGCTTTGCTTATTACATTTGGAGTGGCAATTTTCGTTGGAGTAATCAATGGTATAGGGATAGGATATTTAAGAATCCCTCCGGTGATTGTTACCTTCGCCACATCTTATATGTGGTTGGGAATTGCTTTATTCTTGCGACCTACTCCCGGTGGGGAATCGGTTGATTGGTTTAAGGGCTTTTATAATTTCAATGCCGTACAAGGAGCACCAGAAATTTTAAAAAAATTTGGTAGTTATATACCACCAGCTTTAATCCTCATTATAATAGCCTGTTTTCTTTGGTTCATTATCAGCAAAACCAAAACTGGACGATATATTTACGCAGTGGGAAGTAATAATGACAGTGCGTATGCCAGTGGAATTAATACTGCAAAAATCCAGTTGATGGCTTGCATTATTAATTCAATTTTTATCTTCTTAGCAGCTTTATTTTTTGTAGGCCAAAATCAATCAGGAGACGCCCGGATGGGAGACCCCTTGACTTTGAGAGCTATTGCCTCAGCTGTGGTTGGTGGAATTGCATTAACCGGTGGTCGTGGAAGCGTCTATTTTGCCTTAGTAGGAGCTTTGATTATGAGCTTTGTTAATAAGATTATCTTTTTTGCGAATATTCCCAATGCTTACCAAACCTTGGTATCTGGTTTAATCGTTATCATCGCCATTGCCGGACCAATAGCTTATACCCTGTATAACAGAGAAAGAGCTTGAGGAGAAGAAAAGAAATGGGAGTTGAACTAAACCGACCGAAGTCAATAACTCAGATAATTTTTGAAAAGTATAAAAAAGTGGTGGTCGCTTTTATCTTAATCATCCTTCTCTTTGTTTTGGGTGAAATTATTTTATCCAATTTTTTAAGAGTGGATCAGGTTCTGTTGACCTTAAAACTCGCCTCATTTACTGCCTTCTTTGCGCTTTGCCAAATGATTGTTATTTCTGCCGGGGGTGGAGGTCTTGATTTGTCAGTGGGGTACATGGCCACCATGACAGCAGTATTCACTGCCAGCATCATGGATGGTCAAAATGGAAATCTCTGGATAGCGGTTATTGTTGCTTTAGCCTTTGGAGTTGCCGTTGGCCTTTCCAATGGATTGTTAACCGCTTATTTAAAGCTTCCACCCTTAGTTGTCACCATGGCTATGGCTAATATCCTTCAAGGGATTATTAATGTATATACCGCTGGAAGAAATATTACCGGTAAACCATCACCAGTTTTGACCATTATTGCTGCGAAATCCACCGGTAGTTTTCCGAATGTGGTATTTATTTTAATAGTTCTCACCATTTTAGTCATGATTGTATTAAATAAAACCAAATTAGGTATGATTCTTTTCGGTGTTGGTTCAAATGAAAGAACTGCCTACTTAAGCGGTTTTAATGTCAAATTGGTGAGATGTATTGCTTTTACTATTAGTGGAGTTTTAGCCAGTCTGATAGGGTTGTTATTGATTGGAAATATGGGTATTGCCTTCAAAGATATGGGTTCGAATTATGTTATGCCCAGCATTGCTGCTGCAGTGGTTGGTGGTGTTTCTTTATCTGGCGGCGATGGGAATTATTTTGGTGTTATTTTGGGAGCTATCTTTTTGCAAACCCTTACCAACCTCTTGATCGCTATGGGGTGGGGAGATGCTGGGAAGTGGTTAGGATTTGGAATCGTCCTCTTTGCCTTGCTGATTGTGTATGTAAGTAATCGAAGAACCCGGTAAAGAAAAATCACTCATCACTATTACGATATTTACAGTATAGACCCTCATGCTGCATGGTAGCACCAAATAACAATGAAAATATTTATATGCCGATCAATTTCCCCCTTTAGCAAAGGGGGTTAGGGGGATTTGAGTTTTTAATGTTCCGTCATTGTGAGGAGGCCAACCGTTTTTTGGTTGAACGACGTGGCAATCTCTGCCACCCAGTTTGTCATTCTGAGGAGTCCAGTGTCTTCTACCTGACGACGTGAGAATCTCATCCTTTTAATTCTTTTTACAAAATTAAAATATAAAAGATGAGATCCTCACGGCTTCAAAGTACAAAGCCTCAGGATGACGGATTTTTTAAACATTGTTATATTTTCAGGATAGAATAATAATTTTAGGTTTTTAAAAATGACAAAGATTTGAAACTTCAATTGATAAATAGACGTAAACCTATAATACTGTTCTATAAGGAATAAAATAATTTCTTATATAATAGTAAATGTTGTAACTAAAGAAATAAATAAGGTTTAAAGGAATAATATTAGTAAAAAAGGGTTTAAATATAAATGAAGGTTATTGCAGAAAATCGAAAAGCACGGCATCTTTATCAAATTATTGATACCTTAGAAGCTGGCATCGAACTTAAAGGAACTGAAGTTAAATCTCTTAGAAATCATTTAGTCAATATGACCGATGCTTTTTGCCGAGGAAAAGATGGAGAGTTGTGGTTAATGAATCTCCACATTTCTCCATATGTATTTGGGAATTTATATAACCACGATCCATTACGAAGTCGAAGATTATTATTACATAAAAAAGAAGCTGTTCGTTGGTCATCATTATCCGAACAGAAGGGTTTGACAATCGTTCCACTTCGTTTATACTTTAATGATAGAGGAAGAGCAAAAGTCGAAATTGCTTTGGTCAAACCAAAGAAACTGTACGATCGACGCCAAGAGATTCAAGACCGAGAACAGGAAAGAGAACTACATAGAGTTCAAAAGTATAGGGAATGAATCCGATATGGGGGCGAAATGGTTTCGACGGGATTCGGATGGGTTCAATAAGGCGAGTCGAGGTCTCCACCGGGGCTCGTAAAAAGGTGGAAACGATTAAACGCCAACGATAATTTGGCATACGCTGCCTAATTAGGCAGCACATCTCTCAGCCCACTGTTCGCTAAGCTGAAGAGGTGACGATCTGCGAACTGGTTTCCGGAATTGCCTGGGTACCGGAAATAAGAAAGACCTAGGATAGTGGGTTATCAGGTCCCCGCCTCAAGGATCGATAACCGGCGATAACTCAAAATTGAGGATACACTCGTAGGCTTATTGGATTCATGAATTTCGGACGCGGGTTCAACTCCCGCCGCCTCCACCAGTTTAATAGCAGAATTATAGCGTAGAGAGAAATTCTCTACGCTATTTTCTTTTTAAAAGGATGTTTCAATGAAAAGAAAAGATAGATCCCCATACTACTTTCATTGCACCAAATGATGATGGAAAAACTTTTCTCAAACCATCATGACTAAGAGCGCAGCAACGTGGCTGTCTCTCCCACTCCGTCATTCTGAGGAGCGTATTGTGCGACGTGAGAATCTCATCCTTTATGAATATTCCGTTCTTATTATTTCAGGATAACTATTATAAAACTAAAGGCACCCTCACCGCCGCAAGCGCCACCTGTACGAGGAGGAGAATTAAATGTGTTATCTCAAGAAGAAAATATCAATGTTTCCCCCTAAAATTAATCCTATCCCGCCAGGATAGAGGAAAATAAGCAAGAGAAGTCTCTCACAAGAAGGAGAAAAGGAGAGAGTAGGGTTTCTTCAATAATATAAAAAAATATAAACCAACTCTTGCAAAATTTTCTAAAAGTTGTATAATTCTAACGTACGTTAAATAAAAAGGAATGAAT
>Ga0116185_1003990_pt1 | contig 12305 bp, 15 predicted proteins | sample AD_JPNNA7_MetaG_FD_89754 | JGI IMG/M metagenome (GOLD analysis project Ga0116185, IMG submission 89754) | Active sludge microbial communities of municipal wastewater-treating anaerobic digesters from Japan - AD_JPNNA7_MetaG | ecosystem: Engineered > Bioreactor > Anaerobic > Digestate | place... | reverse complement strand
CGTCGACCCGCGCGCGGGCCGCCGCCGCGTCCTTCACCTTCGTCACGTCGAGCACGTCGTTGAGGCTCTCGCTCGTGAGGATGCCGACGAAAGCGTCGCTGGCAGGCGGCGGCGCCTCTGCGCCGGCCGCCGCCCCGCCGGCCGCCGCCCCGCCGGCCGCCGCCGGCGGGGTGTCCTCGTTCGCCAGCGCGACCTTGGTCGCCGCGATGTCGAATGAGTCGCCGCCGCCGAAGGCGAAGCCGAGCAGTCCGGCGAGGACGAGTGGCGCGACCAGCATCATCGCCAGCGCGGGAACGTTGCGCGCCGTGCTGCGCAGGTCCTTCCAGGCGATGGCCCAGACCTTCGTCATCGTCGCGGCTCCCGCGGCGTCACGCGTGCCATGCGGCGCCGCCCTCGGTCGGCTGTCGCGTTGGGCTGCCGGCTCTGCCCACGGCGTCACCATGCCCCACAGCTCGCCGACGCGGCACCGAGGCGCATGTCGGCTCTGCGCGCGGAGCCGTCATTCTCTCAGGGCGCGGCCGGTCAGATGCAGGAAGACGAGCTCGAGGTTCGGCTCGCTCACGTTCACCGAGGTGATGCGCGAGCCGCCTTCGGCGGCCTCCTCGAAGAGACGCGGCAAGACCGCGTTCGCGTCGTCCACGAGCAGCTCGGCGTGTTCGTCCTCCACGGAGGCGCTGCTCACGCCGGGCAGTTCCTTCCAGCGCTCGACCATGCCCTCGAGCATGTGGTCCACGGTGAGGTCGACGCGCGCCTCCTGGCCGACGATCCTCACGAGCTCGGCGTGCGTCCCGAGGGCGATCATCCTGCCATGGTCGATGATGCCGATACGGTCGCTCAGCTCCTGGGCCTCGGCCATGTAGTGGGTGGTGTAGAGGACGGTCATGCCCTGGTCGCGCAGGGCGAGGATGCCGTCGAGGATCGACCGCCGGCTTTGCGGGTCGATCCCGACCGTGGGCTCGTCCAGGTACAGGATGCTGGGCCTGTGCAGCAACGCGACGCCGACGTTGAGGCGGCGCTTCATGCCCCCGGAGAACTTGTCGACACGGTCCTTCTGACGGTCGGCGAGGCTGACGAGCTCGAGCACTTCGCCGACGCGCGTCTGGAGCTCAGCGCCGGACAGGCCGTACATGCGGCCCCAGAAGACGAGGTTCTCGCGCGCCGTCATGTCGGGGTAGACGGCGATTTCCTGGGGGACGACGCCGATGACGGACTTGACGGCCTGCGGATCGTCGATGATCGAGTGGCTGTCGACGAGCGCGTCGCCATGACTGGGCCGGAGCAGGCACGACAGCATCGCGATGGTCGTGCTCTTGCCGGCCCCGTTCGGCCCCAGCAGGCTGAAGATCTCGCCGCGTTCGATCGAGAAGCTCGCGTCGTCGACGGCGAGCACGCCCTTGGGCGGGTCGTAGCGCTTGCTGAGTCCCCGGACTTCGACGATGCTCACCGGCGCTCTCCCCGTCGCGGTCGGTCACGTGTGGGCGCAAGTATGCATCGCCGCGGAGCGGACGTCACCCGGAGGGGCGCCATGGCGTACGATGAGGAGGCCATGGGTCACCAGCTGCCGGTCATCGAGGCGTCGGGTACCCACTGCGAAGTGGGGCAGCAGATCGGCGAGGCGGCGCGCGACCTCGTCGCGGCCCCGCGCGCCCGCGGGAACCGGCCGATGGTTGCGCCCACATCGCCTGCGGGCAGCCCTGCTCGGCGCCGTACGTGACCTACAGCCTCTGATCGCGCGCGGGCCGCGCGCGGCCCGCGCGGGTCGTCTCCTGCGGCGCGCGTGGGTCGTCTCGCGCCGCCCGCGCGTGGTAGCCTGCCGCACAGGGAGTGACCGAGAAAGGAGCGGGCCCCGTGAAACGGAATCCCCAGGCAGGAGTGCGGCGCCAGGCCGGGCTGCGCCTCGTAGTCTTCAGCGACGCCGACCTCGACGACATCCATCGCGGGACGCTCGAGGTTCTGGAGCGCACCGGCGTGTTCGTCGAGAGCGACGAGGCGCTCGACGTGATGGCCGACGGCGGCTGCCAAGTCGACCGCGAGAACAAGACCGTGAAGATCCCCCCGCATGTCGTCGAGGACGCCGTGCGGGCGGCGCCGGCCAGCGTGCGTCTCGCCGGGCGTGTGCCCGAGAACGACATCGTCCTCGAAGGCGGCCGCGTCGGGTTCACCAACTTCAGCGCCGGCATCATGGTCATCGACCCGCGCACGGGCGAGTACCGCAAGTCGACGACCCAGGACGTCGCCGACCTCGCGCGCATGACCGACCGTCTCGACGCCATCGACACGTACGAGCACGCCGTCGAGGGTCGCGACGCGCCGGAAGAGACGCTGGCCGTCCGCGACGCGGCCATCGCGCTGAAGAACACGACGAAGTGCGTCGGCACCGGCGCCATGTCGACGTACGACGTCGACGCCATCGTGCGCATGGGCGCCGCCGTGGCCGGCGGCGAGGACAAGCTCCGCGAGCGCCCGTTGGTCTACTTCTGCGAGTGCCCGGTAAGCCCGCTGAAGATCACCAAGGACGCCGCCGAGGTCATCATGGCGTCGGCTCGGCACGGCATCCCCAACAACGTCATCTCGATGGCGATGTCCGGGGCGTCCTCGCCGGTCACGCTCGCCGGGACGTTGGTGACGCACAACGCCGAGGTCCTCGCCAGCCTCACCCTGGCGCAGCTCACCGAGCGCGGCGCGCCGACCATCTACGGCTCGTCGACGACGGCCATGGACCTGCGGTTCGCGGCCGCCTCCGTCGGCTCGCCCGAGCTCGGTTGCATCAGCGCCGGCGTCGCGCAGCTCGCGCAACGCTACATGCTTCCGAGCTTCGTGGCCGGGTTGTAGGCGGACTCGAAGCTCAGTGACATCCAGGCCGGTCACGAGAAGACCCTCACCGGACTCATGGCAGCGTTGGCAGGGGCCAACCTGATCTACGGGGCGGGGATGATCGAGTCGGGAGTCACCTTCGACTACGCGCAGTACGTGCTCGACAACGACATGGCGCGCATGATCAAGCACGCGGTGCAGGGCGTGCCCGTCAACGACGAGACGCTGGACGTCGACGACGTCCACGTCGTCGGGTCGTTCGGCGACTACCTGTCGCTCGACTCCACCATGCGCCACATGCGCGAGCAGAGCCAGCCACGGTTCATGGACCGCCGCGTGCGCGAGGACTGGCAGGCCGCGGGCGGCAGGGACGCCTACGACGCCGCCCGGGAGGCGGCGAAGCGGATCCTGGACGAGTACCACCCGGAGCCTCTGCCCGGCGAGGCGGCCGAGCGGATCGACGCCATTGTCGCCGAGGCGGAGGAGCGCGCCGGCGTGCGCTAGCGGACGCCGGTGCGCTGCCTGGAGCGGGAGCGCAAGGGATGGCGACGCTCGGTCGTTCCCTACTGCTGATCGGGCTCCTGATCATGGTGGCCGGCGGCCTCATCCTGCTCGCCGACCGGCTGGGTCTTCACCACTTCCCCGGAACGTGGACCTGGCGTCGGGACGGCGTGACGGTGATCGTCCCCATCGGGCTGATGATCGTCGTCAGTGTCGTGCTGTCGCTGGTGCTCAGCCTGCTGATGAGGCGCTGACCACAGGAATGCGGACCCCCCTCGGTATGCGGCAGCGATAGACTGAGCGGGAAGGTTCGGGACCGTTCTGCCGCGCGTCTGCGGCGCGAGGGAGGGACACCGCATGGATATCGCACTCAAGTACGGCTGCAACCCGCACCAGACGCCGGCCAGCGTCAGGGTCCCCGACGAGGCGGGCTTCAAGGTACTTAGCGGACGGCCGGGGTACATCAACTTCCTCGACGCCCTGGGTGCCTGGCAGCTCGTGCGCGAGCTCAAGGCGGCGACCGGCAAGCCGGGCGCCGCCTCGTTCAAGCACGTGAGTCCGGCCGGCGCCGCCGTCGCCGCTCCCCTTTCGGACGTCTATCGCGCCTCGCAGTTCCTTCCTGACGCCGACTACTCGCCGGTCGCCACCGCGTACGCTCGCGCTCGCGGCGGCGACCGCATGTGCTCGTTCGGCGACGTCGCCGCCGTGAGCGACGTCGTCGACCTGTCGCTCGCCCGTCTGCTCTTCGAAGAGGTCTCCGACCTGATCATCGCCCCGGGCTACGAGCCCGAAGCTCTCGAGTTGCTCAAGAGCAAGCGCAACGGCGCCTACATCGTCCTGCGGATCGACCCCGACTATGAGCCCGCCGACACCGAGACGCGCGAGGTCTTCGGCTTCACGATGACCCAGAAGCGCAACACGGCGCGCATCACCAAGGACCTCTTCACCAAAGGCGTCGCTGCCGGTCGGCCGGGCGCGGCAGCCGGCGCCGGTGGGGCGGACGCCGCCGCCGGCGGCGTCCGCCCCACCGGCGCCGCGGCAGATGCCGACCGGCCGGGTGCCGCGGGTGATGCCGCCATCCCGGACGACGTCGTCGAGACCCTCGTCGTGACGACGATCGCCCTCAAATACACGCAGTCGAACTCGGTGGGCCTCGGCTACGACGGGCAGGTGATCGGCATGGGCGCCGGGCAGCAGTCGCGCGTCCACTGCACGCGCCTCGCCTGCGACAAGGCCGACAAGTGGCTCCTGCAGCAGCACCCCAAGACCATGGCCCTGAAGATCAAGGCCGACCTTCCCAAGCCCGAGAAGGCCAACATGGTCGACTACTTCCTCCTTTGGGACCAGTTGTCCGACGTGGAGAAGGCCAAGCTGCGCGCCGGCCTCGACGCCGACCCCGACCCGATCACCCGTGAGGAGCGCGCGGAATGGGTGAAGCGCTTCGACGGCATCTGCCTGTCGTCGGACGCCTTCATCCCGTTCCCCGACAACCTCGACCGCGCCGCGAAGACGAACGTGCAGTACGTCGCCCAGGCCGGCGGCTCCGTGCGCGATGACATCGTCACCCAAGCAGCCGAGGAGTACGGGATGACGATGATCCACACGGGCCTGCGCCTCTTCCTGCACTGACGATGCGGTCCCCGGCGCGCACCCGTCGATGAGCGACTCGGCGCATCGGGCGCGGCAGCGGATGAGCGGGCGGTGACGGACGAGGTGCGGTCGGCGGCAGACCTGGTGTGCTGCGAGCGGACGAGGAGCGAGAGCATGGTGAAGCTGGACGACATACCGTTCTCGCTGGACGCGGAGCTGCTCATGGAGCAGCTCCGCGTCCAGCCCGGCACCCGCAGCGCCGGGGCGTTCACCGACCTGCTCGACAGGGTCGTGCAGGTCGCCCGGCCCAAGGCCGTCTACGAGGTCGCCTACGTCGACGACAAGGGGGACGACTCCGTCGTGTTGAACGGCGTCAGGTTCACGAGCCGCGCCTTGCGCAGGAACCTCGACCCGGTCGAGCGGGTGTTCGCCTACGTGGTCACCTGCGGCACGGAGGCTGACGCCGTCAGCGTCCCCGAGGGCGACATGACGCAGGCCCTCTGGCTCTGGACGATCAAGGAGGCCCTCGTCCACGGCGCGGCCGAGTACCTCTACGGCCATCTCGCGACCCGCTACCAGTTGTCGCACTGGGCGGCCATGCACCCCGGTTCGGGCGACGCCGACGTCTGGCCGATCGAGCAGCAGAGGCGACTGTTCTCGCTGCTCGGCGACGTCGAGGCTCTCATCGGCGTCAAGCTGACCGACTCGATGCTCATGGTGCCGACGATGTCGGAGTCGGGCATCGTCTTCGCCACCGAGACCGACTTCGCGACCTGCCAGGTCTGCCATCGCGAGGACTGCCCCCGGCGCCAGGCGCCCTTCGACGAGGCCGTCTGGCGGACGTTGTGCGCTGACTGACCGCGACCCGTCAGCCCGTGGCGGGGGACGACGCGCCGAGCGAGCGTGCGGAATGCTTTCCGGTGTTAATTAGCGTGGTAAACTATTGGCATGTTCGTTGAACACGACGCCACGACATTCGAGTCCCCGGCCCTCGCTCCCGACGACGCTGCCCTCACGAGTCACGCCGCCGCCGTCGCTCGTGACGTCGCCGCGCTCTCCGAAGACGACGCCGCCCTGCCGCGCGACGACGCCGCTCTCGCCGCGCGCCTGCGCCTGGTCGTCAACCGCCTGGCGCGGCAGATGCGCAGCCACGCCGAGGCCGGTCTGAGCCCCTCCCTCGCGTCGGCGCTGGTCACGATCGACCTGAAGGGGCCCATGACGCTGGGCCAGCTCGCCGCCTGTGAGCGCGTGACGCCGCCGAGCATCACGCGGATGATCGGCACGCTCGAGCGGCGGGGTCTGGTCCGTCGCGAAGCAGACCCCACCGATCGGCGCGTGGCGCACGTGAGCCTTACGCCAGAGGGAAGGCGTACAGTGCAGCGCAACCGCAGCCGCAAGACGGCCCTGCTCAGCAAGCGGCTCAGGCGGCTGAGCGACGCCGAGATCGCCACGCTATATGAGGCGCTGCCGCTGCTCGAGGGCCTGCTGGAAGAGGATCGATGAGCCTTCGCGGCAAGATCATGGCGGGACCCGGTGCCTTCCTGCGCACCACGTTCAGATCGCTGCGCACCCGCAACTACCGCCTGTGGTTCGCCGGCCAGATCGTCTCGCAGAGCGGCACCTGGATGCAGTCGGTGGCCCAGTACTGGCTGGTGCTGCAGCTCTCGCACAACGCCCTCTACCTGGGCATCACGGCGGCGCTCCAGTTCCTCCCCGTCCTCTTCCTGGGCCCTATCGGCGGCCTGGTGGCGGACCGCTTCGACAAGCGGAAGGTCCTTCTCGCCGCCCAAACGGCCTTCACCGTCCAGGCCCTCGCCCTATGGATCGTGGTCGCGAACGGCTCGGTGCGCGTCTGGATGGTCTGGCTGCTCGCTCTTGTGTACGGCTTCATCACCGTCGTGGACAGTCCGTCCCGCCAGAGCTTCGTGATGGAGATGGCCGGCCCGGACGACGTAGCCAACGCCGTGGCCCTGAACAGCATCATCGTGAACGCGTCACGCATCGTGGGTCCCGCCCTGGCCGGCGTGCTCATCGCGACGGCCGGCCTGTCGTGGGCCTTCCTCGTCAACGCGGTCTCGTTCGCGGCGGTCATCGGCGCCCTGTACGCGATGGACCCTGCGGAACTGCACCGGCGGCCGCCGCTGCCCGCCGCCAAAGGCCAGATCCGCGCCGGGCTGCGGTACGCGTGGAACAAGTGGGAGCTGCGCGTCCCCATCCTCATGATGGCGGTGATGGGCACTCTGGCCTACAACTTCAGCGTGCTGCTTCCTCTCTACGCTGAGGATGTGTTCCATCGCGGCGCCGGGGCGTACAGCGGGCTCACCGTGGCCATGGGCATCGGCGCCCTCGCCGCCGGCCTGCTGATGGCCGCGCACCAGCGTCCCAGCCACCGGCTTCTGGTGAACGTCACCCTGGCGTTCGGGGCGACGATCCTCGCCGTGGCGGTCGCGCCCACCTTGGGGATCGGGATGGCGCTGCTGGTCCTGATGGGCGGGGCCAGCGTGATGTTCATCTCCACCGCCAACTCGTTGCTGCAGCTCAACTCGAGCAGCGCCATGCGCGGCCGCGTGATGGCGCTGTGGGCGATGGTTTTCCAGGGGTCGACGCCCGTCGGCGCCCTGTTCAGTGGCTGGGTCGCCGGGCAGTTCGGCGCCCGCGTCGCCCTCGGCGTGGGCGGGATCGCGACGATGCTGGTCGCCGTGTGGGCGGCGCTCGCGCTGCGCCGCGTCCAGAGCGCGCACACTGCTACGGACGGTGCGGCGAGCGGCGACGTCGCGAGCGCCGCCTTCGACTCGCCGAGTCCGGCGACGAGCCCGACGAGGTGACCCCGTACGCCGGCGCAGGCTGAGCGACACGGAACGCCCGTCCTATCCCAACGTCCGCCCTTCCTTTCCTCAGGAGGTCACGATGCCCGCAGTGCAGCCAGACCCGACCGTCATCCTCGAGAAGCTCGCCATCAAGCAGCCGCTGATCGGGCTCTACGACGCCCCCGACGCGACGCCCTTCGCGCCGCTGGTCGAACCGGGTGAGCCGCACGAGTGCGTCTTCGTCTCGTACCCGCGGTGGGCCGAGGGAAAGACCCTGCACATCACGCGCGCGAAGCACGGCTGCGGCGCGCCGCACCTGCTCGGCGTGCAGGAACGCTCGCGCGAGGAGATGGTGAAGTTCCTCGCCGACGAGGAGGGGCTGCGGGCGACGCATGAGTTGATGGAAGAGTGGCTGGACGCCGTGCCCGGCTACACGCCACGCCACGAGCACGTCCTCATCGGCCCGCTCAGGGCCGACCAGTACGAGTACCTGCGCACCGTCACGTTCTACGTGAACCCGGACCAGTTGGCCGTGCTGGTCACGGGGGCTTCGTACTACAGCCGGCCGGACGACCCGCCCGTCATGGCGCCGTTCGGCTCCGGCTGCTCACAGTTGGTTGCGGCCATCGGCGACCTGGACGCGCCACGGGCAATCGTCGGCGCCACCGACCAGGCGATGCGCAAGCACCTCGATCCGGGCCTACTCGCGTTCACCGTCACCCGGCCCATGTTCGAGCGTCTCTGCCAGTGGGCGGACGACCCGGGCAGCTCCCTGCACAACGCGTTCCTCGCCGAGACGATCGCGGCGCGTGGCGGGTCGTTGTGACGGCGCCGCGCGCAGGCACCTCCTGGGAGCATTCAAGGACGCGGGCGCACCCGGCCACGGAAGCTGTCAGCGTCCATGTCTCACACCGCGTCAAGCGGCGTGGCGACGCCAGAGGAGTGATTGACGAGGTGCGAGGTGGTGGACCGCAGGGGAGTCGAACCCCTGACCTCCGCCGTGCAAAGGCGGCGCTCTCCCAACTGAGCTAGCGGCCCACGGAAGGGCTCTCAGCGTACCTCTGGCGGCCCACGGAAGGGCTCAGCATACCTTCAAAGCTCGGGCGACCCGCCGCGGCCTCTGTGAGCGTGCCCACCCGCGCGGCCTCTGCGGGCGTCGCCGCCCGGTCAGCCTCTGCGGCCGTGGTCACTCGAGCGGCCTCTGCGGGCATGCCCGCCTTCACGTCTCAAAACGTCGTGAAGCTCTGGACCACCTGGTGCAGCGTACTCTCCATGGACGTCCAGTCGTCGCTCACCGTCTGTTCGGTCAGGCTGTAGCTCAGCTTGTCTTTGTAGAGAACGGTGAGTCGGCAGGTGAGCTGCTCGCCGCCCAGCGTCCCCTCGTAAGTCAGCGTGAAGCCGGGGACGCCGTTGATCTCGGTCATCTCGACGTCACTGGTGATCGTGCGGCCTGCGTCGGTGAACGACTTCTTGAGGGTCCGTTTGAACTCTTCATCGTCGCCGAGCTTGCGTACGTCGGCAGCCTTGACCGGACGCTCAAGCTCTTTGACGATGACCATGACGCCGTTAGCGTACTGGTCATCGACCAGCGGGCCGTCCTTGTCCGCGAAGGCGATCTCGTAGTCCGCGCCCCCCGAAGCGGTCATGTTGACTTGACTGAGCGGCTCGGCGTAGGTGATCTCGAACCCGTACTGGGCGTTGGTGTAGGTAGTCTGTTTCGTGGTCGCCGACTCGTCGCCGCCGCCACACGCCGTGCCCGCCGCCGCGAGCACGATGACGAGCGCCGCCAACAGCATGCTTCTGCCGAACCACCTGATCATGTGTCTCTCCTCTCGTCCTGGCCCTGACATCGGGGAGACGGCGCCCCGGCCGTTCACGCTCCGCTGGCGTCATCCTCGCCGAGCCGGGCCGTCTTGTCCAGCCAAGTGAGGCCGGACGCGCGGACTCGGATCGCTGTGTCAAGGTCCGCTTCCTTCGCCGTCACCGCGCCGCCGCCATGAACGTCTGCTTCCACCGCTGGGTCATGACCGACGTGCGCAGCGGCTACCTCGTCGTCGAGGGCTGCTACCACTGCGGCACGCACCTCCTTCTTCTCCGACGAGCCCGGCATCCCCGTGGGCGAGTACCGGGAGGGCCGGCACTTCTGGGAGTACCTCTCAAGCGCCCAGGCGGTCTCGTTCGACTTGCGCTGTACGGAGTGCGGGCGCGTCGTCGACCTGAGCGACATGGCCGGGCTCAAGCCCTCGACCTGCGACGACCAAGAGTGCGAGGTGGGTCGCCTCAACCGCGAGCTCGGTGGCGCCGGGTCCGTGTACGTCGCCCTGTGCACCGATTCGCGTCACGAGGGGGGCCGTTGCGTCAGCGACGAGGGGATCGCCGCGCTCACCGAGTACTTCAACCAGGGACGCCGTCGCCGAGGCCGTCGAGGTCTCGACCTGCCCGTTCTGCAGCGTAGGTACTCAACCGGAGATCGGCCGTGCGTATAGCGCGCTCTCGTGAGCGCGCGGCGCCCACGGCGAGCAGATCGATGACCGGCAGCTCTGCGTGCGCGGCCGCGGGGCGGGCGGCCAAAGGGCGCTACTCCGCTGAACTCGGCAGAGCGCTCGACCGGGTCGCGGCGATCTGCGTGACGCCGCGCCAAGCGAGAGCGATCTGGATCATCCGGCCTGCCGAGGGCGGCGCCAGCTGGCTCGGTGGGTGCACTCAGCACCCGGCAGGTCTACGCCGCCGCGCCGGGCCTCGTCCGCTACGCCGCTCATCTCCGCTTGGCGACGCCGCGCGTGTTCGCCGGCCGGATAGAAGGCAAGGGCTACCTGTCGGTCATGGGTCTCGCCAAGGTCATCGACGTCTTCGATGATATGGAGCGCGGGAGATTGCGTGGAATCGACTACGCGCACGGGACCGGCGACCGTTGACCGGGGCGGACCGACGTCTCTCGCAGCGAGCCTCGCTCACTGCAGGCCTGTGGTCCGGGCGGTCCGCTCTGCCGCCTCAGAACGTCTTGAAGCTCTGGACCACCTGGTGCAGCGTGCTCTCCATGGACGTCCAGTCGTCGCTCAGCGTCTGTTCGGTCAGGTCGTACTCCCACTTGCCTTTGATGAGAACGGTGACCCGGCAGGCGAGCTGCTCGCCGCCTTCCGTGAACCGGTAGTTCACGGTGAAGCCGGGGACGCCGTCGATCTCGGTCGCCGTGACGTCGCTGGTCACCTTGCCGCCGCTCGTATCGGCCACCATCTCCTTGAGAGCCTGCTCGAACTGGTCACGGAGCTTGGGCACCTCCGCAGCCTTGTACGCACGCGGCAGCTTGAAGACCGAGATCCTGACGCCGTTGGCGTAGTCGTCATGTATCGTCGGGCCGTCCTTGTCCACGAAGGCGATCGCGTACTCCGCGCCCCCTGTATCGGTCAGGTTGAGCTGACTGAGCGGCTCAGTGTAGGTGATCTCGAACCCGTACTGCGTGTTCCTGTAGGTGGTCTCTTCAGTGGTCGCTGCGGTAGTCTCTGTGGCACTCGCCGAGGGACTCTCCTCGGTACCCGCCGACTCGTCGCCGCCGCCACACGCCGTGCCCGCCGTCGCGAGCACGATGACGAGCGCCGCCAGCAGCATGCTTCTGCCGAATCGCCTGATCATGGATCTCTCCTCTCGCAATGGTCGTAACATCGGGAAGACGGCGCCCCGGCCGTTCACGCCCTGGCGATGTCATCCTCGTCGAGCCGGGCCTTCTTGTCCAGTCTAGCAAGACGCGTAACGCTGGCGCCGGCGCCAGGCCGGGACGGCCGGCTTGGGCATAGAGGTAGAGAGCCGGCCGGTACACGTCGCCCGACGACGGGGATCAGCAGCAGCCCGAACGTGAGGAGGAGACGGCGTCCCCACGGCATCGGGTCCCAGAACAGGGCGACCTTGCTCTCGACCTCGCGTCTGAGGTCGAAGTCCTCGGGCAGTCGAAGGCGCAGGACGCCGTCCTTCCTGTCGGCGAGGACGCGAGCGTCGTTCTCGCTCGCCGTCGGGACCTTGCCCGGGTAGTCCACCCACATGTGGTCGAAGGAGTTGCGCAGGTCGTACGGGATCCCCTTCGCCGCCAGCACGCTCATCAGGACCATGGCGCGCGCCTCGCAGTCGCCGCGGCCTGCGGCGAGCGTTTCGGCGGCGGTCGGGAAGCGCCACGGGACGCCCCACACCTCCCAGTCGGTCGCATACGGGATGCGCCGCAGCACCTCGGCCTCGATCCGGCGGGGGTCGTCGGGCAGCTCTCGGGCCAGTCCCTCGACCGCGGCGACGTCGGCGCGAGGGTGTGAGAGGTCGCGCAAGCTCACGAGCAGCACCCCGGGGTCGGGGTAGAGGACGACGAGGACCCACCAGAGGAGGAGGAAGAGACGGGTGCCACGCGAGAGGCTCATGGTTCATTGTAACCGTCCGGCACGCCTTGCGAGCATGACGGGGTCGGCACGCCCTGGGGAGTATGAGAGAGTGGATCTGGTGTGGCAGGCGGCGGCGGTCGGGGGGATCACAGGACGACGGCGACGAGCCAGAAGAGGGGGAACAGGACGACCTGGTGTGTCAGGTAGATGAGCAGGGAGTGGCGACCCAGTGCTT
>Ga0116185_1003967_pt1 | contig 12364 bp, 10 predicted proteins | sample AD_JPNNA7_MetaG_FD_89754 | JGI IMG/M metagenome (GOLD analysis project Ga0116185, IMG submission 89754) | Active sludge microbial communities of municipal wastewater-treating anaerobic digesters from Japan - AD_JPNNA7_MetaG | ecosystem: Engineered > Bioreactor > Anaerobic > Digestate | place... | reverse complement strand
GCAATTCGACATGAGGCAATTCGAACTTGTGTCAAGGCAATTCGAATGTCAGGCAATTCGAACTTGTGTCAAGGCAATTCGAATGTCAGGCAATTCGAACTTGTGTCAAGGCAATTCGAATGTCAGGCAATTCGAACTTGACAATTTCGCGGGTTATTGTGATATACTAATCGTCCGCGTCTCGAGCAGGTTGAGGCGCTTATCTTGCGTAAGTACTTGAAGGGAAGTTATTATGAACCACACAGAATTATTGAAATCTGTCGAAGCCGAGAAAAATGTTAATATCCCGGATCTGTTCCCCGGCGATACCGTCAGCGTGCACACAATCATTAAAGAAGGCGATCGTGAACGCATCCAGGAATTCAAGGGTGTGGTGCTCTATGTCCGCGGCAATGCCAACGATGGCACTTTCACCGTTCGCCGTGTTGCCAGCAACGGTATCGGCGTGGAGCGCACCTTCCTCTTCAATTCACCACGCATCGCGAAAGTGGTGGTTGAACGCCACAACAAAGTACGCCGCGCCCGCCTGTACTTCCTGCGCGAACGCACGGGCAAGAGCGCTCGCCTGAAGCAGCGTTTCTAAACCGCGTTATTTTCACTGCACTTTAAAAGCCTTCTCCGTTTTCTCACCAGACGGGAGGGCTTTTACATTTAACAATTACGGAGACCCCATGATACCTCGCATTGCGCTCGTCGCTTTTCGCATTCAAAAGCCTGGAAGTACCCCTACTTATTCGTCAAGAGAGGAACTGGTGCGCGCCATCCTGGCAGCCGGCGGCAGACCGTATCTTCTGCCTACTGCTTTGCCGCTGGATGCCATCCCTGAAGTTATGGGCGAATTTGATGGGCTGTTTATCTCTGGCGGTGGGGATATCCACCCGGATTTCTTCGGCGAGGAATTGCATCCAAGCATTGATGGAATAGATCGCGAACGCGACCAGTTTGAACTGGCGCTTTGCCGGCAGGCAGTGGCAATGAACAAGGCGATCCTGGGGATCTGCCGTGGGCAGCAGGTCCTCAACGTAGCGCTGGGCGGAAACCTGGTGGTGGACATCCCCAGCATGCTGCCGGAAGCTGGAAAACACAGGTGGTGGCCAGGCTATAAGCGCAGCCGGCTTTCCCATTCGGTTCAGGTGGAAAAAGGCAGCCGCCTGGCGGATATCATGGGCGGCACGAAGTTTGGGGTGAACAGCCTGCACCACCAATCCGTGAAAGATCTTGGAGAGGGCGTGAAGATTGTGGCAACAGCCCCGGATGGGGTGATCGAAGCGCTGGAGATGCCCGGCAAGCACTTTGTGCTGAGCGTGCAGTGGCATCCAGAGTGGCTGCCTGATTCGGAGCCAATGCAGCGGATCTTCAAGGCTTTTGTGGAAGCAAGCGGACGACATGCTAAAAGGAAATTTGGTTCCACCCCCCCTGCTTTAACAGCGTGCTAAAATAAGCCCATGACAAACACAGAGGCGCCGATTGGCGTTTACGATTCAGGGGTGGGTGGACTCTCGGTGCTGCGCGCTCTCCACAGCCAGTTACCCTTTGAGGCCACTCTCTACTTTGCAGATCAGGCAAAAGTTCCCTACGGTGAACGTCCCCTGGAAGAGGTGCGCCAACTCGCCGAAGGGGTCACGCGCATGATGATGCACGAGGGTGCCAAACTGATCGTCATCGCCTGTAACACTGCTTCAGCTGCCGCTCTCAAGTACCTGCGTGATCTTTACCCGAAATTTCCTTTTGTAGGCATGGAGCCGGCTGTCAAACCAGCCGCCGAGCAAACCCTAAGCGGCAAGGTTGGCGTGCTGGCGACTCCATCCACTTTTCAGGGAGAATTGTATGCCTCCGTGGTGGAACGCTTTGCCAAAGACGTCCAGATCTTTGAGGCCACCTGCCCGGGGCTTGTAAAACAGATAGAACGCGGTTACCTCCAGACACCCCTCACCCGCCGCATCCTGCAGCAAGCCTTGCAGCCGATGCTTGCCGAAGGCGTTGATACGCTCGTGATGGGATGCACGCACTTCCCCTTTGTAATCCCGCTGATCCAGCAAATTGCTGGAGAGGGTGTGCGTGTGATCGATCCGGCGCCTGCCATCGCCCGGCAGACAGAGCGCGTTCTGATGCAGCATGACCTCCTCCGCTCTCCCGCTGCTGAACCAACCCAACGCTATCTGACCAGCGGAGATCCATCCCGCTTTTCACGCTTACTAGAGCAATTACTGGGCGTGAGAGCACAGCCGGAAAGATGGCATTGGGTTGGGGACTCTCTGCTGCGTGGATGATTTTCTGGGGCTACCGCTCCTTTACTTTCGTCTTGTGATAAGTTTGACGGGCGATAATACTACCCGCGCTCCCAATGAGAGAAACTCCGATCCATTAGTGGAAAACCGCCATGCGTTTGAAAATCATCCAAACTGGCGGAAGAGCTCTTCCCTGCCGGTTTGCTTCAGCAAATACGCCGGGTCCACAGCGAAATTCCCGGCTATCGCATGAGCTGGCTTAAAAGCTTGCCATGCTTGGCAAAGCTGATTTAGCGGCACAGATAATGCCTACCAAACCCCGACCCGTATGAGCTCCGAGGGCGGTACCGAGGGTCACTGTTGGCTTCCATTCACACTTGAAGACTTTTTCCATCGAAGCTTTTAACTGATTTGCGCCCACAGGGTTGGCTGCTGAGACGATTTGCGCCACAAGCTCGGTACCTGCTGGGTGAATCTTCATCACCATTTCGGTGATGCCATCGATTGCCTGTTGGAAGGAGCGCTTCTTGACTTTGTCATAGTATTTTCCATCCACTTTACTGACTTCGATCACTGGTTTGATGCCCAGCAGTGAAGCCAGCAAGCCTCTCAGATGGCTGATGCGACCGCCAGCGATGAGATACTTCAGATCGGGCAAGGTGAAGATAGTTGAAGACACATCCTGGATTTTGCGCAAAGTTTTAACAACTTCTTCCATCTGATGACCAGCTTTCGCCATCGCGGAGGCAGTGCGCACTTGCCAGGCGGTGCCTGCAGATAGGGTGAGCGTGTCGATCAGGGTGATCTTCGCCTCAGGCACCATCGCTGCTGCCTGGACCGCGGCATTGTAAGTGCCGCTTAGGCCGGAAGAAAGGTGAATCGAGAGAATTTCTGGATCTTCCTGGGCGAGGCGTTTATAGACTTCCACAAATTCACCCACCGATGGGGTAGAGGTGATGGGCATGGTTGGGCTTGCATCCATCAAATCATAAAATTCATCTGGATCGATATCTACTCCAGAGATGTAGGATACGCCATTTACTTCGACTTTCAACGGAAGCATAGTAATCCCGATTGATTTGCATTCTTCGTATGAGATGTCCGCCCCACTGTCTGTAACAATTTTCATATTAACCTCTTTGGTATCTTGGATGGCTGTTATATTAAATACGAGCAAAAAAGGTCGGACTTTCAGCCGCCCACCTGCTTAAATTATAGTTTAAAAGACCATTGAAAGCAATACGTGCGCATTAGTTCATTAGTTCATCGTCGCATTAGTTCATCCTAAAATGTTACTGACACTGTTTTTTTTCCTGTCAATGTATGGGTTATGGGGGTTATGGGGGACCTGTGGGAATAGTGAGAACATCTGGTTGATGCCTGCATCAACCAGAATGACGTAAGGACAAATTGTAGGGTTGATGCCAGCATCAACTATTGTGAGGGATGGACAAACCGATCAGGAAAAGGCATCCCGCAGGGGGAGGCTTCCCAAAAGGGACGCAAGCAGTCGCACGGCCTTTTCCCTACCAGGTTGCTTGATTTACCTTGCTTGAAACCCGGAGAAAAACTTGATTTCTATCAGACCAAACACAACCACAAACACAACCACAAACACAACCATAAAGAACCTTCAGTAACATTATCTTTTGAGCCAATAACTATGTCTCAGTAACATTATCATTTGGTTTGACACTTACGTACACACAAAAACACTACATACAAGTACAAAAAAATTATGAAAGTTGTATTGTCTCTTAAAAACAACCCCGGGATATTCCCGGGGCTGCCAGTTCTCACATTTATTACGCGCTTAGGGCTTTGTGCCAGGCTTGAATCACCTTGCGATTGCGTTTTTCGAGGGTTTGGGTCATTAGATCGATTTTTGCGAGGATATCTGCCATGCTCCAGTGTTGCCTGGAGATCACCTCTCGCACAGCCTGTTCTGTACGATCACTCAGGCGCGATTGGCACAGCATGTCCACCAGGTGCCACGGGGAATGCGCCTTGCGCAGCGTGTCGGCGGTGATGTCTTCCAGCTTCTTGAGCACTTCCGCCATCATACGCTGCCCAACTTGCAGATCAGCCGCTTCGATGTAGACACGGTTGATGGGTTCGGTGCCAGAGGCGCGCATACGCAGGTAGTAATGATCATTCCCACTTTGATCGCTGAGCTGCATTTCCACCAGTTCATAGCGGATCCCGCCGAGGTAGACGATGTTCAATCCGGCAACCTTCAGTCCGTCCGCGCCGGGGTGCTCGGGCAGGTCAAGATAGTAATCAATGAAGGCTTCTTTCGCCTCAAGCGGCGCGTCCACATCTGAGCGACCAGCGTGAGAGGTTGGATCCGAGGAAGTGCCAAAGGAGTGCCAAAGTCCGGGAAGATTGACCAGTTCGTCCCAGATTTCCTGCAGCGTGCCCAGTGGTTTTTCAGCGCGGGTACCATAATAGGCGAGCATGTCCAGGATCAGCAAGTTTGCCCAGGGGCCGTCCTTATCGGTTATGTGCCCACGCGTGGTCAGGCCAGAGGATTCCTCGCCGCCGATCAGGATGCGGTCGCGCCAATCATCCGGAAGGATTTTAAGGTTGTTATACGCGGCATCTGTGCGGCGGATCTCCTCGATGTACTTGATCCCAACAGGTACGGCAAAAGCGTTTTGGAGGCTGCGCGAGGCGATATCTCCCACCCTGCATTTGTAAATCCGCTGCCCGACGTATCCTGGCAGAGCGCCCTTTGCAGGTTTATTGGCATCATTATTCGGAATCATGCCTGCCAACACTTCAAGCAGAGGGGAACCGGTTTGGGTGGCGATCACACGCCCGGTAATGCCGCGGTCCACGCCCAGGTAGCGCAGCAGCATTGGCAGGATCTGGTTGGGTCTGAAGTAAACTCCACCTTTATCCACAATCCCAAAACGGTCAGCATCAGTGTCCATCCCCATGCCAATCTGCGCGCCGGTTTGGGCGACCGTCTTTTTGAGCAGCTGATTGAAGGGCTCTTCGGGGTTGGCGTAGTCCTGCCCGCCCAGATCCGGGTCAACATTTGCATGGATCACAGTGAAGCGAACGCCGGCCTCGCCGAGCAAACGGGTGAGATAGCCGCGCCCTGAGCCGTGCATCTCGTCCACTACCACCATTTTGTCAGCAAAAAAGCGGCGGATGCGGTCAAAATCAATTGGGATGCGGGCGTTGCCCTTACCGTTGTTTTTGATCCATTTGACGTAATCATCGAGGGGGTCAAAGCCCTGCACCAGCCCGCGCGCGCGGGCGTTCTCGACATTGCTTTGTCCGCCAGTGTGGTCGATCAGTTGGAGTTCGTTGATGCGGAAAGCAATGAAATCGGTCACATTGGTAGGGGCGGGGTAGCCCAAGCGGGGGTTGAACTTGATGCCCTGCCACTCCGGAGGGTTGTGGCTTGCGGTCGCAATGATCAACCCTGCCACTTCGTCAGGCGGAACCACTTCGGTCTCATAAAAAGCCAGGGCTGGGGTCGGCACGTCGCGCGTACCGATATGCACCTTGAAGCCATTGGCAAGGCAGGTTTCCGCGGTCCATTGGGTGACTACGTCTGAATTTCGGCGGGTATCATGCCCAAGCACAACCACTTTGCCAGAAAGATCTTCCGCGCCGACAAAGGAAGGTACGTTTTCGTTATTCAAAAAGTCACACACTGCCTGCACAACCTGGCGGGCGCGAGTCTCAGTGAAATCAAATCCCCAGCGACCGCGTACGCCGGAAGTGCCAAAGCGCAGATATTTGCGGTCGTAAATTTCCCGCAGCAGTCCTTTTTTACCTGCCAATCCCAGCAAGACAGGATCCCCTGTGCGTAACCGCAAAGCAAACATACGCTCGAAAATGTTGCCGATCTGGATCACGCGGTACGCCATGAAACGGTCCGGATTCTGGTTGTCGTCCAGGCTTTCAAGCAAAGGCAGGATTTCGTAGCGGATATCCTCCGAAAGGCTAGCAAAGACGGAACTTTGCAGGTATCCCCGGGCAATCGCGATCGCTTTGCGGCGCATGTCCCCTGAGCGAGGCAGATAGTCCTCATCGATCTGCGCGCGCATTGCCTTCGTTGCGTCATCCTTGGCCTGGTAAAGCTCCAGCCGACCCTGGGTGCCAGTGGCTGCCAGGGTGAGGAGCAGGCTGAAAATGCGCGAGGAGGTGACAATGTCTTCCCCGATTACTGCAGGATTGTTAGCCAGCCAGGTTTCCAGCTGTGCCAGGAAAGCATTCATGGCTTCGATAGCAGGCTGCCAGCTTTGGGGTTCGTCTGCCACCAGAATGGCGCGGTTGAGGCGGTTAAACTCTGTTGCCAGTTCAGCACTGAATTGAGAGGATCCGAAATTAGCTTGCATGAATACTCCTTAATTAGTTTACATCTCAGGACGGGGAACTAACCCGCCAGCGGAAACGTTCAGGACTTCGATTTTAGCACCAGGCGGAGTGCCCGTCTCGCGTTGAACCAAATCACAGACTTCCCAGCAGATCACTGCCAGTTCGTGGGTGCTGTGGCGGGTGTCGGTTTCGATCATCAGGCGGTATTTGGGCTCAGTACCCGAATAGCGCGAGTTAAGCTGCACCAGTCCGGGGAGACGGTGTTTGATCTCATCCAGCTTTGCCTGCAAAGGAGCCATGGTCTGCAGGTCCAACTTGGAGGCGACATTGCAGGATGCCACCAGCTGCGGATATTTTTGGATCCGGGAGGCAAGCGCAGCCAAAGAAGGTTGCTCTTGTTGGAGCAGGACCTGCAGCATAAAGACGGCCGTGCGCAAGCCGTCGCCCGTGCGATGACTTTTATCCAGCAGGATGATATGACCGGATTGTTCACCACCCAACCCCAGTTTGCCTTCAGGATCGCTCTCAGCGGTCAAAGCGAGCAATGCATCGCTCACGTATTTGTCTCCTACTGGTGTTTGGATCAGTTCAAAGTTGTGTTCTGCGGCGTAATGGTGTAGAGACCCGTTCGCCATCACGGTCGTCACCAACGTATTAGCCAGCAATTTATGTTGTTGGTGCAGTGCGTCTGCCAGGATTGCCAGCATGTGATCCCCGTCAATCAAATGACCATTTTCATCCATCAGGATCACGCGATCAGCATCGCCGTCAAAAGTGATTGCAAGGTTGGCTTGATATTCGGCAAGCAAGGCTGCCAGAGCTTCAGGCTTGGAACGGGCATATTCCGAACCGGCATGCACGTTGATGTTTATTCCGTCCGATTCTGTATTCAGCGCAACTACTTCAGCGCCTAGACCTTCAAACAGCTCCGGTCCCACCCGATACGCTGCGCCATTTGCGCAATCCAGCAGGATTTTCAGCCCGCGTAGATTTAGGTCTGCCTGGGTTGCAAGCAGATCCTGCAGGTATAACGCATAATAATGATTGCCATCCTCCCGAACTCCCGTTTGCGGTAGGTTAAGTTCCCCTTCGGGCAGGCTCGCGAGATAGGCTTCAATGGCGGTTTCCTGGTTATCAGAAAGCTTCATGCCCTGGGGATTTAGGAATTTGATGCCATTTTCGGCCGCGGGATTATGCGACGCGGAAATGACTGCCCCAGCAGTTGCTCCAAGCTCACGGGTCAGCCAGGCAATCCCGGGTGTGGGCAATATGCCAAGGTCCACCACGCGCGCTCCACTGGTGAGCAAACCGCGCGTCAGCGCATCCTGCAGCAGTGGACCCGAAGTGCGGGTATCGCGCCCGATGACGAACAGATCAGGACCAGGCGTTTCAAGGCTGAGCACGTGCCCCACCGCTACTCCCAGCCGATAAACAAACTCCGGTGTCATTGGCGGGGTACCGGCTGTGCCGCGGATTCCATCCGTGCCGAAATATTGATTGCTTGCCATAAAAGGCTCCTCTATTGAATGATAATGTCAGCCACGACTGGCAGGTGGTCAGAAATTGAATGCGAGAGAGGTGTGCTGACAACGTAACAGGTGTAATCCACCAGGCGTTTGGCTGGGAAGAAATAGATATGATCAACCGCCCCTGCATGAGGGTGAGTGGCGATGTTATCTTGTGGTTTTAAATGCATGATGCCCTGATCCCTCTCCAGCATATCATGGAGGGTGTATTCTTCGGCTGTTGCGTTAAAGTCACCCATCAGGATCATTGGTAGTTGCGGCATGAGCACATGCCTTTGGACCAGGCTGATAACTCCCCTGATCTGCTGGGAGCGCGTGATCCTCGCGGCATCCACCACTTCGCTCCAGGCGTTTTCTCCCCGTTCTCCGGCCAGGGTGGTCAGGTGGAGGTTGAGCACGAATGGGTAAGGGGCTTGCTTCAGGCGGGTGAGGATCACATAACGCGGGTCTGTATCCCGTGAACCTTCATAACTCACAGGCTGAAAAAGGGGCACGTTGCGCGGTACACCGACTTTGCTGGTGTCGCTCAAGCGACTGAAGGCAATGTTCGAGAAAATTGCATTGCCCTTGGACCAATCCCACCAGTCGTTGAACAACCCATTTACCATCAAGTCTTTTTTGACCTGCATGTGACGTTTCATGGAAAGCGTCTCGCCATAAAAAGCATGCTGGAAACTGCAATCCCTGTGGATGCGGTCAACCATGCTGTGGGTAATACCATCTGCATCAATGTAGTGGGAAATCTCCTGAACGCCAAAAACGTCCGGCTTGATCTCTTCAAGTAACTGAACAATTGCTTCAGCCTTATTCTCCGTTCGTTCAGGAGAGCCCGTGAAGTTTTTTTCCCCGCCGCCCAGATTGAGAGTCATCACCCTAATTTTTTGCATATCCACAACTTTCTCCGATGTACTGAAAGATATTATACCAATCAACATCCTCCCTGTCTGATGCTGTGCCTGGGTATGCACAAGGGCTTTACATTGCCTGTGTCAATTTATAGAATTAAGTATGGCTAATCAACAAGAACGCGATCAAATCACCCCTAAAGCCCTTTACCTGAACCGCAGGCAGTTTCTGAAACAAGCGGCAGTGTTTGGCGCAGGCCTGACCCTGGCTGCCTGTATGCCCGGAGCGGCGCCTGGCACCGCGCCAACTTCGATTCCAGATGAGATCACGGAAAAATCTGAAGCGCTGAACTTTAACAACTACTACGAATTTTCACTCTCCAAAAGAGCTGTGGCAAAAAACGCGAAAGATTTTTCGACTGACCCCTGGCAAGTGGAAGTGAGTGGATTGGTGGCAAATCCCGTCACCTACACCATTCCCGGCTTGCTTGAGCGCTTTGAAATCCTGGAGCGAGTCTACCGTATGCGCTGTGTTGAGGGATATTCCATGGTTCTTCCCTGGTCGGGTTTTTTGCTCAAGGACCTCCTTGAGGAAGTGCAGCCGCTGCCAGAGGCAAAGTTCGTCGCCTTCGAATCGGTACTGCGCCCGGAGGAGATGCCCGGGCAGGTCTCTCTGCGCAATTACCCCTGGCCCTACCGGGAAGGTCTGCGGTTGGATGAGGCGATGCATGAATTGACCCTTATGGCAACTGGGATGTATTCCGAACCGCTTTCGAAGCAGAATGGTGCCCCGCTAAGGGTGGTGGTGCCCTGGAAGTATGGCTTCAAGAGTCCCAAGGCTATTCAGCGCATTAATCTCTCAGCCGAGCAGCCGCCAACTTTGTGGAATACCCTTGCGCCCCAGGAATACGGCTTTCTTGCCAACGTCAATCCAGCGGTGGACCACCCGCGCTGGTCCCAGGCAACAGAACTTCGCCTTGGTGAAAGCGAACGCCGCGCGACCTTACTTTTTAACGGTTATGACGAAGTCGCTTCTCTCTATGAAGGTACAGACCTGAGAATTGAGTATTAAGATTTCTGGTCTTTCTTGTTTGGATGGGGGGCTTTGCAAGCCGTGATAAGGGCACATCCAAGTAGTGGCGCAGTTAAGCAGACAAGCTCTTGTTCAGATTAACTTCATCTTCAATGATCAATACTGTGGCTATACTGTCTAACCATCCACCCTTTGCGCTGCAAAAAAACTCGTTCATCAATTCGCCTCCGTTCTAAATCAAATTTGAATAAGAAATGGATATAAACTCAATCAACACACTGTAAATTAACAGCATCACCGTTGAAGTGGTGAAATAAACACAAGGAAAAGATGATGAACAAGAAAATTTTAGGTATCGGATTGACAATATTGGTGCTCGGCGCCCTGGTATTTACGGTTGGTGGTTCGGTTTTCGCCCAGGAAGAAACTCCTGAGGTTGAAGCAACTGAATTACCCGCCCCCGTTGTGACTCGCTACGGGCGTGGCTTTGGACCCGGCAATGGCCCGTGCGACGGAACTTGCGACGCTGATGGCGATGGTGTTCCGGACCAACTACGCTTGCAGGACGGCACTGGTACCGGCATGCAGTCTGGTCACGGCTACGGACCTGGTGATGGCACATGCGACGGAACTTGCGACGCTGATGGCGATGGTGTTCCGGATCAACTGCGCTTGCAGGATGGAACTGGTACCGGCATGCAGTATGGACGCGGTAGCATCGATCGTGGTCAAGGACAGAGCATGGGTCAGGGCTTTGGGCCCGGCAATGGGCAGGGAATGGGACAAGGCATGGGGCTACGTGATGGCTCCTGCATTGATGATTAAACCGTCTTTTTGACCTGCTTCAGTTCAATAGCAACCGCCTGGCAAAGCCAGGTGGTTTGCTATATAGATGGGCAAGTTCAAATATTAACAGAACTCGTATACAACTTATATACCCCGCTAAAGAAAAAAACAGCATAATGCGATAGAATCAGCTTTACAATGGAGTATGATTTAATAAACAAAATGACTACAACGCAACGCATTACTGATGATCTGGAGGCGATGCTGGCAGTCTTCCCTCCGGAAGTTGCTCAGGCTGTACAATCCAGAGATAATTTTGATAACCTGCTCGAGGTCATCCTTGACCTTGGGCGTAATCCGAGCGCGCGCTTTACGACTGGCGAAGTTGAACTGCTTGATGAGCCGGTGACACACGATGATCTGAAATATGTCACAGACCGCATCGGCGATTTTGATGCGGATAACAGGGCAGGTCTGGAACGCACGCTGCACCGTATTTCTGCCATTCGCAATCGCCGCGGCAAAGTCGTCGGTCTCACCTGCCGGGTGGGGCGGGCGGTTTATGGCACGATCGAGATCATTGAGGACCTGGTTGAGTCTGGTCAGAGCATTCTGATCCTGGGTAAACCTGGCGTGGGCAAGACCACCATGCTGCGCGAAGCTGCCCGCATTCTGGCGCAAAAGCACCGCGTGGTGATCGTGGATACCTCAAACGAAATTGGTGGGGATGGAGACGTGCCCCATCCTGCGGTTGGGCAGGCCCGCCGCATGCAGGTGCCAAAACCTTCGCTGCAGCACGAGGTGATGATCGAAGCGGTCGAAAACCACAACCCGGAAGTAATCGTAATTGATGAGATCGGGCGTGAACTCGAGGCGCTTGCTGCCCGCACGATCGCAGAACGTGGAGTGCAGTTGATCGGAACCGCGCATGGCAATGGTCTTGAGAACCTGTTGCTGAACCCGACGCTTTCAGACCTGGTCGGTGGTATCGAATCGGTTACGCTCTCTGATGATGAAGCCCGGCGCCGTGGCACCCAGAAAACGGTGCTGGAACGCCGTTCCCCTCCAACCTTCACGGTTCTGGTCGAAATTATCGATCGACAGCATGTGGCGGTCCACCGGGATGTAGCCAGTTCCGTGGATGCGATCCTGCGCGGTTATCCCATGCTGCCAGAGGAACGCTACCGGGACGAGTATGGGAAAGTTCACATCGTCAAGACAACCAAACCAAATATGCCCACAGTCTCGCAGTCCCTGCGTCGGGGCAATAACATGGAGACTGCTCCCTTCCAGCGCAATGGAGGGCAGGCAGCGGCTCAAAACAAACAGCATGCCCAGCGCTACAGCGAGATAAACGAGATCCGCGACGAACAGAGCGGGATCGGTGACATCGCAATCCCCGGTGAAAAGCGGATCTACCCGGTTGGTGTCCCTCGCAGCCGTTTGATTCAATCGGTCAGGGAGCTTGGCGTTCCAGCAATGGTGGTTAAGGATCTCAAGGAAGCCGATATCCTGGTAACCCAACGCCGATATTACCGCGACCGGCTTCAGCCAATCGTTGAAGCTGAGGAACGGGGCATCCCTATCTTTGTGGTCAAGTCGAATTCG
>Ga0116185_1003963_pt1 | contig 12375 bp, 12 predicted proteins | sample AD_JPNNA7_MetaG_FD_89754 | JGI IMG/M metagenome (GOLD analysis project Ga0116185, IMG submission 89754) | Active sludge microbial communities of municipal wastewater-treating anaerobic digesters from Japan - AD_JPNNA7_MetaG | ecosystem: Engineered > Bioreactor > Anaerobic > Digestate | place... | reverse complement strand
GCCTCTAGCTGTTGGCGGTCTGTATTTATGGCCAGGGTCCTCGCTCCGGAAAGGCCGGAGAGCGCCAGTCGGCTCACGGCATTGTTGCCCGCCCCGCCGCAGCCAATCACCAGGATCTTGGGCAGGCCGAAACCCTCATCGTAAACTGAAATATGACTTGCTTCAAGTACATCTGTCTGCAACTGCTCTTCCCCCTCATTGCTGGCTTAGCTTTATAGTGATATATGTTAATAATTATTGCGCATCAGCATTTGCAGGGCAGCAATGGAGCGTTCGATGATGACCATCTCATCACTCCGGGGCGGGGAGGATCTGGCGGACTATATCGCCCAAAATTATAGCGGCCAGGTGGTAGAGGTGGGAGCGGGCCATGTCGCCCATGTGGCCCTGCTCTTGGCGGCGCGGGGCCTGCAGGTGATGCTCACCGATCGAGAGGAGCGGCTTCTCGCCGGCCTGAAGGTGGAGAAGGACGATATATTCTCGCCCCACCTGGAGCTGTATCGGGGAGCTGGGCTGATTTACTCCATCCGCCCCCCTCTGGAGATGCAGCTGGCCATGGGAGATTTGGCAGCGAAGGTGGGAGCGGATGTGCTGGTCCGGCCGCTGATGGACGAGGTGGCCCAGTTGCCGGGATTCTCCCGCCGGCTGGTCAATTGGAGAGAAGCGAGCTTTTTCCTTTTTATCAGAGACTCCTCTAATGACCGGGATAACCGCAGCCGGAGAAGAGATCCTTCTAATTCAAGAAGAAGAGGCTCGCATCTGAAGAAATATTGAGGCGATCCCAATAAGATCAGATCGCCCCATTACCGTATCTCTATCAGTACCACCAGTAAGGGCTATAGTATGGGTACCAATAGGAGTGATAGGCATAGGGATAGTACCAGCTGTAGCCCGGATAGTGGTAATAGTAGTATCGATAGGGATGATAGGTCTTGCCTTGATAGCTGTAATAATTGAACGGATCGTACCACCAACTCCGGACCCTGGGCTGATAATAGGATCCATAGCTATAGGAGCTCATAGAGGGTGGATCTCCTCCAATCCAAGGCTCGCCGAATCCCCGCTCAAACATCCTCTCTGCCGCTGCCTCTCCCGGCCTCATCTCTAAGCCATTTACTGCATCCAATCCTCCGACACACCCTACCAGGGATAATATGAGGATGGCCGATATAGATTTCCAGTTCATTGCCCCATCTCCTGTTGCACTGTCGTCTTATTCAGGGATTTGATATGTTTTCCCCTATCATCATTCTACATCCAAGCATAAGAGATTTTCTGATCCTGTCATTGTATCCCACGCAGAGGACTGCATGGCCGCCGCTGTAATTGGAATTGACATATTGCGCCGATAAGCGATCCCGGATCCCCAATTGAGAGTGGAGGGCTATCTCCAGTATCCCCGTTCCGGCCCAGGACCAGCAGTTGGCGCAGGTTCCCTGGTCGCGATCCGATGGGATCCAATTCATATGGCTGAGCAGGATCATATTCTCCGCATGGCTCGAGCCTGGTTGACGCCCGGATCGTGCTCGATGTCATGCTATCTGTTATGCAAGTCTGATTCCGAATGAGGGATTACCAGAGGATCTGTCGCCCGATGTCAGGCCTGCAATTATTAAGAAACGCCGATGAGAAGAGCTCTAAGAGAGCGTGAACCGGATAATCCTGTACGAAAAAAGGCTAAAACGGATTGAGCCTCCCTTGACCGTTTGAGAATGCTTAATGAAATCACAGTTCGTCGAAGAGAAGGCGGTCAGAGATGGAAACTTCTGGGCATCTTCAGGGGGACAGGGAAGTCTTCATCCAACACAAAGTTTTTTAGGTTTCAGCGTCATTTACAATTAAAGGCTGATAAGATGGCTTATCCTGGAAAAAAGCTCGTGCTGGGTATACTCTTGATCGCCCTGACCTTATGCATTGTGTCCCAGGCCGGCATTGCCAGCCGCTGCAGCGAAGGGAGCGATCCTCAGGCTGTCAGCTCGGCCAAGCCACCTAGCACCGTCAAGGTGATCAGCATGAGCGAGGATAAAAGCCTGAACCAGAGCCGGAGATCAGCTATTCATGACATCATCTTCAAGCCAGAAGAGGGATATGTGGTTGGTGGAAAGAGGATTGAGCCCCATGATGTTATCCGTGCCAAGTTAAGGCAGCCTTTTGACATCATCCTGGATTCAAATCCGACCACGGGATATGCCTGGACGGTGGATTTCGATGACCGATTTTTAAATGGAGGTGCCCAATTAAATGGCACATTAACCATAATCCGGCCCGCGCTTATTGGTGCAGGGGGACAGCAGATCTTCCGCTTCACCCCAATCGAGCCGGGCCAGACCATAATATCGGCGATCTACAAGCGGCCCTGGGAAGAGACCGCAGCTGAGGAGAGAATCTTTCTCATAATAATCCAGGATAATGATGGGGCATAGGCCGAAGCATCCCACTGCAAGCCGCATTTCGCAGCACAGCTCCAGCAGCCATGCCCGCCATGGATTAAGAGCGTTTTTGCGGGACGGCCCCTTTTGGCCGGTCCACCGTCATTTCCCAGGAGAAGAAGGCATTTTCCATCCAGCATTCTCCAAAGCCACGGCCTCACTCTCCCTTCAAGAAATGACGGGGAGCACATTTCTAATAAAAAAGATGGGATTAGATGCTCTCGTTCTTGCTTGCCGTTATCGTCCCGGTTTGCAGGACGGAGCCGGCCAGAAATACCACATATGTTCCTTTATACGGAAGGCGGGTGATATCTATTGATAAAGCATAAAGCTCAGAGGCACTCTCCGGCACAACCTCCAGATTCAGGCTGCTTCCGGAAACCGATCCGCTGGCAAAGGCCTCCTGGGTGTGTGTGCTGTTGACCATGATTCCTTTGCCGAATGCGGCAGAGCCTGATTGCATCAGCTCCAGCTCGATAGATCTTCCCTCGGAGAGGCTGAGCTGCCAGCTTCCGGATATGATCTCCACCGGGACATTTCCGGCGTACCGGGGCATATCCATGGAGATCAGCATCTCTCTGACGGCCGGGTCGGCGCTGGTAGAGGTAAAAGAGGCATTTCCAGATGCTCTGGCAATACCGATGGATGTGAGCATCTCTTTGACCGCCGGATCAGCGCTGGTGGCGGTAAAAGATGCATTTGCAGCCGGCTTGGGCGTATCGATGGATGTGAGCATCTCTTTGATGGCCGGGTCTATGCCCACGTAATTTAGATTGCTCTGCGCCCCTGCTATGGAAAAGAAGCAGAACAATATAAGTAACAGAATATATATAGGCTTCATTTCAATCCATAAATATTGTGATTTTATGGGATAAATGATCTTCGGAGGGATGCCTATCCCGGACCCAACCAATTTCATCCTGCCAAATGTTATATCCTATCAATGCAGATGCCATCCTGTGATATCATGACATTGCGAAGGGCTATCATTTGCCTATCTGCGGTTGTCTTGTGCTTGACGATCGGCATCACCTGGGGACAGGACTGGCTGGAGGGAGGATATGTGGGATCGTATCACGGCGATATAGGAAAATATTTCACCGATCCCATCTTCTACTCCAGCCCCATAGTAGGCCAGACCTATCAATCCAAGGCCGGCTATTATCCTGGCCCATATGGGGTATTTCCCTACTATGGCACATTGCCCTACTATTCCGACTTCAGGCTGAACTCGCTCGGAAAGATGACCTGGGAGCCATTCAAGAAGAACTGGTCTGAGACCATGCAGTATGCTCAAACCAGATCTTCATTCAGAGCCTATCCCATATCAATGTCTACATACCCATTGGTTCAGCTTCCTGCTCCAGCTTCCGCCACAAATCAGCCGGCTGCTCCATCCGGAGGCGATTCCACAGCAACGATAGTCTCCCAGGGCATGCGCGGCTATCAGGTCTTCCTGGACGGCTTATTTATAGGAACAGAAGGTATGGGCGGAGATCAGCTGGATGGAAGGTACAGCTTCAAAGTGGCCGGAGGCCAGAATCATGAGGTCAGGGTCTACGATGGTCAGTTCAACTATCCCAAGACCATGTTCTTCGAGAGGGGAGGCAGCAAGATAATCAATGTCGAGCCGGGAACGGCGGTCTACATCTAGGTCGCTTCATACTTTTTATTGGCTCATGGCCGATTATATCCGCCACATCGTATAATTTTATATTAATATATATTATTTCCCGACAGAGCGGCAAGGGCAAGAGCTAGAACATATAAATACAGGGAGTGGAATGTAGCAGGGCAGGCACGAAGATCAATATCATGGAGCGGCTGTGGTCCAGCGGTTATGACATGGGCTTCCCAAGCCCGTAACCCGGGTTCGAATCCCGGCAGCCGCACGTTTTTCCTTTATGATATGCGGATTCAAAGAGCAGACATACCATGAATGGATCGGCCCGAGAGGGCAATGCTCTTGATAGACAAATTCCTCTGGCTTTCATTTTTCGATTATAACAATCGACACCTTTATTTCAGGCCACCAATATCAGGCAGATGTTGACAGCTTCATCGTGGCTCGGATATCGGCAAAACCCCTCTGCTCTAATGCTGCCGGAAGGATTTTCAGCCGAGGGCGGGCCTTGTCCATTACCATCGAATCCAGTAGAGCTTCCCAGTTGGAAAGGTCTTGCAGGTGCAGCAATATGTCAGGCCGTTTTGACAAGAAATTGATATTGATATCTATTCTCATATCTGCCGCCCTCAGCGGCTGCCTATCCCCGGAAGGGCCATATGCGACATCTTCCGAGAATGACTCCGGCACAGGAGAGCAGATCAGGGTGGCAGCCACCATCGCCCCTCTGGCCGACCTGGTCCGGGAGGTGGGCGGGGATCGGGTGGAGGTCACAGTGGTGGTCCCCCCCGGTGCCGAGCCCCATTCCTTTGAGCCCACTCCATCTCTGATGGTCAGGCTATCCCGGGCGGATATGTATGTCATGAACGGGGCGGGACTGGAATTCTGGATGGACAATCTCTTGGCAGCCAACCGGGAGCTGAAGAAGGTGGACTCCTCCCGAGGCGTGGAATTGCTTCATGAGTATGGAGAGGAGAGCAATCCCCACATCTGGCTCTCCCTGCGAAATTCTGCCATCCAGGTGGAAAACATCTGCTCAGGCCTCTCCGATCTCGATCCGGACCATAGGGATTACTATGCCCAGAACAGAGACGATTATCTGGAAAAGCTCCATGAGCTGGATAAGGAGCTAGAGAGCCGTTTTGCCGCAGCCAAAGGCCGTATCTTTTTGGTTCAGCATCCTGCCTGGAGCTACTTCGCCCGCGACTACGGCCTGCAGCAGGTCCCACTTCTGGTGGAGGAGAAGGAGCCGGGACCCCGGTACCTGAGCCGGGTGATTGACCTGGCAAAGAAGAGCAATATAACCACCGTATTCGTCGAGCCCCAGTTCAATCCCAAGGCGGCCGAGGTCATAGCTAAGGAGATGTCCGCGCAGCTGATCATACTGGATCCCCTGGCTCCGGACTATTTGGAGAACATGAGATACGCGGGAAGGCAGATTGCCCAGAGCATGCAGAACACGGGCCAGGGATGATCGCTAGATGGCGGAGATAAAGGAGAGAATACTTTCCATAAGAGACCTCTGGGTCAGCCAGGGAGGGCATGTGGTGCTGGAGAGCATAAACCTGGAGCTCTTTGCCGGCGACTTCCTGGGGATCATTGGACCGAACGGTGGCGGCAAGTCAACTTTGCTCAAGGCGATGCTGGGCCTGATCAAATCCGACCGGGGAGAGATCTCCCTCTTCGGCCTGCCCCCGGCCAGGGCCAGGAGCAGAGTCGGATATGTGCCCCAGAAGACGGTATTTGACCGCAGCTTTCCGGTAAAAGTTCAGGATGTTGTGCTCATGGGAAGGTACAGCCGGGTCGGACTGCTGCACCGCTACGGAACAGAAGATCGCAACTGTTCTCTGAGAGCCCTGGAGGCGGTGGGAATGGCGGACCGGGCGGAGAGGGAGATAGGAGCATTATCGGGAGGAGAGCAGCAGAGGGTTTTCGTAGCTCGCTCCCTCGTCTCCGATCCGGATCTGCTACTCCTGGATGAGCCCACGGCGGGCATAGACTCTGCCCAGCAGACGGATTTCTATGAGCTTCTCAGTCATCTTAATTGCGATCTGGGCAAGGCCATTGTTATGGTCTCACATGATCTTACTGCCATCTCCACCTATGTGAACAAGATCGCCTGCCTCAACCAGCGGCTCTATTACCATGGCTCCAAAGAGCTATCCAATGAGGACATAGAGAAGGCCTACGGCTGCCCGGTGGAGATGATAGCCCACGGCACACCCCACCGCGTTCTGAGGGAACATGATTGAACTGAACTTTCTCTCCTATGAGTTCATGAGAAACGCCCTGCTGGCAGGCCTCGCCGCAGCTGTGCTCTGCGGCATAATAGGAATATATGTAATCCTGAATAGAATCGTATTCATCAGCGACGGAATAGCCCATGCTGCCTTCGGAGGCATTGGCCTCGGCTACTTTCTGGGATATGATCCTCTGGCCTTCGGCATAGGATCGGCGGTCCTGACCGCTATTGGCATCGGCCTTACCAGCTCCCGAGCCAAGGTATCCGAGGACACGGCCATTGGCGTATTCATGGCCACGGGGATGGCTCTGGGAATAATGCTTCTCACTCTGTCCCGGGGATATGCCCGCGACCTTTTCGGCTACCTCTTCGGAAATATCCTGGCTGTGAGCATGAACGATGTGCTGCTCATCTTGTCATTGACCGCAATAATCCTGGCCCTGGTCTTTCTTCTCTACAAGGAGCTTCTGCTCTTGAGCTTTGATCCGGTCTATGCTCAGGCCATTGGCCTTCCCGTCTCCAGCCTGCGCCTCCTGCTTCTGGCCATGGTGGCCTTCAGCGTAGTGGTGCTGATCAAGGTGGTGGGGATAATCATGGTCATTGCCCTGCTCACCATTCCCGGAGCCATAAGCAGGAGGTATTTGAAGGGCCTGCCCTCCATCATGGCCGGATCCATCATCCTGGGAGCCCTCTTTGTGATCATCGGGCTTTTGATATCTTATGACCTGGATGTGCCCTCCGGAGCGGCAATAATCCTGACCGCTGCCGTTGCCTTTTTCCTCTCCACATTGATATCCCGATAAAAAAATGCGGTCTGGGCTATGCAAGTTATTTCATCGCCCATTCGTTCTCCTCGACCTTTGCCAGCACCTCTTCCAGATCATCCAGCTTTACGGGCTTGCTGATATAATCATCCATTCCCGCATCAAGACACTTCTCTCGATCACCTTTAAGTGCATATGCAGTAATAGCGATTATCTTCGGTTGATCTCCAGAAGCCCGCAGCTTTCGAATCGCTCTGGCAGTCTCAAAACCGTCCATTTCCGGCATCTGAACATCCATGAGAATTATGTCGTAAGGCTGGTGTTCGAGGCAACTCAGAACCTCTTTTCCGTTGGCTGCCAAATCAGCATGGTAGCCGAGCTTATTCAGCATCTTTTGCATTACCATTTGGTTGACGGCATTGTCTTCGGCAAGCAGTATCCGAACTTGTTTCCGGTCCTCCAGCCGGATATGCTTTAAATCAGTCCCCTGGCTCATATGACCGGCATGGGCGACTGGGGCAGAATCAGCCAGTATTGTGAAGTGAAAGGTTGAACCCTTTCCTAGCTGGCTCTCGGCCCAAATGCGTCCTCCCATCAATTCAACCAGCTTCTTGCTTATGGCCAGACCAAGCCCAGTGCCTCCATACCGCCGGGTAGTCGATGAGTCCACCTGGGTGAAAGGCTGGAATAGACGCTGCATCTTGGATTCCGGAATTCCAATGCCGGTGTCTTTGATGGTAAAGTGAATTCTATGACGGATACCACTTAGCTTCTCGCCATTGACCAAAAGAGATATCGCCCCTTTATCCGTAAATTTAACTGCATTGCTGAGCAGATTAGCCAGGATTTGTTGAAGCCGGTCGGGATCGCTCAAGATCCCCTGCGGTGTTTTTATGTCAATTCTATAGGTCAAGTCCAGTTTCTTCTTAGAAGCAATTGTGCGGACAAGATTCAGCGAATCCTCGATGCACTTTTCCAGTTCAAATGGCCTGGACTCCAAGTCCAGCTTTCCGCTATCGACCTTGGAGAAGTCAAGTATATCATTTATGATAGATAACAGCGAGTCCCCACTGCATCTAATTGTCTCTAAGTTATTGCGCTGTTCCGGATTCAGCTCGGTTTCGAGGATGAGATCGGCCAAACCGATTATGGCATTCATGGGAGTTCGGATCTCATGGCTCATATTGGCAAGGAAATCTGATTTTGCCCTGGCGGCAGACTCAGCGATCTCCTTCGCTTTTCTAAGTTCATCCTCAGTATGCTTTCTGGAGATAGCCTCTCCGATAGAGGCAGCAGCGGCCATAAGAATAGAAACCTCAACTCCAGCCCAGTTGCGTTCTGAATGGCAGTCGTCAAAAGCAATGAATCCCCAGAACTCACCATTTATTATGATCGGGAAACGCATTATTGACTTGATGTTCTTAATCTCCAATGCCTCTCTCTCAGAGTCGGGGAACTCCCGCGCCAATCCCTTGATCGGACGACCTTGGGACAGGAGATCACAAATCCGAGAGAACTTCGGATAGTATGGGACATCCTGCAGGTCTTTATCTCCTTTTAGAGAGAGCGCAATATCTCGGGCCCAGGAATAATGCAGACTGCCAAGAAGCGCTCCGCTTTCGGAATTGCGGTTCTTGAAGATATTGACGCGATCTACCCCAGTAGCTCCGCCCAGCAGTTCCAGAGTCTGGTTTATGGCACGATTCAAATTCGATTCAGTGAGGAGAATGTTTGTGGCAATGGAAAGCGCACTGAGCATGATATCCTTTTTATGAAGTTCATCCTCCACTCGTATGCGCTCGGTTATATCCACGCTGACTCCAACCAAGCCTGTCATCTTTGAATCTGTATCATTCAAGATGCTAAAGTTATAATATGCTTGAAAAATGGTTCCATCTTTGCGCTTGACCGGTAATTCTCCGGCGAAATGTCCCTCATTCTTTATGACATTCATCACATCCATCATGACAGCATGTTTATTATTTGGGACGATTGTCTCCGAGATATTCTTCCCCAGAACCTCCTCCGCCTTCCATTGATACATCCTTTCAGCGAACTTATTCCAGTAAATTATATACCCTTGCAAATCAGTAGCAATGATCCCATTATTAACCTGGTCAAGCAGAGAAGCCTGGAAGAGCAATTTCTCTTCGGCCAATTTGCGTTCGGTCACATCGCTAAGGAAATTCAGTGTAGCCGCCTTGCCTTCCCATGTAATAAGAACCCCTGAGACTTCCATCCATTTAACCTGTCCATTCTTATGAATGGCTCTGCAGATATATGATTGAGGCAAAACCTCTCCCCTAAGCCTGCGCTGATGGTTCTTAATAACCATCTCTTTATCATCTGGATATATGAACTCTAAAAATGGTCTGAATATAAATTCATCTTCTTGATAGCCGGAAATCCTGATAAATTGGGGATTGAAGAACCTTATCATTCCATCCTGAAGGACAACGATAGCCTCAATTGCATTCTCAAACAGGAGACGATATTTTGCATCGGAGGGCTTTAATGCCTCTTCTGCCCGACTGCTATTGATATTGTTTTTTTCTGTGCTATTTCCAACAGTAGGCCTGCATATTGAATCACTTCTCCAATCTGCTCCACCATCTCCTGTCATCGAGAACACCAAAGAATGCCCTTATTGATAACATGACTGCTTCAACTTAAATAGCTCACTGCCGATTCCAAAAGAGGACTATACCTGCGGAGCAATGCCCGCATAGAATAGCGACAAAGAAGCAGTAGCAGAGAAGCTCAGGCAAGGATTTGAAGATCCGGAAAAGACGAGAGAATTAGCTGCGTATCTGAAGCAGAAGTGGTATTATAAATCGGCAGATACAATTGGTAGGTTCAGCCAGGACATCTGAAATCATAGGGTGCCGCCAAAAGAGCACTGGAAGATGATCAGGACGACCAACTGGCTGGAACGAAAAAACAAAGAACTCAAGAGAACAAGCCGAGTCGTGGGAGCCTTTTCCAATGATGCATCGCTTCTGAGGCTTGGAGGAGCCATACTCATGGATATCAACGAGTAATAGCTGACCGGTAGATAGTATTTATCTATGGATTAGGTGTAAATGAGTCGGGAAACGGGGCCGGAAATTTTACAGAAAACATGGTACGCAACCTTCTCAAGCCATAGAGCCAAATAGTTTGAAAGAAGAGCGTCTGAAGCTTGTGGGGATTGATTTTCTATCCCCGGTCAACCAGAAAGCAATTAAGGTACTTTGGGGTGCTGCAATGCTCTATCGAAGGATGAAAAAGCTGCCAATCGACCTGTCTATTCTCGGATTTGGATGCATGCGCTTGCCTGTTAAGAAAGATGGAAATATCGATGAAGAACAGGCAACGGCGATGATCAGATATGCCATTGATCATGGCGTGAACTATGTTGATACAGCCTACCCCTATCACAATGGTGAAAGCGAACCCTTTGTTGGCCGTGCTTTGCAGAATGGATACAGAGACAAGGTCTATCTCGCCACAAAGCTTCCTTCCTGGCTCATCACATCCCGTGCCGATATGGATCATTATCTGGATGAGCAGCTAAAGAGGCTACAGACAGATCATATCGATTTCTACCTGGTGCATGGCCTCATGAAGCCTTTCTGGGAAAACCTGAACGTATTGAATGTCACCGGCTTTCTGGAGGATGCCATAGCTGACGGCAGAATAAACTATGCCGGCTTCTCATTTCACGATGAACTCTCTTTGTTTAAGGAGATTGTAGATGGCTACGATTGGACATTCTGCCAGATCCAGTACAACTTTATGGATGAACAATACCAGGCAGGAACAGAGGGACTCAGATATGCCGCAGACCGGGGCCTTGGAATTGTGGTCATGGAGCCACTTCGTGGGGGTATGCTCACCAAGGATATTCCCTCCATAAACCGCATCTGGGAAAGGGCTTCAGTCCATAGAAGCCCCATAGAATGGGCATTAAGATGGGTCTGGAACCATCCCGAAGCAACTGTGGTGCTGTCAGGCATGTCAGACTATAAGCAGGTCAGAGAGAATCTGGTCTATGCAGAAAATGCTCTTCCAAATTCACTGTCTTCAGAGGATCTGGCCCTATTTGGGGAGGCCGAGGCCGAATACAAAAGGCGGATCCAAATACCCTGCACCGGTTGCCGATACTGCATGCCATGTCCATCCAATGTCAGCATTCCTGAGTGCTTTGAGTTTTATAACCAGGGATGTATGTTCGATGCCCCGGAGGTTGCCAAGTTCAACTACGCCTGGGTGGGAGCATTCGGAAGCCCTGGATTTGCCTCCCAATGCCAGGAATGCGGAGAATGCGAGGAAAAGTGCCCCCAGGGCATATCCATCCCAGAACAGTTGAAGAAAGTCGCTGCCTACTTCGGCAAATGATAGCACTTGGATAAAATGCGAGCCGTACTGAAAGTTGATCTGGACGCTCTTCTTTCCATTTAGAGCAATCTCAAAGGGCTAATTGCGGAATTGTCGTTGTCGGACCATCAGATTAATGGCTATGGCGGAAGAATCAGCGAGCCCATGGAATTTAGCATCAAGCGTATGGCTTTGTTTCTGGTAGTAGCCTCCGCCTTCGCCACCCTTCCTTGCATGGGCGGTGGCTGTGGTGCGTCCTGCGCAGTCTCTGGCGGTTCCTCGTACAACTTCATGGGTGACCCGGCATTCAATATTGGAATGTCAAGCTTTGACGAATTCGTCAGAGATAACCTTGGTCAGACCAGTCTCTCAACGAGATCCCTTTCCATAGACAATCCATCAAGCGCCAATTCATCCCTGAACCAAACCAGCAACTCAAGTCAGACCGAGGTGGAAGCACTACCTGCCATCAATAGCAGTGGAAACATGACGTCCGATAATGGGGCAGTCAAACTGGGAGCTTCAGGCATCCAGGATACGAAGGTATCAACTCTGGTCTTTGCTACCTTCAATAACAAGTTTTGAGCGAACAGTAAATGAAACTGGATGGTCGTAGCATCGCCCGGATGCTGCGCCCACTGCTTTCTTTTTGGGGAGACGATGGCTCCGATCCAAAGGCAGAATGAGAATCTTTAAGAAGCCGGAAGTCGGAAAGATCTACGATAGGATTGAATATGAAACCTGCTCCTAAATGGCAATATGATGAGATGAAACCCTGCGGTGTCGATTTCATTGATGTCGGAGAGGTGCAGTCGATTGAGCTTGGAGTCAAGGCCGTCTAAGGCAAAATCGATAGCAGAAAAAAGATTATGCGGGGGACGGGAGTCGAACCCGCGAACACCTTCGTGACAGGGTCCTAAGCCCTGCGCCTTTAACCACTTGGCAACCCCCGCGCTC
>Ga0116185_1003960_pt1 | contig 12376 bp, 9 predicted proteins | sample AD_JPNNA7_MetaG_FD_89754 | JGI IMG/M metagenome (GOLD analysis project Ga0116185, IMG submission 89754) | Active sludge microbial communities of municipal wastewater-treating anaerobic digesters from Japan - AD_JPNNA7_MetaG | ecosystem: Engineered > Bioreactor > Anaerobic > Digestate | place... | reverse complement strand
GGCATTAGAAGTGGTTATGACCATACTCCATGCCGGCGGTAAATTTAATAAAGATTCCTATAAAGTTTCTGGAGGTTTACACGGAGTAGGGGTTTCTTGCGTAAATGCACTATCATCGCATTTAACCGTTAAAGTATATAGAGAAGGCAAAATATTCATGCAAGAATATGAATGTGGAAAGCCCATGTATCCTGTTAAAGAAATAGGGAAAACAGATAAAACGGGAACAGAAGTTACATTTTTACCCGATTCAAATATTTTTACTACTTCCGTTTATTCTTATGAAATTCTTACTTCTCGATTAAGAGAACTGGCTTTCTTAAATAAAAAAATATCTTTATCTATTACAGATACGCGAGAAAAAGATGAAAATGGAAATTTTCCAAAAGACACATTTTATTCTTTAGAAGGCTTAAAAGAATTTGTAAATTATCTAGATTCTAACAGAGAACGGTTGATGGAAGAACCTATTCATATGGAAGGGGAAAAAAATGGAGTTCCTGTTGAAGTTGCTATGCAGTACAATTCTTCATTTTCTGAAAATACACATTCGTATTGTAATAATATAAATACCCATGAAGGAGGTACTCATCTTGCCGGTTTTAGAAGAGCTTTAACGCGTACACTAAAATCGTATGCGGAAAAGTCGGGGATGCTTTCAAAACTTAAATTTGATATTAATGGAGATGATTTTCGCGAAGGATTAACCGCCGTTATTTCTGTTAAGGTACAAGAACCTCAGTTCGAAGGACAAACAAAAACAAAACTTGGAAACAACGAAATAATGGGTGTTGTTGACCAGTTAGTTAGTGAAATGCTTACGTATTATTTGGAAGAACATCCAAAAGAAGCTAGAACTATTGTAAATAAAGTAATTTTAGCTGCTACGGCCCGACATGCTGCTAGAAGAGCAAGAGAATTAGTTCAACGAAAAGGAGTGCTAACAGGTAGTGGTTTGCCCGGAAAATTAGCCGATTGCTCCGAGAACGATGCTAGTTTATGCGAAATATACTTAGTGGAAGGGGATTCCGCCGGTGGAACTGCGAAACAAGGCAGAGATAGAAAGTTTCAGGCAATTCTTCCTTTACGTGGGAAAATTCTTAATGTTGAAAAAGCAATGCAACATAAAGTTTTCGATAGCGATGAAATTAAGAATATGTATACTGCACTTGGTGTAACGGTTGGAACAGAGGAAGATTCCAAAGCATTGAATTTAGAAAAATTGCGTTATCATAAAATAATTATTATGACCGATGCCGATGTTGATGGTAGTCATATTGCAACGCTTATCCTTACTTTCTTTTTTAGATATATGAAAGAACTTATTGAAAATGGCTATGTTTATATAGCTACCCCTCCTTTATATTTAATAAAAAAAGGGAAAGAAGAACGGTATTGTTGGAACGAAGAAGAAAGACAAACATATGTTCAAGAGCTTTCAAAAGATGGTAAAGAGAGTAGTGTTCATATTCAGCGGTATAAAGGTTTAGGAGAAATGAATGCAGAGCAATTATGGTTGACAACAATGAATCCGGAATTCAGAACATTAAGACAAGTTACTATTGAAAGTGGTGCTGAGGCGGATAGAATTTTTTCAATGTTAATGGGTGATGAAGTTCCTCCTCGTAGAGAATTTATCGAGAAAAATGCAAAATATGCTAGGATTGATGCATAAAAGATTGTGATAGAATAGAAAATAAAAGAAGGCTTTCGTGAATCATGAAAGCCTTCTTTTATTGTTGTATAGTAGAAATGTTAATCTAATCTAACATTTTTGCTTTAATCCCATTATTAATCATGTTCGCAGGCATCGCATCGAATCGAACATTGGTGCCATCCCACCATATTGGCATAGGTTGATTTGTTCCAACATCTTCGAGCATTACTTTACTCATATTGGTGTTATACGATTTTTGAAGTACCTCTGCAGGAACAACCGGATTTTCATAACCGCTTTTTACACCTATGGCAATCCAGCTAATTTTTACATTAGAAGTACCGTTATTGTTCTCTTCTACAACAAACCCGTCTAAAGAGATATCCGATATATAAACCCCGTTCGATTGACCTAAAGGAGTAACGGTAATATTAATAGATTCTTTATTGGTAACAGCATTAAAAAAATCGTTTGAAAATTTTATTATTGCTTTTCCCCCAACTAGGGTTGTCGTTCCTCTGGTTATAATATCAACCGTAGTTGATGAAGGAACATAAGATGCAATATATTTTTCCTCTTTCGTAATATCATTATAGCTTTGTAGTTGAACAGCAATGTTATTTGTGTACGATTGTCCATCGGTATATAAGCCATATTTATTTCCTTTAACATATAAACCATATAACGCACTGTTAATCCATCCTCCCATAACACCTCCATTTACTCCTAATCCAATATGATTTGTTTCCCCTAATTCTATAGGTGTTGTATTATCGGGAGAGCCTGATTTACCATTTCCACCACCGATTTGATAAGGGCTTCCCCAACCATAAACGGAATAATAAACCCCTGGAGATGCTCTGTAACCTAATGCTCCTGCTGATTGCACATCATACAAAGAAGGACCTACTCCATATACACCATATACACCTGCAGATCTGAGAGGCTGGTTAAAACGAGAAATCATAGAGCCATGTATGCCAAACGAATAAGCATACTCGGATCTAATTTGACCACCAACAGAAACGTTACATTCTGCATCACCAAAATTACTACCTGCTCCATTTACATTCCATGACTTTCCAAAAAGGGAAAATGCCCAAACACCGCCATTTTCTATTCTTGACTCCATAGCATGGTTTATGTCTGAAAAATCAGTTGTGTTTTTTAGAGCAAGAAAAGCTTGTCCGGTAGAAGAACCTGGTTTGATACTTCTAATTGTAGCAGCGTTCGAAGTACTGCTAAATAAACCGGCATTCGAAGTAGTTGTGGTAACATGTAATTTTGCTGTTGGACTAGTGTTTCCTATACCAACATAATAGGGAGATGAACTAGTTTCATAAATAGGAGCTTGTGTACAAACAGCAGCAGCTCCATCCGATTTAATAATATAGTTATTAGAAGTACATCCTATTGTTGCAACACCGGTAGGTCCGGTAGCACCGGTAGGTCCAGCTATTCCAGATCCAGTAGGTCCGGTAGCACCAGTAGGTCCAATTAATCCTTGTGCTCCTGTTGGTCCGGTAGCTCCAGTAACTCCAATTCCTGTTGGTCCGGTAGGTCCGGTAATTCCTGCAGGTCCGGTAGGTCCGGTAGCTCCATATCCGGTAGGACCTGTAGGTCCTGCTATTCCAGCGCCTGTTGGTCCAATAGGTCCGGTAGGTCCAACTGAACCGGCTGTTCCTGCTTCTCCTTGTGGTCCTGTAGGCCCGGTAGGTCCTGTAATTCCGGTTACACCTGACCCGTTATTCGCACATAAATTAATCCATGTACCTATTGCAGGTGTTGGTTTACGGTAAAATAAATAACATAAAGAATCTTTGTCATATACGACTAATCCATCTACTGCTTTTGGAGTTAAATTAATTCTTTCAACAGAAGTTAACCGAGGTGCTAAAAAGCCTTTATCGGATGCTGATAAATCTAGAACAGCAGAAGGATCGGGTGTAACAGTTCCAATACCTACATTGTTTTGTGAATAAACTGAACCAAAAGATATTCCCAAAAATGCAACTATAGTTGATAACTTGAAAAGTTTTATCATATAGAAACCAGAATTTAGTATTTATTTTTTTCTAAATAATTTATTTGTAGAGATGTATTTGATATAAATTTCGACTAAAAATTTTAAAATAAGTACAAATATACAATATTTCATTTCACAAAACAATACATTATTAATAAAATAGATGAATTTTATAAAAGCGAAATTGAAAAAAACGAGTCTTTTAGAAAAAAAGACTCGTTTAGGAAACTCTATTTTAAAAAGCTATTTTGCTACTTTATATGAAATGTTTTTAAGGTTTCTTTCAATACCAATTGGAATTGCATCAAAGCGAACTTTTGCTCCATCCCACCAAATAGGTGTGGGTTTATTCGTTCCATCATCGTTTAACATAACATTACTCATATTGGTATTATATGATTTAACAAGTATTTCTGATGGAATAACCGGATTTTCGTAACCGGCTTTAACACCAATAGCAGTCCAGTTAAATTGCACATTCGATGTACCACTGTTGTTTTCAATAACATAAAAGCCACTATTATCAACTCCGGTAACATATACCCCATTTGATTCTCCTAGAGGAGTAACGGTAACCGTTAAAGATTCCTTGTTTGCTATTGAATTGGTAAATTCTACCGGAAAATTAATAAAAGCCTGTCCGTTAACTAAAACTGCTTTTCCTCTGGTGGTAATATCAACGGTTGTAGAAGTAGATACATACGTAGCAACATATTTTTCTTGTTTGGTAATATCGTTATAGCTTTGTAATTGAACAGCAATATTATTCGAATAGGCTTGACCGTCGGTATATAAACTATATCTTCCTCCTTTAACATAAAGACCATATTTAGAACTATTAACCCATTGTCCCATTACACCTCCGTTTATACCCATTCCTATGTGGATGCTAGGGATTGTATCTGTGCTTGCATCTTTTTTTCCCACATCATCTCCAACAGCACTAGAAAAACCAAAACCATAAATTGAATAATAACTTCCCGAACTGTTTTTATAACCCAACGCACTTGCCCTAGTGCTATGTAGGTAGATGAATTTGTCTCTCCTGCATTAAGTTGGCCATAAACCCCATAAATTCCGGCAGAACGTGCTGGAAATGGACCTAAATTAGGGGCTGCCATTATACCATGAAAACCAAAAGAATAATCTTTGGTGGAAATAATTAAACCACTTGTTGAAATATTACAATCTGCATTACCAAAACTAACTCCGCTACTTGGAATACTATAAGATCTTGAATATATGGCCATTTCAGAGGGTAAAGCACCTTCTATCCGAGATTCAAAGCTATGAGGAGAATACGTAGGTGTTGTGTTTTTTAAAACGAGTAATCCTTGTCCGCGTCCGGTATTGGTGTTTACAACACGTAATGCCGCCATGGTATCAGTGGTGGTAAAAAGTCCGGCATGCGATTTATCGGTAGTTACATGTAATTTAGCCGAAGGTGAAGTGGTTCCAATTCCTACATAAAAAGGAGCTGTATTTGTTTCAAATATAGGAGCTTGCGTACATGTTGCGGTTGTTCCATCCGATTTAATAAGATAGTTAGCCGTGGTACAGCCTAATGGTCCGGTAGGTCCGGTATTTCCTTGTACTCCATTAGTACCGGTTGGTCCAGTAACTCCTTGAATTCCTTGTACTCCGTCAGCGCCGGTAGGTCCAGTAACTCCTTGTATTCCTTGTATCCCATCAGCCCCTGTAGGCCCAGTAATTCCTTGAATTCCTTGAATCCCATCAACACCGGCAGGACCTGTTGGACCGATAGGCCCAATATCTCCTTGGTCGCCCTTGTCTCCTTTATCGCCCTTATCCCCTTTATCTCCTTGAGGGCCTGTAACCCCTTGAATTCCATCAACTCCGGCAGGTCCGGTAGGTCCGGTAACACCCAAACTAACAACCCATTTTGTTCCATCCCAATACCAAAATTGATCGGTGGTCGTATCGTAAACATGCAACCCTTCTTCAGATTGTCCCAAATTAGGAATAGCTAATCTTTCGGTAGTTGTCATTCTAGGAATTAATAAGCCTTTGGTTGTAGAAGATACATCCAACATAGCCGATGGATTAGGTGCATTTCCGGTATTGTTTATAGAAACATTTTGGTTCTGTGATTTTGCATTAAAAAGAAAAAAGTTGCAAAAAAGAAAAACCATTAAAGCTATTTTAAACATTTTCATAGGTATAAATTATTATATGATTAATTCTTGTTTAATATTACGGTAATAGATCCGGTAATTGATTTTTCTGTTGAATTAATATCCGGCATACTTGCAACAAAGAAGTAAGTCCCCGGAGATACTGCTTTCCCGTTTGTTTTTCCATCCCAACCGTCTTCTCCTTCGTATAAAATTTCGCCCCATCTATTAATTATTTTTATAGAAAAACCTTTTAAAAATATATCGTTAACACCATCTCCGTCGGGAGTAAATGCATTGGGGATAATGTATTCTCCTAATGTCCAATAGGAATAAAAATCTTTTGCAAAAATATAATCTGTAGTAATAGATTTATCAGCCGGATTACAAATCCCCGACATTTTAAAATCTTTCCATTTACCTATTTCATTATTAAAACGAATAGCTTTAAGTTTAGCAACCACCATGTCAGGATTATCACTTGGATCTACATCTGCCTCATTAAATTTAAATGTAATCATAATATCCGGTTTTGATGTAAATACCGGTTCAATTTTCCAATATCTATCAGCTAAATCTTTGGGTTCAAATCCATCTAATGTTGACACAATATCAGGATAAGGAGCGTTTTGCCAATCGGTAGGATAAGTGGCAAAAAGAACAGATCCATTGTCATCGCCTGCTTCTGTTTTTGTTGTTAATGATACATTAATATCATTTGTGCCGGAACCACTTCCAAAAGGCACATTAAATGTATTAGTCGCATTTCCAATTTTCCATTCTATTTCACCTAATCCTTCGTTCGGTTTTGTTTCACTTTTTATATATCCACTATGGTAGGTTATGGCATTCGCATTTTTATTGTCGATTATTAATTTGTTTTTATTCAAAAGAAAAACACCATCAATATCAAATACCCCTTTTACTTCGCAAAGGTCTAGATTGTATGTTTTGGTTGCATTTTTAATATCCAAGTTTTCAAAAAAAATACGATTTGTTCCTTGAATTGATTGATCATTTCCGGAAAGAATCGTATGTCCGTCGGGAGTTGATTCTATATTGGTAAATAAATCCCCATTGGAATTATTGGTAATATTCCCTTTAATAATAATATTTCCGTCAAGGTTAACAGAACCATCAATCCCGTTTTCTTGCTTATTGGTAAAATCATGTACATATATGCTTGCTCCATTTTCAATAGTAACAGTTGCTCCATTAACAACAAACCCCTGTTGAGCAAAACTTGCATTCCCAAAGAAGAATACATGAAATATTAAAACGAATTTTATTATTCTCATGATAAATTAATATGATTAATCGGCATAAAAATAAAAATTAAAAATCAAAATTCCTAATAAAAAATTTAAAAATGAGTCAATAATAAAAGATTTTTCTTAGAAAAATGACAAAATCTTATAAGAAGTTTGCTAAAATTTCCGCTAAATGGATTGTTTTAAGAGGAATGTTGTTTTTTTTAATATAGGAATCTAAATGCATTATACAAGAAGCTTCGGTAGATATTAGATATTCTGCTTTCGTATCTATCGCATGTTGAATTTTTTGTTCAGCCATTGCAATAGAAATAGCTTCATTTTTAATAGAGAAGGTTCCGCCAAACCCACAACATACATCGGAATTATTCATTTCAATTATATTTAATCCCCGTACATTTTGTAAAAGTATTCGTGGCTCGTTTTTTATTCCGTATTCTCTTAAGGCAGAACAAGAGTCGTGAAATGTAACATTCGCATTGAAAGTAGCTCCAATGTCATTCACATTCATGACGTTTACTAAAAAATCGCTTAATTCAAAAATGTTTTTTTGTAATTGCTTGTATTCGTTATGAAGTGCGGAATTGTGAAACATTTCGGGGTAATAATTACGAACCATATTTACACAAGATGCCGATGGAGCAACAATATAGCGATCGTTTGAAAAATCTCGAATGAATTTTTCTCCTACACATTTTGCTTGATCCCAATATCCGCTGTTAAATGCTACTTGTCCGCAACAAGTTTGTTCTGTATTGTAGTTTACAGAAATATCTAGTTTTTCCAGTATTTTAATCATATTAAAAGCAATATGAGGGTATAACTGATCTATATAACAGGGAATAAAAATATCGACGACCATGTATTCTGTATTTAACAAAAACAAAGGTATAAAAAAACTAATAAATATATCGCCTCAAATAAATAGAATCAATAATATTTATAATTTTGAAAAATTTTTAATTCTCAATATTTTAATGATAAAATATAATCATTTATTTTTTGACTTAGACCGCACATTATGGGATTTTCAGCAAAATAGCCAGGATACATTTCTAGATATTTATACTTTATTTCACTTAAAAGAAAAAGGGATCCCTAATGCTCAGATGTTTCTTCAAGTCTATACGAAACACAATAATTTGTTATGGGAGCAGTATAGAAAAGGACTTATCGAAAAAAGTTTTTTAAGTATTCAACGGTATATATTAACGCTTCAAGATTTTAATATAAAAGACCCTTCTCTAGCAGAAAAAATGGCAAAAGAATATGTTCGAATGAGTCCTTTAAAAACAAAACTTCTTCCTTATGCGCATGAAACATTGGAATATTTATCGAAAAAATATACTCTTCATATAATTACCAACGGTTTTATAGAAGTGCAGTACGTTAAAATTTCAAACTCGAATTTAAAAAAATATTTTACGCATATTATTACCTCTGAAGAAGCGGGGTATAATAAACCAAATGAAAATATATTTTATTATGCTTTCCAATTAACAACGGCTAATAATAGAAACAGTCTAATGATTGGGGATGATTTTGAAGTTGACATTTTAGGAGCTCAAAATGTAAAAATGGATCAAGTATACTTTAATTATCAAAGAATAAAACAAGAAAAAAAAGCCACCTACGAAATACACTCATTAAAAGAATTAATGGAATTTTTATAATAGGGTATTCTTAAAATTCGGCAATAATTGTTTTTCCGGCTTTAACAGCTTGTCCTAGCTTTACATTTAATTTAATATCGGGAGGTAGAAGCAAATCAACTCTAGACCCGAACTTAATAAAACCTAATTCCTGTCCTTGAACTACCGACTCGTTTAATATGGCATTACAAATAATTCTTCTTGCAAGAGCTCCTGCAATTTGGCGAATTAATATAAAACGATGTTTAGAATCTTCTATAACAACAGTTGTTCTTTCATTTTCTTCCGATGATTTAGGATGCCACGCAACAAAATACGATCCGGGATGATACTTAACATATCGAATAATACCGGTACAGGGGTATCTATTGCAATGAACATTAAAGGGCGACATGAAAATTGATATTTGTATTCTTTTATCTGTTAAAAATTCGTTGGCAGTAACTTCTTCTATAACCACTATTTTCCCGTCAGCCGGTGAAATAATATAATCGTGACCATGATTCATGTCTCTTTTCGGAGAGCGAAAGAAATAAACAATTAACAAAAAAAGAAAAACAAAAATAAAATAGAAAATTGTTTTTAAAATTATAAAGTCGTTAATTAAAAAATGTGTCAATAATGCTATTGCTAACAAAACAACAAATGATAAAATGATAGTAACATACCCTTCTTTGTGGATCTTCATTTTTTAAAAAATTTCAATAATCATTAAATATAAATATACAAATGGAATTGATAGTAAAACCGAATCAAATCGATCAAGTATGCCTCCATGTCCGGGGAAAAAATTACCGGAATCTTTTATATTTGCATTTCGTTTTAACATAGATTCAGCAAAATCGCCCAAGGTACCAAATATAACAATTATTGTTGCGAATCCAATCCATTCTAAAGTAGAGAGAAAAGGAAAATAAAAAGATAATATGATAGCAAGGAGCAGGGTAAAAAACAAACCTCCTATTGCGCCTTCCCACGATTTTTTAGGAGAAATTCGTTCGCAAATTCTTTTTTTACCGAATTTTATTCCAACTAAATAAGCAAATGTGTCGTACATCCAAATAATAATAAAAAAGAAAACAGGCAGATAAGCAAACGATAAGTTTGGAAGCTGTTTAGTTCCCAAAGCAATTACCAACGAAAAAGGGATGGAAACATAAAAAGCCCCTAAAATACTTGCTGCAATATTTTGAAGAGGAGTGGTTGATTTGCGAAAGAGTTCAAGAAAAAATAATAGCATAGATAGCCCAAAAATGGAAATAAATACGATTTTATAATCAATATTAATATTACTCATTTCATGTATAAGCGTAAATACATAAATAGAAACACCTATTAAAATACCGGGGATAATAGGAGGATGAATATTTATTTTTTCACACAAACGATAAAATTCAATCATTCCTACGATCATAAAAATTGCGAAAACCGATGCAAAAATCCAACTATTCATAAATGCCGAACCCAGTACAGCAACTACAAAGATTGCTCCAGTAATAGTTCTTGTAATTAGATTATTCACAATTTTTCAGTATTAATAATTTGCAATGCTTTTATTACATTATCAGGATGAACATGAAGTTCTATAATCCCAAAATGATAAGATGAGTCTTGTTTGTTTACAATAACACTTTCTATTTCATTCTCTGTTAATATGGCTTGAGTTATTTCCACTAAGTAGTTGTAGTTTGAATTATAGATAGATACCCATTGTTCATTCATAGACCTAAATTATTCATAAACAGTATCATCAATAAGAAATAAATAAACCTCTTTGGGCCCATGCATCCCCATAACAAGCGTTTTTTCAATATCTGCAGTCCGACTAGGCCCTGTTATAAACGAAACCAAAGAAGGTATTTTATCTTCATATTTTTTTCGTAATGCCAATAGTGCATTTTTTATATCTGGAACCAACTGAGACGTATAAGCAATAACAATATGAATAGGAGGGAATACAAACATTTTTCTTCCGCATAACTGTTTTGAAGAAACCATAATACTTCCGGTTCTAGCAACTAAATATTCGCATAAGGTTATTCCTACTTCAATTTCAGGAAAATCAACTTCTTCCGAAAGGTATGGGAGGTGAGCTTGTGTAAGTATATTTTTAATTTTTTCTTCTTTACAGTAAAAGGAATGCCAATGATTTTCTAGATTTAATGCATTTAAATTTTCTGTAAGTTCTTGTTCCGATTCACAAAAAATAAAATTACCGGATGCATTAATAAATTCTTCGGCAAATTTAATTTCTAATGAATCCGATATATTGGGATAAATATTAGAATCAAAATCAGGATTAGGAAAAGGGTTATTGGTTTTGGATATTAAAGAATTCCGAACCCTTTTCAGCACTTTTTCCCTTTGTGTACTTTCTTCCATGACTTTTATTGATTATTTCTCAGGAAATTCGATGACTCCGCTTTTTGGTTTTTTTATTTCATTATTAACAACCAATTCAGGAGATTCAACTAATTTTTCTTTTTTATCATTTTCTAAAACCAATTTATTTTCAGTTACTTCATCAAAAGGTCTTAAGCCGAATATTTCTTCTAAGTCTTCTCTAAAAATAACTTCTTTTTCTAATAACCTTTTAGCTAAAATTTCTAATTTATCTCTATTATCAATTAGTATTTTTTTAGCACGTTCGTATGCATTTTCAATTAATTTACTCAATTCGGAATCAATCGTGTTAGCGGTAGTTTCGCTATATGGTTTTGAAAAAGCATATTCAGATGCTCCGGTAGAATCGTAATAGCTAATATTTCCAATTTTTTTGTTTAGGCCATAATAAACAATCATGGCATAAGCTTGTTTGGTAACTTTTTCCAAGTCGTTTAATGCTCCTGTTGAAATTTGTCCAAATACAATATCTTCTGATGCTCTTCCCCCTAAGGTAGACGTAATATCATCTAACATTTGGTCGTAAGTAGTTATTTGTCTTTCTTCCGGTAAATACCAGGCAGCTCCTAAGGCTTTTCCTCTAGGGACAATGGTAACTTTAATAAGCGGATGGGCGTATTTCAACATCCAGCTAACTGCGGCATGACCTGCTTCATGGAAAGCAATAACTTTCTTTTCGTCTTTCGAAATAATTTTACTTCTCTTTTCTAATCCACCTATTATTCGGTCAACAGCATCGAGAAAATCTTGTTTGCCAATAAGTTTTTTATTATTACGGGCTGCTATTAACGCAGATTCGTTACATACATTGGCAATATCGGCACCTGAAAATCCGGGTGTTTGTTTTGCTAAGAAATCAACATCAACAGATTCATCTAATTTTAAAGGACGCACATGAACTTTAAAAATAGCTTTACGTTCTTCTAAATCGGGCAGCTCCAAATGAATTTGACGGTCAAAACGACCTGCACGCATTAAAGCACGATCCAGGATATCGGCACGGTTGGTAGCCGCTAGAATAATAACGCCCACATTGGTGCCAAAACCATCCATTTCTGTGAGTAATTGGTTTAAAGTGTTTTCGCGTTCGTCGTTTCCGCCTGTCATTGCATTTTTTCCACGGGCACGACCAATTGCATCAATTTCGTCAATAAAAATGATACAAGGCGCTTTTTCTTTGGCTTGTCTGAATAAATCTCGAACCCTTGATGCTCCTACTCCTACAAACATTT
>Ga0116185_1003959_pt1 | contig 12376 bp, 5 predicted proteins | sample AD_JPNNA7_MetaG_FD_89754 | JGI IMG/M metagenome (GOLD analysis project Ga0116185, IMG submission 89754) | Active sludge microbial communities of municipal wastewater-treating anaerobic digesters from Japan - AD_JPNNA7_MetaG | ecosystem: Engineered > Bioreactor > Anaerobic > Digestate | place... | reverse complement strand
TGTCATTATCCAAAATACGGTCAAACACCTCTCGAATTTTTGGTGTAATCAAAATTCCATCGAAATATCCCCGCAAGTTTTTATAAATATTCAACAAGGATTTTCGTATTTTATCGAAGGCTTTCCTGACCGGAGAGGCTCTTGGTATTTCTGTTTTTCCTGTTACAATATATTTCTCCCATGCCTTTGCTTCCAGTTCTTCCAGCATATTATCCAACCTTTTCACTTGGTCGGGGGATAACTTATTGTCCCTCATCAGTTTCAACAAGTCTCTCCCTGCATCATTTTTGGAAGCCTCTAAACGTGCAATTGCCCACGCACGAAGAGTTCTCTGGTCATCCAATGGAATGTAAGGACGAATGATGTGATAAAGTTCATGCAAAGCCGTAGTCACATTAGCGGACTCAAAACTCGTCAGAATTGCTCTTGCCAGACCATAGGCATCTGCAATCTCAGTGGTAGTAGCACCACCCCTGCCCCTACCAGAAATATTCAAAGTTCTAACCCGCGCTCCAAACTCAACCATCTCCGGGGTAGGTTTCAGTGTTACCTTGCCATTGGAGTTGGTAATAATATCGAACTTCTGTTCAGCCAGCCACCGCTCCAAAAACAGGGTAGTCTGTGGGTCGAGATTATCCAAGTCATCCGGCTTGGTTGTTTTCAATCGAACTGTAAATACATTGTCGGTATCATCTGCATAAGGTCTGGCATTGATAGAACGAATAATTGTGCCATCTGAGTTAGAGATTTCAATAATCCAGTTACCCTCATTTGTCATTCGACCCTGCACCCAGCGCATTTTTTCCCTGATATAGTTCTCCAAATCAGTAAGACGCAAGCGGGGATGACTTTCTACCAAATCATATAACCCAAGAATTCGCAAACTGTTTTCATCAAACAACCCATCTTTTTTCAAGGCTTCCAATAGTCTTGGCAGGTTAACAATATCATTATCCATGACCCCAGCAACCGATGAAAACTTGCCTGGATTATGAAGAATATGCAAAACGGTATTGTAGCGTAAACGCATGGTATTGGAGATAATAACAGAATGTTGTGTTGGAAGTGCACCCTGATGGAACATGCCAACCATAATCTCAAACCAGGCATCTTCTTCTGGAATTCCAAGACCTCGTGCAATCCCTTGGATGGTCAACTCGTAAATATCAAAAATGGTTTCGGCTTCTTCTCGTGTCGCCAGATTGAATTGGGAACGAAATGCCTCAACAACCATTTGACGAAAATTCCTTTTCCCCCTCTCAAAATGAAAACCATATGCAATTTCCTGTCGCATACGGATAGCCTCATACAAAACGTTTGCTGGAATTTCTTCCAACGTTTTATAATCTGCTCCCTCAATCATGTCATTGACGAGCCTTAGGATTTTATTTTTATTCAAGGAAACTGTTGTTCCGTGCTGGATATACAGGGGTTCTTTTGTATAGTTTAGAATTTCACGAACTGCATCCAGTGGACGCTTTTCAGTTATCGCCTGACGAAGCGCGGCGTTAGTTTTAATCACATCATCCCATTCTAGCATTCCTCTCGGAAGGGCAGAAGCATTAAGTATGTCTATGGTATCTCCATTGGGTAATTTTCCAGATACCGGAGACTTCCTGCCCTCAGCCCATTGAGGTCTGATTTCCAGCGGTTTCACAATGTCGTCACGATTCTTCACCCCAAGGTAAGCCATGAAATTATCTACAATGGGACTGCCACTTCCTCGCTCAAATACCCGAACTGTATCTGATACAGGGTCATACATTTTCAATATCGAGATATTTCCATTGACATCATATTCTATATTGATACCCACATGCTGTAAAAATTCCTCTACGGTAATAGTCTTACTAAAATCCATTGTCCCATTAAGGAACTGATTACGCAGAGAGTCAAGATAATCCGCACGAAATAGGTAGAGAACAGAAGAAAGCTCATTGAACAGTTCCCACTGTGCCTGCCGGGATGCTAAGTCTGCCATCCGGCGCTCTCCCCGCGTCCCCGGAAATACTGCAATCCAGAAAGAATGAAGGCGGGAAGCCCACTGATTCATCGCATATTGCCGTGTCTGTAAAATACGAGCAGCTTGCATTCCAAGTGCAGGTGAAACATTCCCCCAAACTTCTTTGAACGCATCCGCATGAGCGGGAATAATATTTTTATCTGCCCTATTTTCCAGCCAAACTGAAAATTCTGTAATCAGGTCACTCGTCTCTCGTTGAGAAACGCCATAAATTTCTCCGGCAATTGCTCGCTGTGTTCCCGGAAGTGCTGTTTCCGCCAACCTATCTAATCTGGATTCAATGTCAGCCAGTGAGCTTGCCGGAGAAAGGTCTTCTGTTCCTGAAACAGCAGCCTCTAATCTGGCTATATCGCTTTCGGTAAGGACACGAGGAGTGTTTGCATTTTGTTCATTCAGTCTGGCACGCAATTGTCGAATACCATTTCGATAATCCTCATCTGTTGGAGATTTCGGAAGGGTTATACCGTTAGCTTTGAAGATGGCACGGAGGTTATTCTTTTCGCCTTTTACAAAAGTATGTGCTCCCTCATCGGGAATCTTGATGAGCATCTCAACTGCTTCATCTGTTAGTCTCATGCTCCGTTCCAGTGTATCCGCAGACTCCGCCTTGGTTGTCTTACCGCCATAGCGGGAAGCCTTTGCTCCATATGCAGTTGAATCGTCTGGAAATGCCATCTTCAATGCACGATAGATTTCCGGCGTATGGCGGAGTTGAATTTGCTGGCGCAACTGCGATAACATCTTATTGAAGAAATCGTCAATGGCATCTTTGGTAAGCGCACCACCGATCGGGTCATCATATTGCTGGAAGAACTTAATCAGTTCATTTTGCACCCAATCCAAGAATACCCGCTCTTGGTCAGATTCCATCATGCCACGAAATGACAAAGTTTCTGGAATAAGCAAACCATTTTTGGTTCGAGTATTTATACCTAGCGAGGTCAGTTGTCGCATCCGTGACGGACGATTTCCAGCCGAATGTAAAATCTGCTCGCCATAGGTATGCCAGCGTTGGAACTGTTCTTCTGTCAAGGTAATCTGTTGCCCATCTACTGTGACCCCGCCAGCACGCAAGTCGTTCTCTAATTTGAGCAGCATGTCGGCAAGAAAGGTCTTGTTGATTTCTCCAACGGCTTTTCGATATAGCTTGTAGTAAGTTTTGACACGGAACAGATAATCGGCTGCATGAGCCATCGAGTCAATCGAATTAACATAGGCAGTAAAGTATGAACCAATATTCTTTCTAAACCAGTTCCAGCCCTTCGATTCTTCGGCAACAGCCTTCTTGGTAATCCGCAGATTGATTTTGTAGTGGTTGATAAAGTCAAGTGGACTGCTATTCAACAGGACATTCATATCGCTAGAAGATGTTTCTACCGCAGTACGCAACCAGCTACCTAATTCCGGGGGCAGGTCAAGTTCCAGAGCTTCTTCCAGGGTTTTGTTTCCGGCAGTAATTTCTTCAAACAGGTTACGGACAATTCCCCAGGTCGTTTCGTACCCGTCCCCAAGGAAAATGTACCGGAACATGCCATCCATCCAGTTAAAGAATACGAAGGCTGGTCGGCGGTAGAGCGTTGCTCGTATCCACAAACCGGTCATCTGATTCATCATCCGGTTGCTATCGGCAATAAACTTCTTTGTACTAACCGGAGCAGCCTGATACAGCTTACCGGCAGGAGTATCCACCATAATGCGGACACCATCGGCAACTTGATGTTTGGTCAGGAACATATTTCCAATTTCAACACCAAAGCGGTGCGCCAGATTTGCACGTCCAGTTATCGAAGAAACATAGTCATCAATCAGGCGGGTTTTCATATTTTGAATCATCTGCAAGCCTTCCGGCTCGGCTGCTGCGTCTCCAAGAGAACGAATGAACTGTGCCAGTTCATCAGCGGTTTGAGTTTCTGCGTCTTTAACCACCAGTTCATAAGCGCGTTGCGCTGCCCTGGTCATGCTTTCTGCGTTAAGGTCACCATCCAACATTCGGCGTACATCTTGGGCAGTAAAGATTTCATTTCTGAATAGTTCAGGAGCGGATGAAATTGAGCGTGAGATTTCATCCCATGCTTTTACAGCATCGTCCGTTCCAGTAAGTTTTTCCATTATGGCGCCGAGACGTTTGGCATTTTCTACAAATTTATTGACCCCATCCGAACTGATAACCCCATTTCGCAGCAGAGCGGCAGCCACCACCGAAGAGCGCTTGCTAACTCTGGAAGCCTGTGAGCGAAGCGTTTGGTGGAACAAAACCTTGTATGCTCCGGTATTGGAAATGGTAGTTGCTGCGATTCGGATTTCTTTACTAGCCAGCCTTCCCAACTTGGAAGCTCGCAGGGGAGCAGCCAATGCATCCAACAAAACTGCCGGGTCTACGAAGTTTGTAACATCAAGAAGAGATTCATACAGAATTTCTTTTCCAACATCTGCCACGGTATAGGACAGGTCGTAGATTTCCTGCCAGGTCAAAGGAGAACCATACCCTCCCATCGCATTCGGCTTTTGCAGTTCAGCAAATGCCAGTACCCGATAAAACTTCTGCGTAAAGTCCGGGTCAGTCCCGGAGGCTTCGGTTGCAGTTCGGTATGGGTCAAATGGAATCTCACCCGTAACCGTGCGGTCAATGGAATAGGTGTGCGTCAGGGTATTGACAGCCCGATTGATAAATTCATTAGCGAATTCAAGGCTTGCTTGGGCGGCTGCCTCATCTCCGATACTCATATAATATTCATACTGTTCCTGATACAGACGGGAGAAGTCAGCATTCTGATATGCCGAAGCGTGTAGTTCTCTGGAAATTGCAGTAAGAGCATCAGAGGATTCCCGTATGCTAGGCACGTTTTGTATCCAGCCAATAGAAAAATCATACATCTCATTGAAGGTCATGGGAACATTCTGATTTTGATGATACTCTGCAAGAGATATGTCATATAACAACTTTGTATACTGTGGGGGAGCTAAGGTGAAAACTCCACCGTCCCCGATTATCATGCCCTCCCGCAATAATCCCTGTAAGAAAATAATTTTATCGGGAGTGGTTTCTTTTGCACCACGAGCCAAGTCAAACTCAGTAAGAGGGAAATTTTCCTCGTCCCTATCATTATAGTAATAAGCTAAAATTCCGTCATAATCAATCAGGTCTTGGTGTGCTGTACGTGCACTGTCTGTCAGCCAAGCCAGACCCTCCTGCATACCTCCCGCTTGAATAATATTTCGAGCGGATGTTCGAGTTGCCGTATAAAAATCAAACTTCTTATTGTAATTGGCACGTACCATTTCATAGGTGCTTATATCTTGATCGTTTCGCAACCGCTCTGCCATATCCGCCGGATGCTTTTCTTGGCGAAGAACGTTTTGCATCAATGTACCATGCAGACTTTCCAGAGATGCTTGGGTTTGCTTTTCAAGCGGAGTAAGAACTTCCTGTTCCATGTCCTCGGAAACGTTATACCAAGCCAGACTTCCAACAGGAACACTCTCAACGGCGTATGCTCCGCCAGCAGCAGTCAAAAGTTTATTGAAAAATAGCTTGATTTGATTTCCTGCCGGACTTCCATAAGTTGAACTGGTGTCGGTATGTATGCCAAGAATCGTGGATAGAAAGCCCTGCTTGGATGCTCCACCGGTCAAAACAAAAACATTTAGCGCTCCCTTTATAGGGTGTCGAGCGCTGATTTCCGTATAAGGTGTTAGCTGAATCGGCTGAGATTCTTCGGAAATCCCTTGCTGAGCAAGACCTTCTGCATCTACCTCATCCGTAGGCAGGTAGACTGTATAGGTTTCGTTGGAGTCTTTCGTACCAACAATAACTGGTTTGTGTTGCTCTTGCAAGAAATTGTCCGGGACACGCTCCAAGAAATAGTTTTGTACTTTGATATAGGGGCTGGAAATGGTCGGGAGGGTTTGAGCAAGAGACTCATGATTAATCATGTTTCCAATTGAGTAAGTATAATTCGCCCACGCCCCGCGTTCCTCCCGCAGAAACTTGACAGGGTACTCTGTCGGAAAGGTGGTGAACTGTTCTTCTGTTTCATCCGTCCAGTAGATAGGAGTCTGTGTTGGTTCGGTAGTGAACTGATTGGTTGCCATATTGATATACATCGGCATTCCATTCACCAGAGCACCAAGAGAAGGATTATCATCCGAGATAAGCCCATTCATTACAAACGGCAAATCTGAGGTGTATTGAACCGGCTGGACGATTTTATTAATCTCGTCCTCTGGAATTCCATTATCTGTTAGATACGCAACAACTTCTTTTGGAAGTTGAAGTTCTCCATCCTCATCCCGATATGCAACTACAACTTCCCCGGCAACATTGACCAGGGGATAGTTCATGCTGTTTTTATTCTGATTACCATCCGTAATGATATTATTATCAGGGTCATAGTACACCAAACTGAACTCCGGAATGGTGGACATGACCGCAGGGGATTCAATTCCCTTATTGCTGTACGGATTACCCTCCGCATCCCTAGCCCCCTGAAACCGAATAGGTAGGGTAGACGGAGAAAGGGTCGTAGTTCCATATTCCCTTTCCGCTTTGGTGGATAGGGTCTGATAGTATTCCTCAATAGTTCGGGCACTAATCTTCTTTGCCTTGTCGGGTGCATCCGGTCCAAAACCTTCTCCATAGGAAAGCAGACGGAAGGTCTCCGCAGTTCCCCGCTTTTGCACCGGACGTTCCCCCAGCCTCCCGGCACGAATTTCAAACGCAGGCTTTACAGGAGAGCGACTCTGAGCCTCTTTCCACGCCTTCCAGGAAGGAAACATGGCATTTCGTTTAACAGCAAATTTATCTGCGCCCTGCATGGTTGTCTTTGATAGACTTCCCGCAACCTTGGAGCGCTCTCGATTTGCCCGAACTTTTCGTAAGTTTTCAGAAAACTCTCTGCCTTCCCAAAACGGCATGTATGCCTCCTATATTGTTAGTACCATGACTTCTGAGAACCGCCGAACCGCCACTTTCCGCTGTCATCCTGAAATACATTTATCAGTTTTCCATGAGTAAAGAATGGTTGAGCGATTGTTCTGGCAGCAACCCCGTATGCTCCCAACTGCTCTCCATTTGCCTCCGCCAAAAGCGGGTCAAGCGTGGAAAGCATTTCAAGATACTGTCCTCTGGTTTGGCGGTTTCCGGTTGTCAAGTTTCCGCCAAAATCGTTCGTGGCATCAACGACACGCCGTAAAAACCGATACCCGCCTCCAAGTTCGGTTTCCGATTTTCCACTTACTTCACGATATTTATCCAAGCCCGCCATCAAATTTTGAGCGCGGGTCGTAGAAGTATAGTAATCCCGAATGGGGGTATTAATATCCTTTTGATAAGGGAGGAAGGCAGTATTCTCTCCATAGAACCCGAACCATTCTGGATAAGTCTGATAGATATTAGAGGCAACTGTACGCTGGTCTTCTTCCGAAAGGTAGGGAATGATATTATTCATCAGAGAAATCAGTTCGGTTTGGGGGGTCAGCTTGCTCGGCATCATTCCCTTCCACCATGACGGCGCACCCGGAAGGGTATATTTCTCAGACCAAGTAATCTTTTCTTCGGGGGGCTGTACGTATCTGTCCCCTCCACCACCATAGTAATATCCGTAGTAATCCTCAGGAGCAACTTCCTGAACACCGACAAAGGGATTTTCAGCAAACTCTGACCTGCGATTAAACGGGTCTATGAGATGGGAGGCAGGAACACGCGGATATTCATATCCACGATAATACCAATAATTTTCACCTCTATCCTTGTCAGGATAACCGGTATCTCCCGAAGTCCTGACCCACTTATTACCAACTTTGGTGAAGTTTTGAGCAACAAAACCAGTCGAAGGAGGCAAAGGGAGTCTTCGATTTGGAGGCAAAGTTCGAGTTCGCTTGGTCGTGTAACCTCCGCTAACCGTCTTATTGGAACGAGCCGTTCCATAGTCTATCATTTTCGGTGGTCGAATTGGCATATTAACCTCCTTGCATCCGTTTGACTTCCATCTTCTTGATGTAGTCAAACAGATTATCTCCATAGATTTGATGCAAATCTTGGAAGTCTTCGTCTGTTAGAGAATTATACAATACCACGTCATCGTCTGCATAGGTAGACAATCCTCTAATCCGACGTAACGCGTTGTTCGCTACGTCCTTCGTGCTTGTGAAAGAGGAAATCAAATTCCTTTTCATTACATCACCTCACCAGACAACATTTGGGGAGCAGCCCCACCACGATTTAGACCGCCGCGAGAGGCTGACTCTTTTTCGACACCGAGAGACTCGCTCGGATTGGGGGGTTCTTCTGGTCGTCCCGCCTGTCCGACAATCTGTTGTTGGAGCGTTTGCAGAATTTTCTCGGCTACGGTATCTCCTGCCTTTGCCATTTCCATGAGAGCGTTCATCATTCCGTACTGTACGGCAATCGGATTCGTTTCGGCGGATTCCTGCAACTTTCGCAGACGTTCCTCATCCGGTTGCTGGATACCCAAGTAATTCTGCATGATGGTAAATTCGGATAACAGACCCCGCACCTGGGAAGCCATCGCATGTTTCCGCACCTGCTCATTCGGGAACTCAGGTTTGATTTCGCAAACAACATGCAGACCCCGTAAATCCTCGCCCTTGATTTCAGATGAGAATACGACACCTTTGGATTTCCCATACACCCGCAGAACCGCAGAGCCGGAGAAATATTCAGTCAGGTGCGTCGCCTGTTTTGCCCACCAACTCCACAAAGTTTCCAGATGCAGAAGGGGTTGCTCCAAGCGGATACGGTTCTGGTCGCCAAGCTGGGACAGAGCATAACCGGAGACATCGCTTGCTCCACCCCCATACATTACGTCTGAAAACCCTGACTGTTGGACACGAGAGCGGAAGAATTCAATCTGCCGTTCTACATCAGGCGGGTTGCCTGTCCACTGTGGAAAACCGAAGTCTTCATCCAGAGACAAGTTTACAATATTTCCAAGCCCAGGGTCAAGAGCAATCTGCCTGCCCTGATTAGTCTTTGCCACCAATGGGAGAGACGAGAACATATCAATCTGGCGTTGTCTGCGATTGATTGACTTTTCCAGTTCCAGCACCGGAGTTTCCAGTGGGGTCAGGATACTCTGCCATGACCTCGAATCCATCCGGTCTGTCGGTTTGTAGAAACTGACAGCGAAGGGGAACTCGGCATAGCCTTCCACGACCTTCAACTCATAATCAGGAACAAAGTTCCCGGCGTAGACAATCGCGTGTTGCAAGACTTCTGCGCCATCCGGCTGTATCTTGATTTCCCAATAGTCCACCAGGTCGTGTTTGAGGTTCAGTTTGGCGTTGAAGTCAAGGTGCTTGAACTCTTTTAGCTCCACAGCGAACATTGTCTCCACGTCAAACACGGACTTCAACTCAGTTCGTGCCATGACTGCCCACCGTCCAGTACCTCCCGGCAGAAGCAGAATGTTGAGTGGGTCAATCACCTGCACCCGCAGGGGTGGTTCAGAATAGACAGGAGCAGTATATTCATTCCCATCATAGTCGAAGAAGGTTTCCGTGCTGATAGTACGCTTGGCAATCGCTCCATCCCACACAGTATAGAGAACAGCACCACCATCCCGGACGAAGTGCGTATCAACCTCATACCGAATGTCATAGCCGTTCCGGTCTGAGTTCACGTCCACCAGACCAGCCAGATACTTCTCGGCTGCGCTGGTTACTCTGTCCATCTGAGCGGTAGGTTTCCACGAGCTTGCCTTCCAAATCATTTCGTTGGCAATAAAGATGCCAACTGCCAAGTCTACGGTATTGGTAAAGGTCGGGTCGGCATATCGGCTTTCATGGGGCAGGGCAGGGCGCTGGTCAAAGTAGTGGTCGAAATTGTAGAGCTTTCGCCATCTCTTGATGTTTTCATGCCAGCCCTTCGTAAAAGCACGAGCCAAGTCAATTCGATATAAGACACTTCCAAGGTCAGTATTTTCCATCAGTCCTCCGAGAACATCCAAGGCACATTTTTCTTCTCCCGCCACGAATTCATATCCGCAAAGGGAGCAGAAATATAGATTGGCTCAAACTCAACCCCGCCGTGACTTACGGCTCGGTAAGCTGCCATCGCCAAAGCAATCGTATAATCCACCGGTTTATGGACACGATTATTGCTGGTTGATTTTACCAGACGAAACCCATTTGGGTCTGCCTGTGCTACGGTATTCAATACATGCTGTCTGGCTTCGTCATCTTTATAAGTATGAAACTTTCGGCTAACCAGCAGGTCATACAAGTTTTGTCCGACCCTGGTCATGTTACCGGTTGTCTGCATCAATGGTTCACAGGGCAATCCCCTCTGTTTGAGCCGTGTCATTGTCTGGTGAATGTGTGCAGGATCAAACGTAACTTCCAATATCTTGTACCAGCGACTCATTTCCAGCAGGAAACTTTCGATGGTAACATCAAAATCCATCGGAGAGTCTTTGGTCGGAGTCCAAATCTTGTGGAACAACTCATGAATTGAGCCATCCTTCGGCTCATAGACGACCCCAACCACCACCGTACAGTCATGATTGATTGAACCATCCACCCCAATTATTACAGGGTATAACCGCATGGGGTGGTCTTTCCAAAGCAGGGATGAATTCGGAGAATCGCACGCTGCATCCCATACTTCGGGAGCAATAAAACTTTCCTTTGATGTTACCCACTGATTTTCATGCAACCGCAGATAGGCAGCCGGACGCAGGGTTGCCCTCTGTTCGCGATAATACTGCTCTGTCTGCCACGGAAGGCGGGGTTCGCTATCCCAATAGGTAAATTGGTGTTCCGTTTTCCAGCACGGCAGGTCTGCCAGTTCTGGAATAGTCTGTCCCTGTCCACCCTCATACTCATCCTCGCCAACTCCGGTACTATATAAGTCCCACAGCAGGTCACTTTCATTGATATAACCGGCATAAGTAGCAATAAAACGCAGAGAGTGGGGAATTGTGGAGATTGGAGTCATTTCTTCGTAAGTACGCCGAGTATTCTCCTGTTGAATTCCCCACAACTCATCAAACAGGGTCAAAGCGTGTCTTGCCCCCGCCACCGACTTGTAGGACTGAGCCAAAGATTGTATGGTTGTACCATTAGGCAGTTCAATTTTGTATTGAGTTACGTCCCATCCCCTTCGCAGGGCGTGGAATTTTATATCTTTCATAATACGCCCCTCTGCCTGTTCCAAGTCATTCGCTAAAACATAGATTTCAGAACCCGGAGGGGCTTGTTCAGAATACCAAGCGCCAACGGACGCAGCGAGAGCGGTCTTTCCACTCTTTTTGATACAGGAATACAGGATAGTAGTGTATGGAAACCTGCCAGTGTTCTCATCATACGCCAAAGAATAGGATAAAATGCGCCGTTGGTGGTCAGCCAAGATAATTTTACCCGATGCACCCCAAGTATCCTTCTCGCTATCCCAAGTTTGATTTACATGAAAACCACAAGTATCCAGCCAATCCAAATACGAGACAGAAAAGGGGACAATTTTATTATCATAGCCGGGAAGAAAGCTGGTAAAATCTTCCTCGACCGGAATTTCAGGCTTTTTTCTCGCCATTTTCATCTTCCCATTGTTTCAAAATGCCGAGTTGAGCCCTCGCTTTTTCTTCGCTGTCGAATTTCCCCTTGATTTTTCCGGTAACTTTATTATAAGTTACCCATTTTTTCAGCTTTCGGTCATACTTAACTGCAAAAGGCATAGTATCCTCCTATGGTACTATGCCATTATAATAAAAACTCCCTGCGTTTGGCAAGGAATTGGAAGCAACCGTTACTTAAACGCTACCGCCCCGCCGTGAAAGTCCCTATCCATACGGACTTGTACCCGCGAGCGGGGCAGTAAAGCGAAAGCCATCATACCGTTAAGGGGTTTCTATCTCCAATAGCTGATTTCTCACAGCAGAACAGTAAATCGCGAATATGACAGCAAGTTTGGCGGTCAGGATTTGAGCCTGATTAGCATAATTTCTGGATTTCCCTGTTCGTCGTTATGATAGACGCCATCGAGTTATGCTGCCGATTCGCGTGTTCCCACCACAGCCGCCGCCAAAGATTTATCCTTTTTCAATCTAGCTTGTGTATCCCAAAGTCGCATCACAATAGCCTCGGCTGTTTCTGCGCATCGGCAATCCTTTGTCTTGCGTTTTCCGTCAAGTATTTTATGTTTAGGTCAATCCCGATTCCTTTTCTCCCCAGCTTGATTGCTGTTGCAACCGTTGTCCCGCTCCCAACGAACGGGTCAAACACAATGCCGCTTGACGTGCCAGCGTTGCAGGTGCAGGTGGGCTGAAAGCCGAGTGTTTGTGTGAACGTATAACCAGCATCACCTTTGCCATTTATGTTTTCATAGCTTCCGTGATA
>Ga0116185_1003949_pt1 | contig 12397 bp, 9 predicted proteins | sample AD_JPNNA7_MetaG_FD_89754 | JGI IMG/M metagenome (GOLD analysis project Ga0116185, IMG submission 89754) | Active sludge microbial communities of municipal wastewater-treating anaerobic digesters from Japan - AD_JPNNA7_MetaG | ecosystem: Engineered > Bioreactor > Anaerobic > Digestate | place... | reverse complement strand
TTCGTCGAGGCGGCTGCGGTATACCACCCCGGGGACGTTGGCCACCAAGTTCTGAAAGCGCTGGTGGATGGCCTGCTCGCGCCGATGGGCCTCCGCCAGCGCTTCGAGCATGCGGTTTACCTCCTGGGCCACCTGGGCCAGCTCGTCATTCCCCTGGTGGGGGATGCGGGTGTCCAGGTGGTCCAGGTCGGCGATGCCCGCCAGGTGCCGTTCCAGGGCCGATAGGCGGCGCACCACCAGGAGGTCCACGATGCCCAGGATGGCCAAAAGCAGGAGGGCCCCTCCCACCACCACCGCGACGACGAAGTAGCGAAGGTCGTGGAGGGCCTTTTGGTACAGGGTGCGAGGGACGGTGATCCGCAGGAGAAGGGCGGGGTGGTGGAAAAGGTCCCGCACCACCATGAAGGCGTGGATGGTATGCCCCCCCGGAGGAAAGGCCAGGGTATTTCGGTCGGAGGAGAGGGCAGAAATCACGGGGGCCAGGGCGGGGTCCTCCGAGGGGAGGGGCCAAAAGGCCACTTCAAGCCCCAGGGACTGGGAGAGGGATCGGGCTTCCTCGGCCCGGAAGAAGCGCCCCAGGATCAAGGTTCCCTGGGGCGATCCCCCCCCTTCCGGGGAGACGATGGGGGCGGCGGCCATCAGCATGGGGCCCTGGGACGAGGGCAAGACCCCGGACCACCGGGGGGGGACTCCGCCGGGAAGGCGGGAAATCCGGGAGATCACGTCGGAGGCCAGCTCGGCCCCTTGGCCAGCGGCGCGGCGGGATGTTTTGATGAAATATGCCCCTTCGCCTCGGCGGAGGGCCAGCACGAGGTCGATGCGGGCGTTCTGGAGCAGGGAGTCCTGGAATCGGCCGTTCTCAAGGGACGAAGGGGTCCCGGCCTCCGGGGGGGCATCTTCCTGGAGGGCCCTCCGGGACCCCCAGTCCGTCGCGATGCTCTGGAGTGTTTCCCGTTCTCGTTGTAGAATGATTTCCTGGGACTGGGCGCGACGCAGGGCGTCCTGGCGCTCCAGGAGGGAGGCGTGGGAAAGCACCAGCCCCCCCACGAACCACCCCGCAGCCCCCAGAGATAGGGTCAGGAGCGCTCCCAGCATCCCGAAGATTTTTTTTCTCAGCGACATGGGTATATCCCTTCTTGGTGGAGGTAGAGGTAAGAGGTCGAGCGCCCGGGGCGCACCCCCGCTCCATGATGGATAATAGGGGGCCCCCTGTCAAGGGTGATGCGACGATTTGGGAAGATCGGGACGATCCCCCGGGGGGGGGAGAAAGGGAGGGTGTCATGCGGATCGTGCGGCGGGAGTTCGAAGGAGGGGGCCGGTGGGGCGTGGAGGGGGACGGCCCGTGGCGCCCCGTGACCTTTCCCGGGCTGGAGCCCTTGGGGGAGGAGGGTACCGGGGCGAGGCCCGGCCGACTCCTCGCCCCGGCGATGCCTTCTAAGATCGTCTGCGTGGGAAGGAACTACCGGGATCACATCCGGGAGATGGGGCACGACGGAGAACCCCTGCCGACGGAACCCGGGATCTTTCTCAAGGGCCCCAATGCCCTGGCGGATCCCGGGGCGGAGATTCCCTATCCCCCCTTTACCCGGTCGTTTCACTTCGAGGGGGAGCTGGCGGTGGTGGTGGGGCGCCGGCTGTGGCGAGTCTCCGAGGAGGAGGCCCTAAAGGGCGTCCTGGGGTACACGGCGGCGCTGGATCTCACCGCCCGGGATTGCCAGAAAAACGATCTCCAGTGGGCTCGGGCCAAGTCTTCCGACCTTTTTTGCCCTCTGGGGCCCTGGATCGAGACCGCCGTGGATCCGGACCACACGGTGGTGCGAACCCGGGTGAATGGCGAGGTGCGCCAGGAGGCGAGCACGGAGCTCATGATTTTCCCCGTGGGGCGCATCCTGAGCCACATCTCTTCCTTCATGACCCTCGAGCCCGGCGACGTGGTGCTGACGGGCACCCCGGCGGGGGTGGGCCCCCTGGAGGTGGGAGACCGGGTGGAGGTGACCGTGGAGGGCGTGGGGACCCTGGGGGTGCGCATCGTGGCGGTAAGCTAGAAAGGGGAGTGGGCTTCGATGACCGATGGGGAAAAAAAAGAAAAAAGGGGCGTGGGCTTTAGGGGCCTGATGGCGGGGATCATGATCCTGGCGTTGGGGGGCGGGGCGTGGGGTTGGATCGCCCAGACCCCCTACCCCCTAGGGGGAGATTTCGACCTTTTCATCCAAAGAAGTGGGCTGCCGGATACGGCATGGCAGGCGGAGCGTGCCGATCTCCTGGTGGGGGATGGGGGGTGGACGGTGGGGTTGGGGACCCTCTCCGTTGACGGGGGGGGATCGCCTCCCCTCATGATCCGCACCACGAAACCTAGCGGGGGGGTCACCTTTCGGGTGATCAAAGACGGGGATCCTAAGAGGCCCCTCACCGTGACGGTGGCGGGGGAGGGGTTGGAGAGCCGGGGGGTGACGCTCCTTTCGGGGGACACCTCGAGGGATATGGTCGTGACCTGGCGCCTCGCCGCCGACGCCCCGACGATGGTCCAGGGGAGCCTTCGGGCCTCCTTCGACACCGTCTCGTCGGACATGCCCCTAGCCCTGGGGCTGCTACGCGACCCCGACGTCTTCGAGATCGGCTTCGGCGTGGGATCGGCGGAGCCCGTGGCCTACCGATCGGCGTTCTATCCGGCCCAGGGCATGGCCCTCGACGTGCCCCTGGTCTGCCGCCCCGGGGATCAGCTCTGGGTGCGGGTGGTGAACTGGGGCACCAACACGTTGGAAAGCTCTCGCACGGGGCTGACGTTCCACCGCCTCTTCTTCGGCGGCACTCCTTCGGGGGCGAAGTTTCCCTTTTCCTCCTTCGGCATGCTGCTTAAGAGCGACTCCCTCCCCACGGGGGATACCACCCTGACCTTGGCGGTGCCCTATGCGGGGGGAAATCGCCCTTCGGTGACCTACTCCCTGGGGTTGCGCGTGAAAAACTACACGGACCTGGGAGGGGGCGTCAGTGCCGATGGCGCCCTGTGGCGGCCCATGAAGATGATCCTGCCCCAAGAGCTGCCCCAACTGATGCCCGTGGAGGCGGTGACCCTCTCGGCGGAGGCGGTGCACCCCAAATACACCCCGCTGGTGCCCCGGGCCTTCCGGGCGGTGACTTTGGAAGCCCCAGTCTTTACTATTCCCCCCCTGGGCAAGTACGCCGCCCTGCCCCTGGGGGTGACGTGGTCCTTTTCCTCGGCGGATCTGGTGCGCTCGGGAATCCTCACCGAGCCCCAGGCGGAGGCCTTTTTTCGGGGGGTCCGAAGCGGAGGGGACGTGATCCGCACGGTGTTGAGCAAGGTGGGCGTTTACAAGCACTTCTCCGATCGAGCCCTGGACCTGCGGACCCTCGTCCCCACGGTGGACCTGCCGCGCTACTTCGACGCGGGCTTCGATGGGACCCGGGTGACCCTGGTCTTTAGGGTGATCCTGGTGGACGCCCCGGAAAAGAGGGTGGACCCCATATCGGATGGGGGGGTGGGGTGGTTCGTGATCTACGACGGCGCCGAGGATCGGCGCTTTACGGACCCCCTTTGCCTGGCCTATACCCCCTTTGCGGGGGGCATCACCCCCACGTCCATTCCTCCCACCGCCGTGCCCACCCCGGGGCCGGGAACCCCTACGGCGACCCCCTCCAAGGCGCCGGATCTGGGATCGGGGAGCGGATGTTCGCTGGGGGGAGGGGCAGGGGCCCTTCTTCTGGCGCTGCCCCTGATCCTTTTGGGGTGGCGCCGGTGAGGCCCTAGGGGGCCGGAACTTCAAGGACGGGAGTGAGCTATAAAGATGCTTTTGGTGACGGGAGGCGCGGGATACATCGGGAGCCACACGGTGCGGGCCCTCCAGGCCCGGGGGTACGAGACTTTGGTGCTGGACAATTTCGTCAAGGGTCACCGGGATCTGGTCTTTGGCCCTCTGGTGGAGGGAGACCTGCGGGACGAGGCCCTGCTTGACGGCCTCTTTGAAAAGTACCCCGTGGACGGGGTGGTGCACTTTGCCGCCTTCAGCCTCGTGGGGGAGTCCATGGCGGACCCCGAGGCCTACGTGACGAACAACGTGGGGGGGACGCTGGCGCTGCTCCGGGCCATGCGGCGGGCGGGGGTGGCCCGTTTCGTGCTTTCCTCCACGGCGGCGGTCTACGGGGAGCCCCTCCAGATCCCCATCGACGAGGAGGCCCCCACCCGGCCCACCAACCCCTACGGGGAGACCAAGCTCTTCATCGAGACGGTCTGCCGACGCTACGCGGCGGCCTACGGCCTGGGGGCGATCTTTTTGCGCTACTTCAACGCCGCCGGGGCCGATCCGGAGGGGCACACGGGGGAGCACCATGTGCCGGAATCCCACCTCATTCCCCTGCTGCTGGACGTGGCCCTGGGGAGACGGGCCTCCCTCACGGTATACGGCTCGGACTATCCCACCCCCGATGGCACCTGCGTGAGGGACTACGTCCACGTGACGGATCTGGCGGAGGCCCACGTCCGGGCGGTGGAGCGGCTGGAAAAGGGCGGAGGCGCCGCCGAGGCCTTTAACCTGGGAAACGGCCGGGGATATTCCGTGGCCCAGGTGGTGGAGGAGGTTCGTCGAGTGACGGGGCACCCCATCCCCGTGACCCCGGGGGAGCGTCGCCCCGGGGATCCCGCCGTATTGGTGGCCTCTTCCGCCCGGGCGGAGGAGGTCTTGGGGTGGCGCCAGCGTTACGCCGATCTTTCGGCCATCGTGGACACCGCCTGGGCCTGGCACCGGCGGCGCTTTTCTTAAAAAAGCGAAAGGGGGGTGACGGCATGGCCCTACGGGATGTGGTGACGCTGCTGCGCCCCCAACAGTGGGTAAAAAACGTTTTTGTCTTTGCTCCGGGTTTTTTTGCCTTTCGCCTGGGGGAGGGGGAGGTCTTCGCCGCCTCCCTTGGGGGGGCCCTGGCCTTCGGCCTGGTGGCGAGCTCCATCTACGTCCTGAACGACGCCCTCGACGTGGAGGCCGACCGGAGGCACCCGGAAAAGTGCCTCCGCCCCCTGGCGGCGGGGACCGTGTCCATGCGGGAAGCGGCGGGGGCCGCCGCAGGGTGTGCCCTCGCGGGCTTCGCCCTAGGAGGGTTTCTGGGGGAGAGGGTTTTGGAGCTCCTGCTCTTTTATGCCATCCTGAACGGCGCCTACTCCCTGCGCCTCAAGCACGTGCCCCTGGTGGACGTCTTCTGTGTGGCCACGGGATTTTTGTTGCGGATCTTCGTGGGGGGGGCCGCTACGGGCATTGCCCTTTCGTCGTGGATCATCGTCATGACCTTTCTGCTGGCGCTATTCATCGCCCTGGCCAAGAGGCGCGACGACGTGCTCCACGCCGCCGCAGGGCGTGACGTCCGGGCCGCCACGGCGGGGTACAACCTTCCCCTGGTGGACATGGCTTTGGGGGTGTTGGCTTCGGTGACCTTGGTGGCCTATCTCATGTACACCATGGCGCCCGAGGTGGGGGAGCGCTTCGGCGGGCGCCCGGTGTACCTCACCTTTCCCTGGGTTCTCCTGTGGATCTTGCGCTACTTCCAGCGCACCTTGGTGTTCCAGGATTCGGGCTCTCCCACCCGCATCATCCTTTCGGACCGTTTCCTCCAAGGAGTATTGGCCCTGTGGGTCCTGTCCTTCTTCTTTTTGGGGCGGTGAAGGGAGCTAGGACCGGGCCACCAGAAAGACCCCGGCGATGATCACGCCGATGCCCGCCCACCGCGCCGGAGGGACGGGCTCTCCCAGAAAGGCCAGCGCCAGGAGGGGCGTGAGCACGTAGGTGAGGGAAAAGATGGGCTGGAGCCAGCTGATGGGCACGAAGCGCAACAGGTAGATCCAAAAGCCCAGGGGAATGACGTAAAGCACCACCGCCCCCACCAGTCGGGGGTTGGTACACGCCGCCAGGAGCTGGGCCAGGGGAGATCCGGCCTGTCCCACCTCCACGGCGGCTTTTTTGAGGAGAATTCCCCCCGCCGATCCGCAGAAAATTCCCGAAAAAATCAGTCCCCAGAGCAAGGCTGGGTGCATGGGCGTCCCCTTTCTTTCACGAAAAAATTGCCCCCGGCTTTCGGCCGGGGCTCTTCCCCCACGGCGTCATCTCCCGTCGGTTCCCCCTTTTCCCTCCGGAGCCCGAAAGGGGTCTTGGGGGAGGGGAATGTCCCGACAGACCAGGCCGTGGGGGCAGGGAGGAACCTGTCCCCAGAGGGCGCAGGGGCGGCAGGAAGCCCCGGGGTTGGTCAGGGTGACGCTTCCCGCTCCCAAGGGGGCCCATTTGCGCTCCTGCCCGCTGGAAAAGACCGCTACGGTGGGAACGCCGTGGTAGGAGGCCACGTGCACCGCCCCCGAATCCACGGTGATCACGCGCTCGGCGCTTCGCACCGCTTCCTCGAAGGCCTCGAAGGAGGGGGGCAGGATCCGGGCCCCGGGGATCGCGGCCCCCAGGGCCTCCAGGAGCGCCCCCTCGCCCCTTCCCCCGGAGATCACCAAAGGAAGCCCGTCGCCGTAGGCCCGGGCCAGGGAGAGCCAAAAGGACGGGGGAAAGTTCCGGGAGGGGGCGAGCCCTCCCCCCAGGGCCAGTAGCCCGTACCCCGCCCCGGGGGATCTCCGGGGGATCTCCTTTGGAGCCTCGAGGGGGGCGGCGATTCCCAGGGCCCGGCCGAAGAGGCGGGCAAAAAGCAGGCTCTCGTGCTCCCGGTTCTGGGAGTAGGGCACGGTGACGTCGGAATCCCGGGAGCGCCGGTTGCCCTCGAAGGAAAAGAGCGTTCCCCCGGGGGCGCGGCAGAAGAGCGCCATGGCCTGGGCAAGGCCGAAGAACTGCTCGGTGTCGATCACCCGGGGCCATCGCCCTCCGAAGGTGGCGAGGATGGCCCGGAGATCCCGGTCGTAACAGAGGTGGGGCAGGGCGTGCCTCTGGGCCCAGGGGGCGGAGCGCCGCTCCACGAGCCAGAAAAAATCCCGGGGGTTTCGTCCCAGGTACTCCAGGGCCAGATGGCAACAGACCAGATCCCCTAGCCCCCCGGGGCGGAGGATCAGGAGGTCTTCCCGGAAAGGAGATTTTTTCCCGCCCCCCCACCGGGCCCCTCCCCGGGCGAGGGGACCCAGCAGGCCCCCCAGGGGGCGGTCCAGGGTCTTTAGCAGCGTCTGAAGGCTCATGGTTGGGGCGAGGTTTCCCCCGGGGGCCCGGCGTCCCGGGAGACCCGGCGAAAGATCGTCACCTGGGGGTGGTCGTAGACGGAAAAGACCTCCTCGGCGCCGTCGTCGGGGAACTCCCAGGAGAAAAGGCCCAGGTCGATGCGGGGGTAGGAGGTAAAAGTTGCCTCCCGACGAAAGCCCAGGCGTCCAGCGAACAGATCCCGGTAGTACTGCCCCGTATGGGGAAAGCGCCCGGGGAGGCGCATGAGACTCCCATATCCCCGGTTGCTGGAGAGCACGATCCAGTCGGCGGAGGCCAGGACGGCGTTCATGTGGGCCTCCTTGGCGGGGGATTCTTCGTCGAAGACCCGCATCGAGAGGATGGTGTAGATCCCGGGGTTTTTATTCCCCAGGGGGAGGGGGAGGGCGTCGTCCCAGTACTCCGCCGTGAGGACGTCGCCCGGGGGGACGTTTTCGTAGATCCACCGGGAGGCGGTCACCCGGCTGTGCTCCCGGGTGTAGATGGATAAAAACGCCGTGGGCCATACCATGGCGGCGACGACCAAGACCCCTAGGACGGCCCGCCGGGCCCTGCCGGGGACCAGGGCCACCCCTCCCAGGGTACCGGCGGCGGCCAGGATGGCGAAGAAGGGATAGAGGGGCAGAAAGTACCTCAGGGTCTTGGAAAACTGGACGGACTGAAAGAGAAAAAATCCCAGCACCCAGACGCCGGTGACGAGGAGGTCGGGGCGGTACTCCCCCCGCCTCAGGGCGCGCCAGGTGCTCCGGCACGCGAGGGCGCCCCCCAGGAGCATAAGTAGCCCGAAGGGGAGTCCCACTCCCCAGCGCAGGAGGTTTTCCAGGGCAAAGATCACGGGGGCCCGGTCGATCCACTGAAACGCCGGGGGAAACCACACGTCGGGGCGGCTCCACTGCCTCAGCGTGCGGATGTTTTCCACGAAGCGCCCCTCGGGGGTCAGGGAGAAGACCCCCGGGGCGAACATGTGGGGGTCGCCGATGCGGAGGGCGACGAGGGCGGCGAGGGAAAAGAGGGCCAGATGCCCCCCCAGGGCGAGCCATCGGCGCTGGCGGCCGTGGGGCAGGGCCAGGAGGATTCCCAGGAGGGGGAAGATGAGGGCCGCCGGAAGCTTGGTGGCCAGGGCCCACCCCCCCAGGAGCCCCGCCAGGGCGGTGAAGAGCGGGGACGGGGCGAGGGAGCTCCGAAAGGCGCAGACGAAGGCGGAAAACATGAAAAATGTAAGAAAGCTATCCACCGTGAAAAAGTGGGCCGATTGGATGGGGAGCACCGCCCCGGCGTAGAAGAAGGCGGCGAGCAGGGGAAGGCCCTCGTCCAGGGAGTACCGCCGCTGGATCAGGGCGCTAAACCAGACGACGCAGAGGAGGGTGAGGACGTCGGCGAGGGCCGCCAGGCCTCGCCCCAGGAGGTACAGACGGTCGTAGCCGTCCATGCCGAGAAAGACGGCGAGGGCCTTGGTGACCGACAGAGGAAGCGTGCCGTACACGAAGAGGTCAAAGCCCTTGTTGTAGGGGTTCATGGGGGAGCGTTGGGGGTCCAGGTACTCCCCCGGGGAGGAGGGGAGGGTCAGGGCGTCGGCCACCATGGACAGGAAGCGCTCGTCCGGGTGGAGGTGGCATCCCTGGTCCCACTGGATCCCCCCCAGGCGCATCCCCAGGGCCAGGAGCACGAAAATCAAAATAATTCCCCTATGGCGGGGTGAGGGGAGGAGGGGCGAAAAGGGGCTCATGGAGGATCGATCTCTCCTTACTCGGCCCTCCCCGGCCGAGGGGTCCCCGGCCGGGGCGTGGGCGTTCTTTCTCCGGGGGAAACCCCCGGAGTCTTTCAAAGGGCCTCCGGCGCCTTCGGTCCCCTACCGGGGGGGAAATCCCTTGGTGGAGGCCACGATGTACCGGGGGCGGTCCCGGGCCTCGTCGTAGATGCGCCCCACGTACTCCCCGAGGATTCCCAGGATCACCAGGATGACGCCGTGGAAGAAGAGACTCATGCTCATGAGGGAGCTCCAGCCGGGGACGGTGTGGTCGGTAAAAAACTTCTCATAAAACACATAGATGAGGTAGAGAAAGCTCACCCCCGAGAGGGCGAATCCCAGGTAGCTCGCCAGGCGCAGGGGCTTATAGGAAAACGACGTCATGGCGTCCACGGAGAGCTTGAACATCTTGCGAAAAGGGTACTTGGTTTCCCCCGCAAAACGCCCCTCCCGGACGAAGGAGACCTCGGTCTGGCGGAATCCCACCCAGCTCACCAGCCCCCGGAAGAAGAGGCTGTGCTCCCGGAGGCCGCAGAGCACGTCCCGCACCTTGCGGTCGATGAGGCGAAAGTCCCCCGTGTCCTCGGGGATGGAGAAGTCGCAGAGGGCGTTGAGCAGGCGGTGGAAGATCCGGGAGGTGGCCTTTTTGAACCACGTCTCCCCCTGGCGCTTCTCCCGGCGGCCGTAGACCACGTGGTATCCCTGGCGCCACTTCTCCGCCATGGGGGCGATGACCTCGGGGGGATCCTGGAGGTCGGCGTCGATGACCACCAGGGCCCGCCCCTCGGCGTGTCCCATCCCGGCGAGGGTGGCGGCCTGCTGGCCGAAGTTCCTGGACAAAGACAGGAGGCGCACCCGGGGATCTTTGGCGCAGAGCTCGGCCACCATGTCCGGCGAGCGATCCGTGCTCCCGTCGTTGACAAAGAGAAGCTCGTAGGGCTCCCCGATTTTTTCCATGACCTCCGTGAGCCGACGGTAGGTCTCGGGGAGCACTTCTTCCTCGTTCAAGAAGGGAACGATGATGGAAAACACCGGCGTCGTTGCCATGATCTTTCCTCCTTCTTTGGGGCTTTTTCGGGGCCTCTTCGGGGAAATCGGTGCCTTTTGGAGTTTCGAAGGCTCCAGGGGTCTTGGGGTCGGGGCGCGGTGAGCCCAAGGGAGGCCTAGGGACGCTCCGGAGCCCCCTCCCGGGAGGGAAATCCCCGGGTGGATTCCACGATGTACCGGGGGCGGTTCCGGGTCTCGTCGTAGATGCGCCCCACGTACTCTCCCAAAATGCCCAGGATCACCAGGGTGACGCCGTGAAAGAAGAGGCTCATGCTCATGAGGGAGCTCCAGCCGGGGACGGTGCGGTCCGTGAAGAACTTCTCGTAAAGCACGTAGAGGAGGTAGAGAAAGCTCACCCCCGAGAGGGCGAACCCCAGGTAGCTCGCCAGGCGCAGAGGCTTATAGGAAAAGGATATCATGGCGTCCAGGGAGAGCTTGATCATCTTCTTCAGGGGGTACTTGGTCTCTCCCGCGAAGCGCTCCTCCCGGACGAAGGCCACCTCGGTCTGGCGGAACCCCACCCAACTCACCAGCCCCCGGAGAAAGAGGCTGTGTTCCCGGAGGCCGCAGAGCACGTCCCGCACCTTGCGGTCGATGAGGCGAAAGTCCCCCGTGTCGGCGGGGATGGAAAAATCGCAGAGGCGGTTTAAGATGCGGTAAAAGGCGTAGGCCGTGGCCTTTTTGAACCACGTCTCCCCCTGGCGCTTCTCCCGGCGGCCGTAGACCACGTGGTACCCCTGGCGCCACTTCTCCGCCATGCGCGCGATGACCTCCGGGGGGTCCTGGAGATCGGCGTCGATGACCACCAGGGCCTCTCCGGCGGCGTACTCCAGCCCGGCGAGCACGGCGGCCTGGTGCCCGAAGTTTCGGGAAAAGGAGAGGAGGCGCACCCGGTCGTCCCGGGACGCCAACTCTTCCATGATGGCGGGGGAGCGATCCGTGCTCCCGTCGTTGACGAAGACCAGTTCAAAGGTCTCCCCCAGCCCCTCCATCACCGCCGTGAGGCGACGACAGGTCTCGGGCAACACCTCTTCCTCGTTGAGAAAGGGCACGATGACGGAAAACACCGGTGCGGCCATGGCTTTCTCCTCCTTTTTTGTCAAGGAACGCCCCGACCCCGCTGCGGGGGGAGCGGTCCCTTGGGTCAATCGATGCGCACGATCGCCGTCTGATCCTGGCTGAAGACCACCGGGCCCAGGGATCGCAATCCCGCCTCATCCATCTGGGGAAAGCGCTCGCGCTCCAAGGCCCCCACGACGACGTAGCGCAAGCCGTATTTTTCCCGCAATGCGGCGGCTTCAGGGGACCCCGGAAGATTGTACAGAGTGGCCACCTCCCCCCGGCGGGTGGCGGGAAGCTGGGAATCGTTGTGCCATAGCCATTCGTGGACGTACCACCCGAGCACGGTGGGAAGTCCCGTGGCCATGGAAATGCGGCCGTAGAGGGTGTAGCTGTCGCCGTCGGCCTCCAGCACGGGCACGGGGCCCCGGAGGTTTTCCGAAAGCCACCGCACCGCCCCGTAGTCCCCCGGGTGCCCCCGCTCCTGGAGAAAGGCCAGGCCGTCCAGGGTCTTGTAGTCGTTTTGTAGGTTGTAGTACCCCATCACCGCCCGGTCGGGAAAGCAGAGGGGCAGGGCCACCACCAGGGCGAAGAGGGTGGCGAAGAAGGCCCTTCGCCCCCCCTGGAGGGAGGAGACGATGCGTACCACGATGTATCCCGAAGCCAGGCCGAAGAGGATGAAGGCCTGGTACCCCAGCTTGAACATGGTGTTGGCCCGGTGGTAGTCCGCGCCGTAGATGTCTTTGACGTAGATGACCTCCGGCGCGGTGATGAGCAGGATCCCCCCCAGGCAGAGTCCGGCGGCAAAGAGGTCCCCCCGGGGGACCCGGCGCCACCACGAGGAGAGCCCCGCGACCCAGGGCCTTCCGGAAAGTGATCGGGCTAACCCCGCCACCAGGAAGATCAAGAAGCAGTAGGAGTAAAAGAGCTTATCCCCCCAGAGCACCAGGAGCTGGGTCAGGGGCGTGCGGGCCATCACCGGAAACACCCCTTGGGAGAAGTTGTGAAACGAGGCGATGAAGGGTCCCGCCGCTCCCAGGGCCACCACGCCAGCGACGATCCCCGCCCCCACCCCCGTGGCGATGCCTTTCCAGAAGCCCCACCTTTTCCAGCCTCGCACCATGAGGGCCCCGGCCCACAGGGCGAGGTAGATGGGAAAGTCCCAGGCGTTGGTCATGTACATGATGCCCAGCAGGAGCCCCATGCTCCCCAGGCGCAGGGGGGTGACCCCCCGGAGGAAGGCCCCCAAGGTGAGGGCTCCCCCGGTGAGCACGGTGGGGATGCTCGACACGTGACCGTGGAGGTCGGCCACCACGAAGGAATAAAAGGGGAACTCGTGGATGGTCTTGTCGTTGGTGGGGGGGTT
>Ga0116185_1003947_pt1 | contig 12398 bp, 9 predicted proteins | sample AD_JPNNA7_MetaG_FD_89754 | JGI IMG/M metagenome (GOLD analysis project Ga0116185, IMG submission 89754) | Active sludge microbial communities of municipal wastewater-treating anaerobic digesters from Japan - AD_JPNNA7_MetaG | ecosystem: Engineered > Bioreactor > Anaerobic > Digestate | place... | reverse complement strand
TTTTCCCGGGAAGTGAACGGCTTCTTGCCATGGCTGATACGATAGAAGAGATAAAGACAGTCTGCTGGTGTTCAAAAAAGGCGACAATGAACGCAAGGATCGTCAACGGAAAGGTTGTGAAAGAGGGTGAGCAGATAGTGATAGGGGGAAATGAGAGCTACATAGCGCTTTGCAGAAAACACTGGGCTGAAGGGAAACTTAAATAAAAAGGAGGAGTTATGAAAAAAGATCTTCAATGGTGCGTTCCGGATCAGTTTAAAAACCCGGATACACTCAAAACTTATCTGAACACCAACAGGGAGATCAGGTTCATAAGTCTTGTCGGAATAGATTTTCTTGGCAACGATACCGATGAAAGGATCCCGGTCGAATATTTCATGAAAAACATGGCTGACATTTTTTCAGGCGGCATACAGACCGACGGATCTTCTGTAAATCTGCCGGGAATAGCGACACTGAACGATGCAAAAATTGATTTCATCATTGATACGAACGCAAAATGGTTCATAGATCACAATTTTGATCAGCTTTCTCCCGAAGGAAAACCAGTCGCAACGATAAGAATACCTATATTTTTCAAGCACCATACTAAACTCGTATGCAGCAGGTCGGTTTTGAGGAACACAGTTCAATACATAAAAAAGGAGATGATATCGCTTTTTGAAAAACACGGTGACCTTCTTCCGGCAGGGGTGGCGGCATCCGACATCAAAGACATTGAATTTACTCTCGGAACAGAGCTTGAATTCTGGGTCAGATCGGCTCTTGACAATGTTCCGGCAAGAGATCTTGAAGTGAGCCAGATGCTTAAGGAGTCTTACTGGAAAAGAACAAAAGGACAGATAAGAACATGCCTTGAAGAATCTCTAGAAATGCTCACTTATTACGGTTTTGAGCCGGAAATGGGGCATAAAGAGGTCGGTGGAATAAAAGGAAAGATCTCAGCAAACGGCAAACTTTTTGATGTCATGGAACAGCTTGAGATCAACTGGAAATACAAAGATCCGATGACTGCCTGCGACAATGAGCTGTGGGCAAGAGTTGTGGTTAAAGAGGTTTTCAGAAGAGCCGGTCTTGAGGCAACTGTCATTGCAAAACCGGTTGAAGGGGTTGCAGGAAACGGTGAACACATGCATACAGGAATTGTAATTCATCTTAAAAACGGTGGAAAATTCAATCTTTTTGCTCCGACAGATGAAAATCTTTTTCTCTCTAGTGCCGGATACGGAGCTTTGATGGGCATTTTAAAGAACTGGGAGATCGTAAATCCTTTTGTCACCCATTCAAATTCAGCACTTAAACGACTTAAGCCCGGGTTTGAAGCACCTGTTTCAATTGCGGCGTCACTCGGTATGTCTCCAACGAGTCCATCCCGCAACAGATCGGTTCTTGCCTGTCTTGTGAGAGGAAACAACCCTATGTCGGTCAGATTTGAAATAAGGGCTCCCAATCCTCACACAAATTCATATCTTGCGATGAGTTCCTTTTTAATAGCATTCGTTGACGGAATGAAATATGCCGCAGGAAAAAGTGCATCCGACCTTGACAGAGAAATTCATAAAAAATCAGGCGAATCAAGCAGTTATCTCTTAAAAGACAGGGAGTATATCTGCGAGCACGATCTTTTTGAAAAATACAATGCTTCAGAAAGAGAACAGCTTTTTGGAAAAACACCCGCAACAGTTTTTGAAGTTATAAGTTCAATAGAGAACACTCCTGAACTTTATAAACAGACACCGTTGTCCCCGCTGATAGTAAGATCTTTTTATCTAAGTGCACTGAGAAAGTGGGAGGTTGAACTGCTCCAGAGAGAAATTCCCAATATAATTAAAGAATTAAGATCGGTAAAAAGATTTATAGAGCACGAAAACGATCTTGATCAGAAGACTTGGGAGAGCATAGAAAGTTTAAGAAACCTTATAGCAAAGGATGGACTCGGCAACAAATCGCTTGTGTCAAGACTGAAAGAGTCATTCTCAAAACAGGATTATGCAAAGGCAGGGTCGACATTTCTTGAAATACAGAGAGTTTTTGCAGAATTTAAAGAAGTTACGAATCTTTACAGAAATAACATCATATCAATGTGATAAGTAAGGGCGAAAAATCTTTCGCCCCTACCGTAATTTATTGAAAAATCTTAAAGTATTGTATTCTCAGAAAGTTTTTTGAGCCGTTCCCATCTTTGCTTGAGGTCTGCTTTAAGGAGGGCCTGAAGTTTTACCGCTTCATCCGGGAACTGTTTGTCAAGAGCTTTGAAACGGACTTCGTTATTGATGATCTCCTGAGGATCTTTTGTCGGTTCCTTGCAGTCAAGCTGGAACGGATTCTTCCCTTCTTCTCTTAAAGCAGGGTTGAATCTGTAAAGAGGCCAGTAACCGGTCTCAACAGCAAGTTTCATTTCGTTCTGGCTGCGAGTCATGTCGATTCCGTGATTGATGCATGGAGAGTAGGCAATAATTATTGACGGGCCGTCATAAGCTTCTGCTTCAAGCATTGCCTTGAGAACCTGATTGTGATCTGCACCCATTGCAACTGAAGCAACATAGATGTATCCATAAGTCATTGAAATCATTCCGAGGTCTTTCTTTCTCATCTTTTTGCCGCTTGCTGCGAATTTTGCGATCTGACCGAACTGGGACGCTTTTGATGCCTGTCCGCCGGTGTTGGAATAAACTTCGGTATCAAGAACGAGGACATTGATGTTCTCACCGCTTGCAAGAACATGGTCAAGTCCGCCGTAACCGATGTCATAAGCCCATCCGTCTCCGCCGAGAACCCAGACAGATTTTTTAACAAAATATTCGCTGAGTTCAAATATCTGGTCAAGTGTTTTGCATTCGACCGGTTCATTTGCAAGAGCGGAAATAAGCTTCGGAGATATCTCTTTTGTTTTGTCTGCATCGTTTTTATTGGCGATCCACTCTTTGAAAAGTGCTTTGAGTTCGTTACTTACATTTTTACTGCAGTCACATTTTGAATCGAGTATTTCGTTCATGAGCATTTCGATCCTGCCTCTTTTCTGGCGGACTGCAAGAGCCATGCCGTAACCGTATTCAGCGTTGTCTTCAAAAAGGGAGTTTGCCCATGTCGGTCCGTATCCGTCCTTGTTTTTGCAGTAAGGAATTGTAGGAGCGGTTCCGCCGTAGATAGATGAACAGCCGGTAGCATTGGAAACGAACATTCTGTCTCCGAAAAGCTGTGTCAGAAGTTTCACATAAGGAGTTTCACCGCAACCTGCACATGCTCCTGAGAACTCGAAAAGGGGTTGCTGGAACTGACTTCCTTTCACAGTGGTTTTGGGCATAAGGTCATCACGAACCGGAACATTAATTGAAAAATCGTTGTTTTTCGCTTCAACTTCAACGATCTCGTTAAAGAAAACCATGTCAAGGGCTTTCCCTTTCGGAGCCGGACAGATGTCAGCACAGTTTCCGCAACCCTGACAGTCCATCGGATAAACCTGCATTCTGTATTCAAGATTTGCAAGTTCTTTGCCTACCGCCTTGATCGTTTTGAATGTTTCGGGAGCTTCTTCAAGCTCTTCTTTTGTTACAAGCACAGGCCTGATGGCGGCATGAGGGCATACATAAGAACATTTATTGCACTGGATGCAGTTCTCTGCGATCCATTTCGGAAGTTTGATCGCAACGCCCCGTTTTTCAAATCTTGTCGTCGCTGTCGGGAAAGAACCGTCAGGACCGGGAAGTGCTCCTCTCTCTTCATAGGCGAAAGCACTCACAGGAAGGTCGTCACCGTTGAGCCGTGCTATCGGATTGATAATTCCTTCAACCATTATTTTTTCAGCTTCGTCAACGAACTGTTCGTGAACTTTCTTGATGTCGATCTCTTTGACTTCAGCATGGAGCCATTTTTCACAGTCATATTTGATCTCTTTAAGTTCAGCCGCCGCCGCATCGATTGCCGCATTATTCATGTCAACAACAGCTTTGCCCTTTTTACCGTAAGATTTTTCATTTGCCTTTTTGAGGTCTTTTACGGCATCTTCAAGAGGAATGACTTTGGCAAGTTTGAAGAAAACAGTGAGCATTATCATGTTGATACGCTGTCCAAGACCGAGTCTGTCAGCAATTTTAACAGCATCAATTATATAAACCTTACCGTTCTTTCTTGCAATATCCTTTTTAAGTGAAGCAGGAAGGTTTTCTTCAGTTTCTTTTTCGTCCCAGACTGTATTAAGAACGAACGCACCGTCCTTTTTAAGTGTCTTTGCAAGATCGTACTGATATACATATGCCTGATTGTGGCATGCTACATAATCAGCATCAGTGATAAGATATGGTGACTGAATTCTTTCTTTGCCGAATCTCAGGTGACTGACTGTTATGCCGCCCGATTTCTTTGAGTCGTATGAGAAGTAACCCTGTGCATACATATCAGTTTCTTCACCGATGATCTTGATCGCATTCTTTGATGCACCGACCGTTCCGTCTGAACCGAGTCCGTAAAGTTTGCACTGAACCGTCCCTTTAACAACGGTGTCAAGCGGTTCATATCCCAGTGATGTGAATGTTACATCATCATTGATCCCGACTGTGAAAAAATTCTTCGGTTCACGGGCTTTAAGGTTGTCGTATATCGCTTTTACCATGCCCGGAGTAAACTCTTTTGATGAAAGACCGTATCTTCCGCCGACAACTTTGATGTTTTCCTTCCTCTCATAAAGAAGCGTGGAAACATCTTTGTAAAGTGGCTCGCCTTCGCTTCCCGGCTCTTTTGTTCTGTCAAGGACAGCAATGGATTTTGTCGTTGCAGGAAGAGCTCTCATAAAGTGTTCAGCACTGAAAGGTCTGTAAAGCCGCACTTTCACAAGACCGACCTTTTCTCCTTTTTCAAGAAGGTAGTTTATTGTTTCTTCAATGGTTTCACATCCGCTACCCATCGCGATTATTACTCTTTCAGCTTCTGCATGACCGTAATAATCAAAAAGATGATATTTTCTGCCGGTTATGCTGAAAACTCTGTCAAATGCCTCCTGAACTATTCCGGGAGCTCTGTCGTAATAAGGATTTGATGCCTCTTTCGCCTGGAAGAAAATGTCGGGGTTCTGTGCTGTTCCTTTGAGTACCGGCCTGTCGGGGCGCATCGCATTCTCTTTAAAAGCGGCGATCTCTTCGTAGGGGGCTATTTTTTTGATGTCTTCGTAGTCGATCATTTCAACTTTTGAAATTTCGTGACTTGTCCTGAAACCATCAAAGAAATGAATGAAAGGGAGACTTGAACGGATTGCGGCGATGTGTGTCGCAAGACCGAGGTCCATTGATTCCTGAACCGAGTTACTTGAAATAAGCCCGACACCTGTCTGACGGCATGCCATTACATCGCTGTGATCTCCGAATATTGAAAGGGCATGAGCCGCAACAGCTCTTGCGCTGACATGAAGAACGCCGGGAAGGAGCTCTCCTGCCATTTTGTAAAGATTCGGGATCATCAGAAGAAGTCCCTGTGAAGCAGTGTATGTCGTCGTGAGTGCGCCTGCACTTAATGAACCGTGAACTGCTCCGCTTGCTCCGCCTTCAGACTGAAGTTCAGTTACAAGAACTTTTTCACCGAAAATATTTTTGAGGCCGTAAGCGCTCCATTCATCGGCATTTTCGCCCATGTTGGAGCTTGGGGTGATAGGATAGATAGCGGCAACTTCGGTTAAAGCATAACTCGAATGGGTTGCCGCGTGGTTTCCGTCGATACATTTCATAACAACTTTCTTCTTTGGCATTTTTTCCTCCGTATAAGCAAAGTTTCAGTTAATATATGTCTTCCCGCTGAATGCCTCAAGAACAGTCTTTCTGTCAAGGACATCGGGAGCGCAGCCGGCTGGAAGTCCTCTTGCAATGCGGGACAGTTTCATGTTAAGTCCGTCAAGTTCATCTTTTATGTAAAGGGCTGTTGCGTCTCCTTCAATTGAGAAGGGAAGCGCAAGCAGTATTTCAACCCCCGGATTCTGTTCAACTCTTTTTTTAAGCTGGTCTATCAGCAGATCTTCAGGCAGAGTATTTTCAAGAGGGGCAATCAAGCCCCCGAGAATGTGGTAAGAGCCCGAAAAACAGCCCGTTCTTTCAATTGCGCTCATATCGGAATATGTCGCCACGACACATATTTCTGAACTTTTTCCTGAACAGTTCACACAACTTGAACCCTCAGTTCTGAAAAAGCCGCAGTCATGACACACTTCTATGTTTTCTGAAAGCTTCACAATATTTCCAAGTGTTTTTTTAAGTTCAGCGTCATTTAATATCGAATATGCGAGCTTCTGTGCGAGTTTGAGCGATATTCCGGGGAGTTTTTTCAACTCCTCGATCAACTGTTTTACTTCAGGATGGATCATTTCACCTCAGAAAAGACCTGGCATTCCGCCCATTTTTCCAACAACTTTTGAAAGCCGGGTCTCCTTTTCCTTTTTAACGGTATCGATGCTCTGATTAACTGCGGCTGTAAAAAGATCTGCAATCATTTCATGGTCTTGTGATTTTATGAGTTCATCTGACATTTTCACTTCGATAATTTTCATATCACCGTTCATTGTTATTGTGACAGCTCCGCCACCGGTTTCAGTCTTGAATATCTCGTTTTTGAACTCAGCATCAAGAGAAGCCATTTTCTTCTGCATCTTCTGTGCCTGCTGCATAAGATTCTGAATGTTCATTTCCGCCTCATTTCAGAAATTATATAAAAACCAACAACGACAATAACATATTAAGGGAAAACAAAAATGCAAGGATATTCAAATCAATAAAATTGAAAAAAAACCTGTTACAGTTATCATACGCTGTATTTTTTAAGATGGAGATCCGATGTTAAGGTGTCCGGTTTGTGCGAAAGTTGATATGGCTGTGCTTGAACTTAACGATGTTGAAATAGACTATTGTTTTGACTGCGGCGGGATATGGCTGGATGCCGGAGAACTTGAACTTTTGATGGGCTCTTCAGAAAAAAAGAACGAAATTCTTTCGTCTTTTCAGGATGTTGACAAAACTAATAAAGAAAAAAAGAGAGCATGTCCGATATGCAGAAAGCCGATGAAAAAAGTGATAATTAAGACAGAGAACGGTGAAGTTCTCATTGATGAATGTGCTGAAAAGCACGGCATCTGGTTCGATAAAGGTGAATTGTATCAGATAATAAGCTGTTCTTCGGAAGATGCCGGAAGTCCGGTACTTTCGTTCTTAAGGGATATATTCTGTTCAAAACATGTAGACAATGGAGGATAACAGATGACAGCGGCACTTATTTTTGTAGGAGCACTTTTTTTACTGGTTCTTTTTGCGGCAGTAATTTTCATCGGTATCTACAATGCTCTGGTCGTACTTCGCAACAGGGTTAAGAATTCATGGAGTCAGATTGATGTTCAGCTTAAAAGAAGGCACGATCTCATCCCGAACCTTGTTGAAACTGCAAAAGGTTACATGAAGCATGAAAATGAAACATTCGTGAAAGTAACAGAAGCAAGGTCTAAAGCGATGAATGCCGGAAACAGCGGTTCAGTGAAAGATATCGGAGCGGCTGAAGCGGATCTTAGCGGTTCACTTGCAAAACTGCTTCTTACTGTTGAGAACTATCCGGAATTAAAGGCGAATCAGAACTTTCTCGCTTTGCAGGAAGAGCTTACTTCAACGGAAAACAAGATCGCTTTTTCAAGACAGGCATATAACGATGATGTCATGATGTTCAACAATAAAATTGAAATGTTCCCTTCAAGCATAGTTGCCGGAATGTTCAATTTTGAGAAATCGGAATTCTTCGAGATCGAGGATAAGCAGGAGAAACTGGCTCCCAAAGTAAGTTTCAACTGATCGGATTAACTGGTGTTTTAGATGTGGGAGCTGATCGAACAGAACAGAAGGAAGTCTAAGGTCGTATTCATTGCGATGTTCTTCCTTCTTGAAGCACTTTCGATTTCGATCGGTGGCGCTATCTATTATCCTGACGGTTTGTACTGGGGTGCTCTTGCCGGATTTGCATTGTGGGCAATCCAATCCGCTGTCGCATATTATTTCGGTGATGCGATAGTTCTCAGTGTCAGCAAAGCGACAAAAGTGACAAAAGAGTCGTACCCCCAGCTTTACAACATTGTGGAAGAGATGAAAATAGCGGGAAGCCAGACATTCATGCCGGAGATATATGTGATAAACGATTCAGCAATGAATGCCTTCGCAACGGGAATAAGACCTGAAAAATCGGCAGTCTGCGTTACTGCAGGGCTTCTTGAGACACTCAACAGGGATGAACTTCAGGGTGTCATCGCACACGAAATGAGCCACATCATAAACAGGGATGTCCTTTTCATGACTTTTGCCGGCGTGATGCTCGGAAGCATTAACTTAATCGCAAAAGGATTCATTGTCGGGTCAAGAGGTTCTCTGAATTCAAGAAGGAGCCGTCTCGGGTCAAGGGCCTCAAATGTTCATCCTGCAATTATGCTGATCGCAATAGCTTTTGCGATAATTGCTCCGATCTTAGCCCAGCTTTTCTATTTTGCTATCTCAAGGAAGAGGGAATATCTTGCCGATGCAACGGCCGTGAGACTCACAAGATATCCTGAAGGTCTCGCCTCCGCACTTGAAAAAATATCGGGTTCAGCGGCGAATCTTGTTTTCTACAACAGAATAACTGCCCCGATGTTCATAATAAATCCGATGGCTCTTGCTGACGAGGGCTCTCTTTTTTCAACATCAACCCATCCTCCGACACATCAGAGAATTGCGATTCTCAGGGCTTTACAGAACGGCGGAAAAGTATCGTTTCGGGATTATCAGCAGGTATTTACAAAAACAGCAAATGAGAGAAAACTTCTGCCTGATTCTGCCTTGAAAGATAAGGGCGAGGTTCAGGTGAGGGCAGGTCTTTCCACTGAAGAAGCGTTAACGGCGGCAACGATTGCTTCACCCAGAAATATCAGTGATCTGATAATGGCTACAAGCGGGTTTATGTTCATGCCGTGTGCATGCGGACTGAAAATAAAAGTGCCCCCGACGATCGGGAAATCTCAGATACAGTGCCCGAGATGCGGAAGATATCTCACAGTTCCGTCGGTAACTTCAGGGATAAACCATTCAGAAGAAAAAACAAAGCCGGTTGATGGTGCGGTATCGGTTTTCAAGAGGGTCAATCCCGATTCGTGGGAGACCTGTCTGTGCTCATGCGGTCACACTATTCAGCTTTCGCCGATATTTCGAGGAAGACAGGTTATATGCAAAAAGTGTAAGAATAAGATACAGATCGATTATCCCGAGTAATATTTGGAGAGAAAAATGTCAGTTTACAATGAATTGAGAGATCGCGGTTTTATTTCAAATGTGACAGATCCCGAGATTGAAAAATATCTAAATGAAAATAAAGTGACGGTCTATTGCGGTTTCGATCCTACAGCGGAGAGTCTTCATGTCGGGAATCTTGTTCCATTGATGGGGCTTGCCCATTTTCAGCGTCACGGACACAAAGTTCTCCCCCTTATCGGCGGCGCAACAGGGATGATAGGGGATCCGAGCGGAAAGTCTGAGGAGAGAAATCTCCAGTCAATTACACAGGTTATGCATAATGCTGATTCAATAAAGGGGCAGATGGAGAAAGTTCTCCATTTTAAAGGGGAAAATTCGGCTTTTATGGTGAATAACTATGACTGGACTCACGGAATGTCGATAATCGACTGGCTTAGAGATATCGGAAAACATTTCACTTTAAGCTATATGCTTGCAAAGGATTCTGTAAAAAGCCGTCTTGCTTCAGAAAACGGGATCTCTTATACGGAATTCAGTTATATGACGCTTCAGTCGTATGACTTCCTCTATCTTTTCAGGAACTTCGGCTGCACAATGCAGTTTGGCGGCAACGATCAGTGGGGAAATATTACGGCAGGAATAGAACTTGTCAGAAGGGCTGATGCAGGAAAGGTTTTCGGAATGACTTTCCCGTTGATGACAACTTCCACAGGTGAAAAATTCGGCAAAAGTGCAGGAAATGCTGTGTGGCTCGATCCGGAAAAAACGAGTCCTTATCAGTATTACCAGTACTGGATAAATACGACTGACGAAGATGTTGAAAAGATGATGAAACTATTCACATTCATTGATATTTCTGAAATAGATAAAGTCTGCAGTGAGCATAAGTTGCAGCCCCATTTGAGAAAAGCGCAGACACTTTTAGCGGAAGAAGCGACAAAAATACTTCACGGTGAAGAAGGTCTTAAAAGTGCACAAGCTGCAAGCGCGGCACTTTTCGGAGGTGATCTCAAGGGCTTAAGTGAAAAAGAACTCAAAAGTATTTTCAACGATGTTCCTTCAACCGTCGTTCCCAGAGAGGAAATTAAAAACGGCATAAATATAGCCGATTTTCTTGTCAACACCAATATGCAGCCATCTAAAGGAAAAGCGAGAAACCTCATCCAGCAAGGCGGCTGTTACATAAACAATGAAAAAGTGGAAGACCCTGAATTTATTGTCAATACATCTTCCCTGATGCATAAATCAATGATAATAATCCGCTGCGGAAAAAAGAACTATCATCTTGTCAATGTGAAATAAGAACGACTGAAATCAAATCCTGCAAACAGTAAATATCAGACAATTCTTGAAATATAACGCGAATTAGATATTATCAACATGCCAGTTGTTTTATGTTTGTGGATATAAAAAAGTGATATTAGAAAAACATTGAAAAAGGTATAGCAATGAGTAAACTGAAAAGTGTTTAACAATTGGAGGTTACGACTATGAGTTCAAATGATATAATCAAAGAAGTTTTCAGTTTTGAAAACGAAAACGATCAAATACAGTTTGAAGCTGAAATGATTCACCTTGACCTTATAAACGAAATTTCAAGATTGATGGATTCAAAAGGAATGAACAAAGCCGAGCTTGCAAAAGCTCTCGGAATGACAAAAGGTTATGTGACACAGCTTTTTTCCGGTGACAGACTTCTAAACCTCAAAACACTTGCAAAAATTCAACAGATATTTGATATCAGAATCAAATTGCAGTTTGTTGAAAAGACCAAATCCAGAAAAGCTGAAAACAAACCTGAAACATCTGTCAGAAAAAACGCAGAAAAATCTTCAAAAATACATCAAAGCAAATATCCCGAAAGACACGCATATCTCAAGTAAAATTTTAGGAATTTCGTACACCTTAAAAAATGGCACATGTCTATAAATGAACGATTGAACAAATGTTCAAATAAATGTTTGTACTATTTGACTAAAATTGATTTTTGAGATAAGCTAATCCGTTAATTATTTGAATTCTTAGGGTTTTATGAAGCAAGCGATTCTTATTTTTACATTTTTTTTGATTTCATGTAACTCCAATGACCCTAAAACGGATGCTGATAAAGCTGTTCCTGACAAAGATTCAGTTGCTGTCATTGATTCTGACACTCAGGATGCTGATATACCGGTTTCTGATCCTGATATTGTCAAAAATGATGTGGATAACGATTTGGTAAAGCCGGATAATGACAGTGCCGGAGACAAGGATGTCATACCCGATGAGGTTCCTGATCCCGACACTGCAGAAGAGTGGCCGGATTATGATTATCCTGTAGGTAAAGAGGGAGATCCCGACTGTCCGAGTCTGCTCAATGCGGGGTTTCCATATATTGATAATAACGGAAAGAAACATTTCTGTCGAAAATGTGATCTTCCTGCACCTGCAAACGATCCACAGTGTATAAGAAATCTGTGGGAAATTAACAACCGCAAAATAATGAAAGAGTGGCCGGAATATTACTGCTATCCTCTGCCCTGTGACATGAGTGATAAGGCAACGGCATCTGATTCTTCGAAATACTTTGGGGAAGCTACAACTTATGCGACATCTGATATCTATCATAATTCTACAGGAGTTTTCAGGCAGGGAGACATCTTTGAAGGCAAGATGGGAATGTATGTGGCAGCGGGGAAAAAAGTGGATGACAAATATATTGTAATCGGCAGTCTGCTTTATGATATAGAAAAAGAAAAATACACGCTTGTTTCTTTTTCAACAGACAAGCAAGCTTACACCCATGACCGTTTTTTATTTCAGACTGGCAATACACTCGATATGAAAGCATACATAGTTTCAGCAAAAAAAGTTGAAACCGGATGGAAATATGAATTCGTCTATACAGATGAGTGGAACAGGACAGGATTTATTTATCCGCCCGCTATTGGAAAGAACTATGTTCTGATCAATGTTGAAAATGTTGACGGGAAAGGAGATAAGGACATTCTCTATGCGAATGTCAATGACTGGAATTTTAAGAAACTCGGGACAGGAACGATACTTTATCCTCAGATATTTGATGATACTGCCTTTTTTACTCTTAATAACAAAGTCTATGCCTGTGATTTGATTAAGAATCCTGATGATATTGAAAAAGACTGTGTTAAAATCACAAGAGAAGGG
>Ga0116185_1003945_pt1 | contig 12405 bp, 6 predicted proteins | sample AD_JPNNA7_MetaG_FD_89754 | JGI IMG/M metagenome (GOLD analysis project Ga0116185, IMG submission 89754) | Active sludge microbial communities of municipal wastewater-treating anaerobic digesters from Japan - AD_JPNNA7_MetaG | ecosystem: Engineered > Bioreactor > Anaerobic > Digestate | place... | reverse complement strand
ATGCTCGCGCTGTCGAAGATCCCGCTGCACGCTGCGGAGCGAAGCGCGAACGATCCCATCGTGATCGCAGGCGGAACGTCGACCGTGAACCCGAGACCGTTCGCCGACTTCTTCGATCTCATCTCCATCGGAGACGGCGAAGAGATCGTAGAGGAGATGGCGGATATCTGCCTGAGGACGAAAGACCGCGACGAGCGATTGGCTGCCATGGCAGAGATCGAAGGGGTGTACTGTCCCGGCCCTGCGCCTTCGGTGAAGCGCAGGATTCTGCCGGATCTCGATTCGTACCCCTTCCCTTCGAACACCGTGCTTCCCCATATCTCCATCGTTCATGACCGGGTCGGGGTCGAGGCTGCCAGGGGGTGTACGCGCGGCTGCAGGTTCTGCCAGGCAGGAATGATCTACCGCCCGTATCGCGAAAGGTCGTTCGAGTCGGTGATGGAAACGTTTCGCAAAGGGCTTCCGGCAACCGGGTACGACACCCTCGCCATGCTCGCGCTGTCGATGACCGATCTGAGCTATATCAATACGATCATGGAATCGCTCGCCTGCCCTTCACGCGAGATCTCCATCGGGGTCCCATCGCTGCGGGTCGAAGGCATCACGGAGAAGGTGGCCGACATCCTCTCGTCGGTGAAGAAGCCCGGGTTCACCCTGGCGCCGGAGGCGGCCACGGAGAGGCTGAGGATGGTCATCAACAAGGGCAACACGGCTGAAGACCTCTTCAGGAGCGCTTCGATCGCGCGCTCGATGGGATGGAAATCGCTGAAGCTCTACTTCATGGTCGGTCTGCCGACCGAGAGGCAGGAAGATATCGAGGCCATCTGCACGCTCTCCCGCTCGCTCTCGAAGGAGTTCAGGGGCAGCCTCACCATCAGCGTGTCCGGGTTCATACCCAAACCCTGGACACCGTTCCAGTGGCAGGAGCAGATCTCGCCCGGAACCCATGGAGAAATACTGAAGCACCTGCAGTCGAGCTTGAGGCAGAAGGGGCTTGCGCTCCGCTGGCAGGAGCCCTACCTCTCCTTCCTCGAAGGCGTGTTCTCCAGAGGGGACGGGAGGCTCTCGAAGGTGATCGAAGAGGCTTCCGCCTCGGGCGCATACCTGGACGGCTGGGGCGATACCTTCAGGAGAGATGCCTGGGAAGAGGCCTTCGAGAAGACCGGGATCGATCCATCGGCGTACCTCTCCGGGAGAAGCAGGGAAAAGCCCCTGCCCTGGGAATTCATCGATATGGGGATCGACCGCGCCTTCTTCCTCGAGGAAGATGAGCGGGCACGTGAAGAGAAGCCCACACCGGACTGCAGGTTCGACAAATGCGCCGGGTGCGGCGTATGCAATAAAGAGATCGGGAACGTTCTCCATCATGAGACGGCCCCGGCCCCCCTCTTTCCCGAGCCTGCGGAGGGCAAACCGGTTTCGTACGTGATACGGCTCTCGAAGGAAGGCGATGTCCGCTTTATTCCTCCCCGGGACTATATCGAGATGATCAAGCGCGCCATCCGGCGCAGCTCCCTGTCCGCTGTCTACACGAAGGGATTCAGCCCCATCATGAAGGTGAGCATGACCCCTCCGCCGTCGTTCGGCATCGCCTCCTTGAGCGAGTACGTCCAGTTCGATCTCAAAGAGGAGGAAGACCCCGGAGAGATCCTTCACGTGCTCGGCGCAGTGCTACCGAGGGGGGTCCGCGCCCTGTCGTGCGAGCAGGGCAAGCTGAAAGCGGCTTCATCTTTCGTGTACTGGACGGACAGGCCGTTCACGCTGCGACTCGAACCGGGCCTCACCGTCACGAAGGGAGACAAGGCCCTGCCTCTCGATGAATATCTCGAAACCTACGATGCCACGACGCTCACCATCCGCTCAAAAGACGGAAGGACCCTGTCGCCGCTGGCCATCCTCGAATCGTTTTCCCCGGATGGTATACGCGCGTGGGAAATTACGCGGGTCGAGACAATTTTTTAGTGTTGCCGGATTTGGCCGTGCAAATATCACCTACACGTCATCCCCGTGGGGCTTGCCCTCGCAAAGACCGGAATCGAGGCCCCGGGCAGCACGAGACCTACTTGACTCCCTCTTCCGCGGGAATGACGAGTCCTCAGCACAAATACCTTTGGTCTCTCTCAAAGTGTATGAAATTTGATGTATCCTTGATAAGGATCAATGCAGCCATTACTTAACAGGAATAACAGAGAAATCATATATAGCGCAGAACAAAGGAAGGAGCGCGCATGAGCCATTCAGATCACAGCCACTGCTGCTCTTCGAAAAACGGCGGACAGGGAAAGGAATACCGCGACCCCGTATGCGGTATGGCCACCCATGATCCCGGCGCCTACATCAGGTACGAGTACGGCGGACAGACCTACTACTTCTGCAATCCGCACTGCCTCGAGACATTCAAGAAAGACCCGGACAGGTATATCCGGAAACCGTCGCAGGATGAACCTCGCCATGGACATGGAGCGGCAGATCTCCCGAAGGCATGCTGCGCCTCGAAAAGCGCTCAGCCCGCAAAGGAATACCGCGACCCGGTGTGCGGGATGGTTACGACCGACCCGGATGCATATCTCAAGTACGAGTATGAGGGGGAGACCTACTACTTCTGCAACCCCCACTGCCTGAAGAAGTTCAAGGAGAACCCCCGGGCCTACATCGGGAAGTCCGGCCAGACCCGGGCTCCTGTGCACACCGGGCAGGAAGCGGTGAAGAGCGCGGAATACTGGTGTCCCATGTGCCCGGATGTGAAGAGCCCGGTCCCGTCGAGCTGCCCGAAGTGCGGGATGGCCCTCGAGCCGTCCATGCCTCTGTCCTACGGCCCGGCCAAGTGGACGTGCCCCATGCATCCTGAGGTAGTGAGAGACGACCCCGGGAGCTGCCCGGTCTGCGGGATGGCGCTCGAGCCCGTAATGCCGAGCGTATCCGACATGGAGGAAAGCTCGGAGTATACCTCCATGAGAAGCCGATTCCTGGTCAGTCTCATTCTGACCGTTCCCCTTATTCTCATCGCGATGCACTCGATGATCCCCGGGCTTTCTCTTCTCTTTGCCCGCATTCCTGCGCATGTCCTCTCCTGGACAGAGCTCGCCCTGGCGACGCCGGTCGTGCTCTGGGGGGCGTGGCCGTTCTTCGTCCGTGCCTGGAAGTCGCTCCTGAGCAGGAGCCTGAACATGTTCACCCTCATCAGCATCGGCATCACCGTGAGCTATGTCTACAGCCTGGTCGTCCTGCTTTTCCCGGGCATTTTCCCTGCGTCGATGCGGGGCATGGAGGGGATGATGGGGCTCTACTTCGAGGCTGCGGCAGCCATAACCACCCTCGTGCTCCTGGGACAGGTTCTCGAGCTCCGGGCCCGGAGCAGAACCGGTGAAGCCATCAGGGCGCTCCTCGACCTCGCCCCGAAGAAGGCGAGGAGGATAAGCAAGGACGGGAGCGAAGAGGATGTCCCCTTAATCCTGGTCACCCCCGGAGATCGTTTGCGGGTGCTGCCGGGAGAAAAGGTCCCGACAGACGGCATCGTGCTTTCGGGAAGCAGCGCGGTCGACGAGTCCATGATCACGGGCGAGCCGGTGCCCGTCGAGAAAAAGGCGGGCGACCGCGTGGTCGGGGCGACCGTGAACGGAACCGGGAGCTTCGTCATGGAGGCGAAGAAGGTGGGTACACAAACCATGCTCGCCCAGATCGTCCAATTGACGGCACAGGCCCAAAGGTCCCGCGCCCCGATCCAGAGGATCGCCGACGTCGCTTCGGGCTACTTCGTTCCCGTCGTGATCCTCATATCTCTCGTCACGCTCGGTGTCTGGCTCTGGATCGGCCCTCAGCCGAAGCTTGCCCACGCAGTGGTCGCGGCCGTCTCGGTGCTCCTGATTGCCTGCCCCTGCGCTCTGGGTCTCGCTACGCCCGTTTCGATCATGGTGGCGACCGCTAAGGGGGCAGCGAAAGGCATCCTCTTCAGAAATGCCGAAGCGGTCGAAATTCTCGGGAAGATCGACACCCTGGTGGTCGACAAGACCGGTACCCTTACGAGAGGAAAGCCGACCCTGACGCATATCGAGGCCGTAAGCGGGTGGGATGAAAAGGCCCTTGCCGGATTTGCCGCAAGCCTCGAGAGGGCGAGCGAGCATCCCCTGGCCGGGGCAGTGATCAAAGGCGCCCTCGACCGGGGGGCAATCCTCGAGAGCGTGGAGCATGTTTCCTCGCTTCCCGGAAGGGGCATAACCGGGACGGTTTCTGATCATCAGATCATGCTCGGCAACGAGCGGCTCTTCGACGAAAAAGGCATCCCGACACGCGAGCTCTCGACCAGGGTTCAGGCAGTCCGGGAAAAAGGGCATACCGTCATGTATGTGGCGATAGACGGCCGGGTTGCAGGATTCCTCGGGGTGTCGGACCCCATCAAGGACGGCTCGCATGAAGCAGTGGAATCGCTCCGCAAAGAAGGCATCAGGGTCGTCATGCTTACCGGGGACAGCAGATCGAATGCCGAGGCTGTTGCGAAGCAGCTCGGAATCGATGAAGTCTACGCCGAGGTTCTGCCTGCGGAAAAGGAGCTGATCGTCCGGACGATCCAGGCCGAGGGAAGGATCGTCTCGATGGCCGGAGACGGCATCAACGATGCCCCGTCCCTTGCACGGGCCGATGTCGGCATCGCCATGGGGCACGGATCGGATATCGCCATGGAGAGCGCGCCTGTGACCCTGATCAAGGGTGACCTCCGGGGAGTCGTCTCGGCAATTCTCCTGAGCAGAGCAACCATGCGTAACATCCGGCAGAACCTGTTCTTCGCCTTTGTGTACAATGCCCTGTGCATTCCCGTTGCAGCAGGCGTCCTGTATCCCTTCCTCGGGATCATCCTTTCCCCCATGATTGCGGCGGCAGCCATGAGCCTGAGCTCCGTGTCTGTGATTACGAATGCCCTGAGGCTGAAAGAGGCCAGGATCGGCGCATAGGTGCAAAACAACGTTGCAAAGCAGCGAGAAAAATTATAAAGAGAGTTCTATGGCTTAAATCGGAGTCTATTTACAAGAACTCGTTGCCGGATAAGGCATATGGGTATCTGTTAACATGGAGGTCCCTGATTTCATGGGGAACATTCTTTTCTGATACCTTGCTGTTTGGCTGCCATCAAGAGAGGGGCTTTTATTTCTCAACACTTTGTATTAATTGCGATGCAATGATTCTTCACTGAAGAAGGTCCCCTGTCACCGGAGGAGAAACTAAGCTCGCGCATCGAAGATCCCTTCGAGAGAGAGTGAAGAGGGAAGCTTTGATTCAATGACTACAGCGAAGAGTTACCATGGACGGATCAGCAAAGGACGGAACCTGCGGATTCTGAAGGCTGCCGTTTTCACCCAGATCGTCTTCTTCGTGCTTCTCGTCTGGATAGACGAGGTCCTCGATCTTCCCCATGTCCTCCTCGGCTCGCCGGCCATCCCGGCAAACTGGACCGAAGCGGCGATAGAGAGCGCATATGCCTTGGCTGCAGGCATTCTCGTCTATCTCGTCCTTGCCGTTATTAAAAAAAGATCTCCCGGGGACGAGCAGAAGATACAGCGGCAGAAGGTCATCTCCGATATCCTCATGTACGATTCGCCCACCTTGTTCCTGGCGGTAAACCCCGACGCCAGCATCCTCATGGCGAGCAGGTCCCTCCTCGACAAGCTCGGATACACCCTCGAAGAGGTGGTCGGAAAGAAATACCCGTCCATGTTCGTGCCCGAGAGGGAGCGCGAGGGGGCGTTGCGGACAATCGCACAGCTCAGCGAGTCCGGGGCGCCAACCAGAAACGAGAGGCATCTCGTTTCGCGCCACGGGAAAGAATATCTCGTGCAGTGGGAAAGCAGGGTCGCCTACCTCGAGAACGGCGAGATCGATTTCCTCTACGCCGCCGGCATCGACATCACCGAGCAGAAGGAAGCGGAAACAGCGCTCAAGTTCAGCGAAGAGCGATACCGGTCGTTCGTCCAGAACTTCCAGGGCATTGCATATCAGGGCACTCTGGATTTCGTCACGATATTCTTTCACGGCGCAGTGGAGCAGATCACCGGCTACAGCGAGCAGGACTTCCTCTCCGGCTCGCCCGGATGGGACGAGATCATACATCCGGATGACGCTCAGGCTTTTCGTGAGAGCGCCGGCCTGATTCGATCGATCCCGAACTACACCATCGAGAGAACGTACCGGATCGTCAGGAAAGACGGGCAGGTCCGCTGGGTGCGCGAATACATCCAGAACATGTGCGGCAGTACCGGCAGGCCCACGGCCGTCCAGGGAATCATCTACGATGTCACGTCCGTCAAGGAGGCGGAAGAATCCCTCCGGAAAAGCAACGAGCGCTACCGGCTGCTCGCCGAGAACGTGATCGATGTGATCTGGGCGATCGATAAGGACTTCCACTATACCTACATCAGCCCTTCGGTGGAGAAAATGCGCGGGTATAGCGTGGAAGAGGCCATGAACCTGCCGCTGGACAAGATGTTTACCGAGAAATCATACAGGCAGATGATGGAAATCTTCGCACAGGAAACAGCCCGCTACGAGAAGGGAGAAATAGCCGAACCCGGCAGGTCGGCGACGTTCGAAGCGGAGCTCATCCGCAAGGACGGTTCCACAATGTGGGCCGAGGTGACGGCGAGCTATGTCTTCGATTCCGACGGGAGGCCATCCGGCTATGTCGGTGTGACCAGGGACATTACGGAGAGGAAGCATGCCGAGAGAGAGTTGAAGATCTCCCGGGAGAGGCTTCGCAACCTGCACCGGCACTCCGAGGACGTCAGAGAGAGCGAGCGGGCACGGGTCGCACGAGAGATCCATGACGAGCTGGGTCAGGTTCTCACCGCACTGAAGATGGACCTCTCCTTTCTGGCGAAAAAACTCCCCCCCGAGCTCGAGGCGCTTCAAACCAAAACAGCCAACATGCTCAAGTTCGTCGACATGTCCATCCAGTCGGTGAAGCGCATCACCATGGACCTGCGGCCCGGGCTGCTCGACCACCTGGGTCTGGTGGCGGCTATCGAATGGCAGGCAGAGGAATTTCAGAGCCGCACCGGAATCAGGCACCGGCTGACCGTCGATCCGGAGCACATCGTCCTCAGCCCTGACCGGTCCACATGCATTTTCCGCATCTTCCAGGAGACCCTGACGAACATCGCCAGGCATGCCCATGCGACAGAGGTCGCGGTCTCCCTGATTGAAAAGGATGGCGCCCTTGAGCTCTCCGTCAGCGACAACGGGGTCGGAATATCGAAGGAGCAGATCGATGACCCGAAATCCTTCGGGCTCATGGGAATAAAGGAGCGGGCGTACTTCAGCGGAGGACAGGCCAGCATATCGGGAGAGAAGGGAAAAGGGACGACGGTACGGGTTTCCATACCGGTCGATCAATCAAGGAGTCTAGATGATACGAGTGCTTGTGGCTGACGATCACCCCATCGTAAGGGAAGGGCTGAAGCAGATCCTTTCCGATACCAACGACATCATCATTGTGGGCGAAGCCGACAACGGACAGGCTGTCCTGAACTTCACGTCGAAGCATCACTGCGACGTGGTCCTCCTCGACATATCCATGCCCGGCAGGGACGGGCTCGAGGTGCTCAGAGAACTGAAGCAGCAGAAGCCGAAGCTTCCGGTCCTCATCCTGAGCATGTATCCCGAAGAGCACTACGCCGTCAGGGTGCTCCGGGGAGGGGCATCGGGATACCTCACCAAGTCGAGCGCACCCGATGAGCTCATATCGGCTATCCGCAAGGTAGCTTCAGGAAGAAAGTACATCAGCTCCACTCTTGCCGAGAGGCTCACCTACGAGCTGGACCGCGACTCCGACAGGCCTGTCCACGAGGTGCTCTCCGACCGGGAATACCAGGTCATGCACATGATCGCCACCGGAAAGTCGGTAAAGGAAATCGCGGAAGAGCTCGAATTGAGCGTGAAGACCGTGAGCACGTACCGCGCACGCATCCTCACGAAGCTCAACATGAAGAACAATGCGGAGATCGTCCTGTACGCGGTGCAGAACAAGCTCGTAGACTAGGATCTTCCAATATTACCCGAATCCTTGTAAGATGTTTCCTACATCCTCCGGGCGAAAAGTATGACACCCCCAGTGGCACTTATCTTATTGTTTGTCATATAATAATACCATATACGGGAGGTACAACAAGTGTTGTTCTGACCTCCTTTACGCCAGAAGAGGGGACAAGTCCTCTCGTGCTTCGTCCTTACACCTAATTCTTCTGGCTATTTTTTTGCCCTTTTCAGGGGATACCGATTCCAAGCGAGATCCCCCCCCATTCGTGTTGTCTCTCCTTTCAGTTCCCTTCTCTGTCATTCCATAGTCATGTTTATGCCCACAAGCCCATCCTTACCCTGTGCCGGCGATATAAATTTCTTGACCGGCCGGCGTATATGGGCGATATGGGAGGAAAGATTCCAGCAGAGCATTTCGTGGCGGATGCTCCGCACTTACTCATACGGGAATGAAAGAGCATATGACAGGAACGTGCCTCCAGGAGCTGCATCAGCAGGCAGAGGGGATCCTCTCCTCCTTCATACAGGAAACCGTTTCAGCCTTCCCCCGGCAGATCGTATCCGCCGCCGCCACCGGGAGCTGCCTCACGGGCGACTACATCCACGGGAAATCGGATATCAACTCGGTGATCGTGGTCGGTGAGATGACGCCCGAGTTCCTCGACCTTCTCGCCTCGATGGGCAGGAGGTACGGGAAGAAGCGTCTGAGGGCGCCGCTGGTCATGACGCCGGAGTACATCCGGAGGTCTCTCGACGTCTTCCCGGTCGAGTTCCTCGACATCAAGCTCATACACAAGACCATCTACGGAGAAGACCTCTTCTCCGATCTCGCAATCAGCACGTCCCTGCTCCGGCTCCAGTGCGAACGGGACCTCAAGGCAAAGCTCATCCATCTCCATCAGGGGTATATCTCCTGCTCGGGCGGAGGCAGAGGCCTGCGCGCCCTGCTCATCGAAGCATATCCCGGCTTTTTCCCCCTGTTCAGAGCCATGCTCTCCATCGTCCGGCCGGACAAGGCGCCTTCACTCCCGAAGGCCTCGGTTCTCGCCGACATCGAGGCTGGCTTCGGCGTCTCCATGGAGCCCCTGAGGGAGACCAAAGCCCTGGCTATGAAAAGCGGGTTCGGCCTCGACTGGAATACACCCAAAAAGATCTTCACTGACCTCAACAGGATTACTCATGAACTCTCACTTGCGGTGGACAAACTTTCTTCCTGAGATCATCCTTCTCGCCCTTCTCATCCTGTGCCCGATGCCCTCTTCCGCCCAGGACAGGATGCCCGCTTCGTATGTCGTGGACAACGCCGGGATCATCGATGGAAACGTCCGGCAAGCCCTCGCGGGGCGCCTCCAGGAGCTCGAGCAGAAGACCGGGGTGCAGATGCTCGTCCTTACCGTGCAGACAACGGACGGCGTCCCCATCGAAGAATATGCCATAAACAAGGCAGCCGAGTGGAAGCTGGGGCAGAAGGGAAAAGACAACGGTCTGCTCTTCGTCGTTGCGCTCAAGGACAGGAAGTATCGGATCGAGGTGGGATACGGGCTCGAATCGGTCGTTCCCGACAGCCTCGCCGGGACCGTCGGCAGGCAGTATCTCGTGCCTTCTTTCCGGAGGGGCGCGTACGGCGAGGGGATCTATAACGCCGCAGGCGTCATCTCCGAGGTCATCGCCCGCTCCCAGGGGGTGACACTGGGGGCAGGTCCGAACCTCCAGCCGCATAAGGCAAGGGGATCGTCGACAAGGACCATGATGAACGCCATCGGGATCTTCGTCTTCCTGCTCACGATGGGAATGGCGTTCTCCAGGCAGAACAGAGGAAAGAACGCGTGGAACCGCTCGCCCCGGAGGGACTATGGCATGGGCTTCCCCATGGGGGGCGGATCGGGCGGCTTCGGCTCCTTCGGCGGAGGGGGGTTCGGCGGCTTCGGCGGTGGAGGAGGCGGCGGTTTCGGGGGCGGCGGCGCCTCGGGCGGATGGTAGCTATACGTTAAAGGATAACTCGACAGGGAGGAGATATGAAGAACAGGACATGGATCATACTGGCGTTAGTCGTGCTCATCATCTTAAACGGCATCTGGTGGTTCATCTCCCAGTACAACCGGCCCATCAGGATGAAGGAGGCGGTCGACGCCCAGTGGGCCCAGGTTGAAAACCAGCTCAAGCGCAGATACGACCTCATCCCCAACCTGGTGGAGACGGTGAAAGGCTTTGCCGCGCAGGAAAAGAGCGTCTTCTTAGGCATCGCCGAGGCCAGGAAGGCCTATTTCTCCGCCAAGGACGTGAATGAAAAGGCCAGGGCCGCAGGCGAGCTCGAAGGCGCCCTCTCACGCCTCCTCTTCCTCCAGGAGCGCTATCCCATGCTCAAGTCGAACGAGAATTTCCTCAAGCTCCAGGACAGCCTCGAAGGCACGGAGAACCGCATCTCGGTCGAGCGCAAACGGTTCAACGACCAGGTAAGAGAGCTCAACACTTATGTGAAGACCTTCCCGGGCAGGATCTTCGCCGCGTTTGCAGGCATCGGCCCGGTGCAGTACTTCGACATCCCGGAGGCACAGACACAGACGCCGGCGGTGAAGTTTTAACCTTCCATGATCTCGGCCAGGAAGCCTGAGGGCACCTGGTAGGAGCCCCTGCCGTAGATCGTCCGCAGGCGGGACCAGGAGAGGAGGACTTCCTTTCTGGCCCTGGTGATACCTACATAGAGCAGACGCCTCTCCTCCTCGATCTCCATCGTGGTGTCCATGGATCTGCTGTGGGGAAGCAGCCCCTCTTCGAGGCCGAGGATAAAGACGTAGTCGAACTCGAGCCCCTTCGACATGTGCAGGGTCATGACGGAGATGCGCTCGCCCGCGTCCTCGTCCACCGCGCTCATGAGGGCCTTTTCTTCGAGGTACTGCCCGATGTCCCTCTGCCCCGATGCGCTGGCGATGAGCTCCCGGATGTTGTTCAGCCGGTCTTCGCCGTCGACCTCCTGTTTGAGGGCCTTTTCGAGCCCGGTGACATCGAGGATGTCCTTCAGGAGCGAGGAGATGTCGCCTATCCCGATATACGAGACGAGCTCTTTGTACACCTGAAGAAAGCCTGCCAGGCCTTTCGCCCCGGTCCCTTTTACGACCTTGTTCTCGACGGCCCCGGGGATGGCCTCCGCCATGGGGACCCCCCGCTTCCGGGCATAGTCGCGCAATGCGGCAACGGACTTCTCGCCGATGCCCCTTGCTGGCACGTTGATGATCCGGCTCAATGCCTCTTCATCGGACGGGTTTACGAGGATGCGCAGATAGGCGAGGAGGTCCTTGATCTCTCTGCGCTCGTAGAACCTCATGCCCCCGTATACGGCGTAGGGGATGCCCCTGCGCACGAAGGCCTCCTCGACGACACGGGACAGGGAATTGACCCGGTAGAACACGCCGATCTGGCTCGGGCTCACGCCGGAGTCGAGGAGCTTCGAAATCCGGTAGGCGGTGTGGGAGGCCTCCTGGTCGTCGTCGACGTACTCGCTCACGGCGATCTCCTTGCCCTTGCCCTGCATGGACCGGAGGACTTTCGGGGCCCGGTACCGGTTGTTCGCGATGAGCGAAGAAGCGGCCTTTAAAATGGGCTCGGTCGATCGGTAGTTCTGCTCGAGGACCACCGTCTGCGCGTGGGGGAAGTCGTCTTTGAACCTGAGGATATTGCTCACGTTGGCGCCCCGCCAGCCGTAGATGGACTGGTCGTCGTCGCCCACCACGCAGATGTTGCCCTGCTCGCCCACGAGGTTCATGAGGAAGACGTACTGCGTCGTGTTCGTGTCCTGGTACTCGTCCACGAGGATGTGGCGGAACCTTTTGCGGTATTTCTCCCTGAGGTCCTCGTCGGACGAGAACATCATGCAGGGGACATAGAGCAGGTCGGCGAAGTCGAAGGCCTTGTTCTCCTTTTTTCTGCGCTCGTAGAGGGTGAGCACGGGCTGCGGGTCGTAGGAGAAGTTGCCGGAGAGCTCGGTAAGGTCCTGCATGGTGTCGCGCGCGAAGTTGGCGAGCCAGGCGAGCGAGGCGTCGGTGCCGCGCTCCGACTTCAGGTTGAGCTCTTTGAGGCATTTCGAGAGGAGCGAGCGCTGGTCTGCCTCGTCGTAGATGACGAAGTTCGAGGGGTAGCCGATGCGGTGTGCCTCCTGCCGGAGGAGCCACGCGCCGAAGGCGTGAAACGTGCCGGCCCACACCTGGATGTCGTCCCTTTCGAGGATGGCCTTCAGCCTGTCCTTCATCTCGCCCGCGGCCTTGTTCGTGAAGGTGAGGCACAGGATCTCCCGCGGCGGCACGCCCTGCTCGATGAGGTGGGCGACCCGGTGGACGATGACCCGCGTCTTGCCCGAGCCCGCGCCGGCAAAGATGAGGAGCGGGCCCT
>Ga0116185_1003939_pt1 | contig 12421 bp, 13 predicted proteins | sample AD_JPNNA7_MetaG_FD_89754 | JGI IMG/M metagenome (GOLD analysis project Ga0116185, IMG submission 89754) | Active sludge microbial communities of municipal wastewater-treating anaerobic digesters from Japan - AD_JPNNA7_MetaG | ecosystem: Engineered > Bioreactor > Anaerobic > Digestate | place... | reverse complement strand
TCCACCACGTTGTTGATGGCGCGCACGCCTGCCTGGAAGAGCCTTCTCCTCATGACGAACGGGCTCTTCTTGATGTTCACGTCCTCGACCGCCCTGGCAGCGTATCTCGGGCATGCATCCGGTGCGAGGATCTCGACCGTCAGGACGTCCTCGACCGGTACGGCCGTTTCATTCAGCGTGAAGCGGGGAAGCGTCATGTCGGCACCGAAGACAGCGGAGAGCTCCCGGGCGATGCCGATCACGGAGAGCTCGTCCCCCCGGTTCGGGGTGATGTTGATCTCGAAGACCCAGTCTTCGAGGTCGAGCGCGTCGACGAGCACGTCGCCGGGTGCGAGGTCCTTTTCGATCTCCATGATGCCGGTATGGTCATCGGTCAGGCCGAGCTCGCGCTCGGACAGGAGGACGCCATATGACTCCTGGCCCCTGATCCTGGCCTTCTTGACGAGCATGCCCGGCCCGAGGTTCGTTCCGACGGGTGCGAAGGCGCTGACGAGGCCTACGCGCACATTGGGCGCGCCGCACACGACCTGGAGCACTTCGCTGCCGGTGTCGGTCATGCAGATCTTCAGTTTGTCGGCATCGGGATGGGGCCTCACCTCGACGATCTTTGCCGCGATGACCTCGCGCGGGACCATCTCGTGGATGATCTCCTCGACCTCGGTGCCGCTCATGGTGAGCGCCTTCGAGACGTCGAGGGCGTCATTCCCGATGCGAACGTATTCTTTGATCCACTTATAGCCCAGTCTCATGTCTTGCCTTTGTCATGCAAACTGCTCGAGGAACCTGAGGTCGTTCTCGAAGAACATCCGGATGTCGCCGATCCCGTACTTGAGCATGGCGATCCTCTCGATGCCGAGGCCGAAGGCGAAACCCGTCACCTTCTCGGGATCGATGTTCACGTACTTGTAGACCTCGGGGTCCACCATGCCGCAGCCCAGGATCTCCATCCATCCCGAGTTCTTGCACACCCTGCAGCCTTTGCCCTTGCACATGATGCAGCCGATGTCCACCTCGGCCGAGGGCTCGGTGAACGAGAAGAACGAGGGCCGGAATCTGAGCGGCACGTCCTTGCCGAAGAGGCGGTGGATGAATTCGTAGAGCACGCCCTTCAAATGCACGAAGGTGATGCCCTCTTCCACCCAGAGGCCTTCGATCTGGTGGAACATGGGCGTATGGCTCACGTCCGAATCGCACCGGTAGACCTTTCCGGGTGCGATGATCCGCACCGGGAGCACTCCCTTTTCCATGACCCTCACCTGTACCGGCGAGGTGTGGGTGCGCAACAGGATTCCCTGCTGAAAGTAGAAGGTGTCCTGCATGTCCCGGGCAGGATGGTGCTCGGGGATGTTGAGCGCCTGGAAGTTGTGGTAGTCGTCTTCGACCTCGGGGCCAGAGGCGACCGTGAACCCGAGTCCCAGGAAGATGTCCTCGAGCTCTCTGATCACCTGGTTGATGATGTGGATGCCGCCCCGCCTGGGTGCCCGGCCCGGCAGGGTCACGTCGATGCCGGAGACCTTGGAGGTGCGCATGAGCTCTTCGGACTTTTTCGCCAGGGCGTCTTCCATGAAGGTTTTGAGAGCGTTCGACAGGGCGCCCATGCGCGGACGCTCTTCCGGCGAGAGAGTGCCCATCTGGCGGAGAATGGAGGTGAGCGCCCCCTTCCTCCCCAGGTATTTCACCCTCATGGGTTCGATGTCATCTACTTTGCGTGCGTGGCCGAGTTCTTCGCAAAAGGTCTGCTTTAAGGCTTCGAGCTGCTTTTCCATCTAGACCTGTGCTACTGCCTCCACGATGTAGGAGAAGCCTTTCGGATCGGTGACCGCGATGTCCGCGAGCACTTTCCTGTCGAGGTCGACACCCTTGGTGCTCAATGCATGAATGAACCGCGAGTAGGTATATCCCCTCTCTCTCAATGCAGCATTGATACGGACGATCCAGAGACGCCTGAATTCCCGCTTCCTGGCCCGTCTGTCACGATAGGCATATGCCAGACCCTTGTCCAGGGTCTCCTGCGCTGCACGGTTCAGGTTCCTCCTGCCGCCCACAAAGCCTTTCGTGAGCCGGTGCAGCTTTCTCTTTTTCCTGATTCCTATTTTCCCACGTTTTACTCGCATTTCCTTTGTTCCCCTTACAGATATGGCAACATCCGCTTGACGCCGCACATATTGGCTGAATCAACCAGAGTTGATTTTCTCAGATTCCTCTTGCGCTTCCTGGTCTTCGATGAGAGGAGATGGCTTGCGTACGCTTTGCTCCTCTTGACCTTCCCGCTGCCGGTCTTGGTGAATCTCTTCGCTGCACTCCTGTTAGTTTTGAGCTTCATCTCGTGTCCCTCTTTCTCTCATTACTTCGGGGCGAGCATCATGATCAATGTACGGCCTTCCGACTTAGGCTCGGATTCGACGACCGCTATATCCGCGAGGTCCTGCCGGATCCGGTTGAGCATTTCGACGCCCTTATCCATGTGTATGATTTCACGTCCTCGAAATCGTACAACAACCTTTACTTTATTTTTCTCCGCCAAGAACCGCTGTATGTGCTTCATCTTGAACTGGTAGTCGTGCTCGTCGGTCTTGGGCCTGAATTTTATCTCCTTTATGACGACGACAGTCTGCTTCTTCTTCGCGGCGCTTTCCCGCTTTGCCTTCTCGTACTTGAACTTGCCGTATTCCATGATCCGGCAGACAGGAGGGGTTGCCTTCGGAGCAATTTCGACAAGGTCCATTCCATAATCCCGTGCCCTTTCCAACGCCGCAGGCACGGTCATGATCCCCAATTGCTCTCCATCAGGTGAAATGACCCGGACGCTGTCCGCGACGATCGCGTTGTTGATCCTGATGGTGTCCTTGTCTTTCCCAAATTTTTTAAAACCGTTCTTAGCTATAACGCCCTCCATATTTTTAAAATTACGCGCCTTTGTAACTCACACAAGGTATGATTGTCAATACGGATTAGATCACGGGCTGTGCATCTTTCACGATTTTTATGAAGTCATCGAGCGTCATGGTCTGCTGCTCGCCGCTCCTGTCCCGCACGGCAATGGTCCCTTCTTCCTTCTCGCGGTCACCGGTCACGATCATGTAGGGGACCTTCTGCAGCCTCGCCTCGCGGATCTTGTAGCCGATCTTCTCGTTCCTGAGGTCGATCTCGGCGCGGACGTCACTGCACCGCAGCCTCTTCGTCACCTCGGTCGCATAATCGGCCTGGGCGTCGGTGATGTTCATCACGATGGCCTGGACAGGCGCTATCCATACCGGGAATGCGCCGGCAAAATGCTCGATGAGCACGCCGATGAACCGCTCGAGGGACCCGAGGATGACCCGGTGGAGCATGACAGGCCTGTGGCGCTCGCCGTCCGCACCGATGTAGTGGATGTCGAAGCGCTCGGGCAGGTTGAAGTCGCACTGGATCGTTGCGCACTGCCACGACCTGCCGATGGCGTCCTTGATCTTCACGTCGATCTTGGGGCCGTAAAAGGCACCGTCCCCTTCATTTATATCATAGGGCAGGCCTTTTTTATCAAGGGCGTCCTTAAGGGCCTTCGTGGCGAGGTCCCACATCTCGTCGGAGCCCATGGCCTTTTCCGGCCTGGTGCTGATCTCCATGCTGTAGGAGAAGCCGAAGATCGCCATGACCTCGGCCACCATGTCGATGATGGCGGTGATCTCGTCGATGAGCTGGTCCGGGCGGCAGAAGATGTGCGCGTCGTCCTGGGTGAACTGCCGCGTGCGCAGGAGCCCGTGGATCACGCCCGACTTCTCGTTCCTGGTGACGCTGCCCAGCTCGAAGTACCTCAGCGGCAGGTCGCGGTAGGAGCGGACCTTCGACTTGTAGATGAGGATGTGGGAGAGGCAGTTCATGGGCTTGATGCCGTAGAGCTGCTCGTCGAGCTCGGTGAAGTACATGTTCTCCCTGTAGTTGTCCATGTGGCCCGAGATCTCCCAGAGACGGCCCCTCAGGATATTCGGCCCGTACACGATCTCATAGCCCTTGCGGAAGTGGAGCCTCTTCTCGAAGTCCTCGATCAGGGACCTGAGCATACCGCCCTTGGGCATGTAGATCACGAGCCCCGGCCCCGCGTCTTCGGAGAACATGAAGAGCTCGAGCTCTCTTCCGAGCCTGCGGTGGTCGCGCTTCCTGGCCTCTTCGAGGAAGTTCAGATGTTCTTTGAGCGCCTTGGGAGAGGTGAAGGCGGTCCCGTAGATGCGCTGGAGCATCCTGTTGTTCTCGTTGCCCCTCCAGTAGGCCCCGGCAACGGAGAGGAGCTTGAATGCCTTGATATACCCGGTGGAGGGGACGTGCGGGCCCCGACACAGGTCCGTGAACGACCCGATCTCGTAGAGGGAGACGGTTTTCACGTCTTCGGGCAGATCGTCGATGATCTCGACCTTGTAGGTCTCGCCCTTTTCCCGGAATAAGGCCCTGGCCTCCTCCCTGCTCACATCCTTGCGGATGAAGGGCTGGTCTTCCCGGACGATCTCTTCCATTTTCTTCTCGATCTTTTCGAGGTCCTCGGTCGAGAAGCTCTCGTCCCGGTCGAAATCGTAGTAGAAGCCTTCTTCGGTGGCCGGCCCGATCGTGGGCTTCGTGGCGGGGAACAGCTGTTTGACCGCCTCGGCCATGACGTGGGCGGTCGAGTGGCGCACGATCTCCAGGCCCTCCAGCGAATCCATGTCCACGGTCTCGAGGAGCTGGCCGTTTTCGAGGGGGGCTGACAGATCGAGCAGACGCCCGTCGATGCGCGCTGCTACCGCACGCCTGTTCTGAATGACATCCTTTAGAACTGATCCTTCCGTGCTGATGCTTTTTCCGTCCACGGTGACGGTTATCTGAGGCATAGGTTCTCCATAAAAAAATGGTAGGCACGCAGGGATTACGAGCCTGCATTCTACTTTCTGAGCTGCTTAAGGCCTTAAAAATCCGGATTTAAGACAGCTTTGCAGTGAGATAACAAAAATGGGGATGGATGTAAAGGGGAAGGTTGCATCCGGCCTCGCTTGAACCACAGGTACAAAAAGGTATACGCCCTGAAGCCATTCCAAAGATTTCACCTTTCAACTCACGGAAGCATAAAAATAAAGTAGTGGTAAGATAATGATTATGTTAATAAAATATACCTTGTTATTGCGCTCTCCTGATGAAGAGTACGAGGAGGTCTGCCTGAATAATGCCACACCCGAGAAATGTGAGGAAGCCTCATAAATACAGTGTTAACATTCCAGCAAAAACGTATCAGCCCAATGTACTGGTGCTGTTCTTAAAGAAATACTGGCCTTGGATATCATTGACCCTCATTATTTTGTTCACTGTATCGATCCGTATCCGATTGCTTCAAATTCCCCTGGAACGGGATGAGGGAGAGTTTGCCTATATGGGTCAATTGATGCTCCAGGGGATACCTCCTTACCTCCTGGCATACAACATGAAATTTCCTGGCATTTATGCCTTATATGCCCTTATCATGGCAGCTTTCGGTCAGACGATCATCGGCATCCACTTGGGATTACTGGTCTTCAATACCGCTGCTATAGTACTCTTGTTTTTACTTGCACGAAGGCTTTTTGATGACCTAACCAGTGTGGTTTCAGCGTCCGTTTATGCCCTCCTGTCCCTTAGCCCGACTGTTTGCGGTACTGCTGCGCATGCTACGCAGTTCATCGTTCCCTTTGTACTTGCAGCCACACTGCTTCTCTTGCACGCACTCGATAAAGGCAAGTACTGGATGATTTTTGCCAGTGGATTCTTGTATGGTCTGGCATTCATCATAAAGCAGCACGCAGCCTTTTTTGTCATTTTTGCTGTCCTCTATTTCATAACTGACAGCCTCAGGAAAAACCGGATGGACTGGAAAAGACCTCTGATCGGGACTTTTATACTGATATCCGCTTCGGTTATCCCATTTATCATAAGTTGTTTGTTGCTCTATATAACTGGTGCTTTTCAGAAATTCTGGTTCTGGACCATCACCTATGCACACCAATACGTATCATTAAAACCGCTAAGTGGTGTCCCCCGTGAATTTATAGATCATTTATATCTCGTCATGTACTCTGGGGAGATTCTTTGGGCAATGGCCGGATTGGGTCTGACAGGAATTTTCTGGGATAAGAAAATAAAGGCCAACTGGATCTTCCTCACTGGATTATCCTTCTTTTCATTCCTGACGATCATTCCAGGTTTCTACTTTCGCAACCATTATTTCATAACACTGCTTCCCGTGGTAGCGTTACTAAATGGCGCCTTTATCAGCGGGATGGTACGTCTTTTTTCTGCGAGGGGAATGCCCTCCTACATCCAGGCATTGCCTGTCACTGTTCTTGCGATCGCCTTGATGATACCAGTCTGGACATTGAGAGATTTTATCTTCAAAGCTTCACCGATCGAGGCATGCTGGATGATTTATTATGATAACCCCTTCGTTGAATCCATAGATATTGCCGAATATATTAAAAATCATTCAACCACAGATGACAAGATAGCAATTTTAGGATCTGAGCCTCAAATCTGCTTTTACTCAAACAGAAAATCCGCGACAGGATATATTTACGTATACAGTTTGATGGAGTCTCAAAATTATGCTGGCAAGATGCAGGAAGAAATGATCCGCGAGATTGAAACAATCCGCCCTAAATATGCAGTGCTTGTGAATATGCCGCACTCCTGGAAGGCTGGTATGGATTCAAACAAGTCGATATTGTATTGGGCAAAGACGTATTTAACGAAACATTATCGTACTATAGGAGTATTCAATGTGGCCCCTACCAGTTATGTATCGTTTTGGGAGAACAATCTTACACAATGTCCCGCCGTCTCTAGTACTAATATCTTTGTGATGGAACGGAATTGATTTAGAGAGAGCCATGAACCTGAGATGAAATGGTAGGCACGCAGGGATTTGAACCCTGGACCCCCACCGCGTCAAGGTGGTGCTCTCCCCCTGAGCTACGTGCCTGTAACTGCTTTTTCGTTATCCTGTATCTTTGCCATTTGTCAACCGGTTTTTCGAGCACCGTATTTTGACCTATCTGTTATTTCATGAATGATTTTAGGGCATCGGGAAAATCTTCCCATCCGGCGTCCCGGTATGGTAGACAGGACTCAAAGCTTCTATTCTTGAATGGTAAGGACGGTATGATGGAAATCCTGGCGCACGAGATCGCTTTTGACTTCGACGGGGTGGTGGCCGACACCTTCAGGCTGTTCGTCCAGATGGCAAAGAGGGATTATGATGTCGACATCGACTATGAGTCGATCAAGGAATATGACTTTCTCCGGATCATCAAAATGGACCAGGACCACGTGGCGCAGCTTTTCAGCACCCTCACCTATTATCCCCACGAGCTCGATCTGGAGCCCAATGCAGGCGCGGCCGACGTCCTCACCCGGATAGCCGAGACTGCGCCGCCGATCTCCGTCGTAACGGCGCGGCCCATCAGCGGCCCGGTCGAGCGCTGGTTCGAAAAGAACATTCCCCGGATACGTCCCGATTCGATCAGGATCAGTGCGACCAGCGAAAGCACGGCAAAGCTCGAGATCCTCAAGCAGCACGGCACCAGATTCTTCGTGGAGGACAGGCTCGATACGTGCCATCTCATTGCAGCCCAGGGGATCACGCCCATCGTTTTCGACCAGCCCTGGAACCGTGAAGCACACCCCTACACGGTGGTGAAGTGCTGGGACGAGATCGATTCTCTGATAACCTGGAACGGCAGGTGAGTATTATTCATTCGGTCCCTTCCCCGCAGGAACCCTTGCTCCGTGGACCCCTGCAGGGAAGAGAGAGGGCTCATTCGCCTTCCTTGAGAACCTTTCTCAGGGATTTTTCAATATAATCGATATGCTCGATGGTCAATGCCTTGGCTGCATCCGGGTCTTTCCTCCCGATGGCATCCGCGATCCTGAGGAGCTGGTCCACGATGTCGCGGGAGGAGTTTTCCACGCGGGAGAGCTTTTTCCTGCTGTAGGGGAAGGCCCCGGTGAGCACGTTGGCGATCGTATCCCGCAAGTGAACGAATATCGTGTTTTTTGTGGAGTCGGCCAGGATATCGAAGAAGTCCGAGTAGAGCTTGCCCCCCTCCTTGGAGGTGAGGACGTTGTCGGTACCGATGACCCCGATTCTCTCGAGAATCTTGTCAAAGCGCTTTTTCTGATCCTTCGAGGCATTCTTTGCGGCGAGAGAGGCGGCTTCGGAATCGATGAGCCTTCTCACGGCGAGCAGCTCCCAGATCTTCTCATGGTTGACTGAGATGAGATCTTCTATGGAAGACTTCACGTTGTGGGTCAGGGACTTGACGTATTTGCCCTTCCTGTCCCTGGATTCGATATAGCCCTTTGCCTCGAGAAGCTTCATGGCCTCCCTGAGCGAGATGCGGCTGATACCGAAGAGCTCGGTCATCTCCTGTTCGGAAGGGAGCTTCTCCCCGATTTTGAGCTTGCCCTGCGAGATGAGGTCGATGATCTGGTTCATCACCAGGGTTGGAATATCCGGAGACTTTTCGATTCGGGAAAGTCCTGGCAGCTTGGTTCTTTTCATCATCGTTAACCACGCACTCCTTGCACTTAAAATACTACGTGTATACATATTTACCGTACACTAAGTGCGCTTGGTTGTACAAGGGAATAAAATGATTACCGAGGCACGAGTATACGATACTCTACGCCTTTACCCCTTAAAGAAATTACTGATATGCTCTGTTACAAGGTATACTTCATCGTCTTTCATACCATAATACAGCGGAAGTCTGACCAGCCTGTCACTCAAACTGTTAGTCTGCTTCATCTCACCGCTGGCACGGCCGTATTTTCTCCCCGCGGGCGACGAGTGGAGCGGAACATAATGGAAGATTGCCTTTATCCCGTGAGAATTTAAATACTTGATAAGCCCATCACGCTGTTCCAGAGAAGATACAATGATATAGAAGATATGACCGTTATTGGAACTCTCGTTGCCGACAAACGGGAGCCTCAATTTCCCTTCGCTTTCCAAGGGTCTGAGGAGATATAAATATGTCTGGAAGATTCTGTTTCGCGTTCTGATTATCTTGTCAGCCTGCTCCATCTGCGCAAAAAGAAACGCGCTGACCAGCTCGCTCGGCAGGTAGGAAGATCCGATATCAACCCAGGTATACTTGTCCACCTCGCCCCGGAAGAACTGCGACCGGTTCGTGCCCTTCTCCCTGATGACCTCGCCCCTCTCGCAGAACATGTCATCGTTGATAAGCAATGCGCCGCCCTCGCCGCTGATGATATTCTTGGTCTCATGAAAGCTCAGGCAGCCGAGATGGCCTATGGTCCCGAGAAACCTGTCTTTGTATGTCGAGAGGAGAGACTGGGCGGCATCTTCGATCACATACAGCTTGTTTTTCCGAGCGATCTCGAGAATCTCGTCCATGGCACAGGGCACGCCCGCATAGTGGACCGGGACAATAGCCCTCGTCTTCGGGCTTAAGGCCTGCTCGATGAGCTTCTCATCGATGTTGAGCGTGTCGGGGCGTATATCCACGAAAACAGGCACTGCGCCGCGCAGGACAAAGGCATTTGCCGTCGAGACAAAGGTGAACGACGGCATGATTACTTCGTCTTCGGGCTGAATGCCGCACAGCATGGCCGCCATCTCCAGGGAAGCCGTGCAGGAATGGGTCAGCAAAGCCTTCCGGCAGCCCAGATTGTCTTCGAGCCATTTATGGCACCGCTTCGTAAAAGGGCCGTCTCCGGCCAGTTGCCCCTCGATAACGGCCTGCGCAATGTAATACAGTTCCTGTCCCACGATGAAAGGCTTGTTGTAGGGAATCTTGATTTTCTTTTCATCCATGTCCGAGCTCCTTGACCCCGATGCAGAGCAGCGATCCGCCTGTAGGAAGTTTTATTCCCCTTTGAAGAACACGTTCCTCCACACGGCATACCCTTCCCATAATTCTATTCATTAAGGGATGCATTTTCAGCTCTCGCAAAGGATCATACTCTTTCCGGGCGTTCACGGCAAATCGACCGTACAATCTCGAGAGGACCATCAAGGGGAGCAGGAGCGTTATGAACGAGGTCACACAAGCGATTTTGAATCCCTCATGCCTCATCTTGCCCACCAACTCCCGCCGCGTATACCGTCTCCTGTGGAACGCCTTCACATCCTGTATGCTCCAGAGCCACCTGTGCTGGGGTACGGTAACGATCACCCGCCCGCCAGGACTGAGGGATCTGAATATCTCACTGAGTACTCGGGAGTCATTATCGATATGTTCGAGAATATCCAGTGCCAGGATGAGATCGAATTCCTCATTAAAGGGCATCCGGTATGCATCCATCTGATAAAAAGAAGCGGTTGGAACTCTCATGCTTGCGAAATGAAGGCTCTCCGTGAAGAGGTCGCTGCCCGAGAGAGTCGCGTCAGGGTATGTCTTACGAATCTCCGCCAAGGCAAAGCCGGTACCGCATCCGATCTCCAGCACATTCTTCGGTGCAGGTGAACAATGTGCGATTGCTCCGAGAATAAGCCTTGTCCGGTGCTGAAACCAGAAGCTGCCCGCTTCCAGCCGGTAGAGCAGCGGGAAGTATTCCGGCTTGAATGAATCATGCAGTTGCATCTTTTCTTCGACAAAGGAAAGAAAGCCATTGATGGATGTCGGCGCTTCTTCACATCGGGGACAGCGCCAACCTGGTGACGAAAAGCCATGCCCGCATAATTTACAGATTTTCATGGCTGTAAAGGATTGCCTTCTGCGAGCGGCTCAAACCACTTGTGAAAAGTGTAGAACGAATGGGTCGGCTCGAACCCGAGGCGGATCCATGTCTTCTGGCTGGCCTGATTGGTGATTTGCGTTGAGATGACCATCTTCTCGAGCTCTCTTTCCACGCACCAGTTCAGGCATCTGATCATGATGGACCGATAGACTCCCCTGCCCCGGAAAGCAGGTGAAACACCAAAGAGCCCCCCTCTCCTTCTCTCTCGTCATTGATCCCCATGGTGCCGAAACCGATTATCCTGCCGTCAGATTCTGCGACAAACACTTCACCTGTGCGTCTGGGAGATGTGCATGCCCGGTATGCCCAATCTATGTATACCTCATTGCATTCTTCCCGTAGAAGCCTCGGGTCGGCATGGTAGTGGCCGAGGTATCCCCTGAACGACTCCCCGGCGACATCCTTTACCAGAAGCTCTTCTCCGGGCTCTGCACGCCTTATTGCCACACCCTGGATCTCTTCTGGGATGGGTATTTTTTTGAGGTCGTGAGAGAAATACATGAGGGTATCCATCAGGGAAAATCCCTGCCTCTCCATTTCCTGGGCAGCTTCAAGCCCTGTGACGGGGCAGCGGGCGATGAGGAGCTCTACCTGATGCGATTTGCAGAATCCCATAGCCTCGCGGACATCCGATACGCTCGATACGAGGGCTTTTGCCGTCTTTATCCCGAAGCGATCTTCGTCTATTTTTGAAAGGCAGATATTGAGATCATGCTCGGCCATGACTGCTCTGCTCGACTTGGGGTGCTGGCCTGGTGTCGGACCCCGGCTCCCGGATCTCACGGATAACGCTGCTGGGGCGTTCCATTGTCCGGAAATGAATCCGGGCGAGATACTCTCCGAAGATTCCGAGCATCAGCAGCTGCACGCCGGAGAATATGGCTATCGTGCACGCCAGAAATGAAAACCCCGGCACGCTGCCCCCGCGGATGAAATAGTTTCCGATAACGATCGCCAGAATGATAAGCCCGAACAAAGTGAACAAAAAGCCGAGAATGCTCGCAACTTGGAGAGGAACAGGGCTGAAGCCGGTGATCATATTGAAGGCATGGGTTACGAGCTTCCAGAGAGTGTAGTTTGACGCACCAGCTTTGCGTACATCATGCCTGACAGGAACTGCGGTGAATCGCGTTGTCCCCCAGGTAAGAAGGACATCCAGAGAAACGAAAGAGCCTCGGTATTCCGAGAACGCATCTCGCAGCTGGGTACGGAAAGCCCTGAAGGCGCTTACCATCCGAGCGGTCTCGATGCCGATTGTCGCCTTCAGCGATGACTTGGTGATGAGGGAAGCCATATCCCGCCACAAGCCGTGCTGTTCATGAACAGGCGAGCCGTAGACCACATCATAGCCGTCATCCAGCTTTTCGATGAGCTTCGGTATCTCCTCTGGAGGGTGCTGGAGATCATCATCCATGGTGACGATAATATCGTGCCTGGCCATCCTGATGCCGCACAAGAGGGCGTTGTGCTGGCCGTAATTCCGCATGAGGTTGATCCCTCGGACCCAGCTGTTGTCGGCCACGAGCCTGCAGATGACCTCCCAGCTCCGGTCCCTGCTTCCATCGTTTACGAAGATCAGCTCGTGCTCCTGACTGCATGTCTTGAGAACCTCCCCCAGGCGAAGCACCAGCTCGGGCAGGATTGAGCTGCTGTTATAGACCGGAATGACCACCGAGATATTCAC
>Ga0116185_1003929_pt1 | contig 12442 bp, 9 predicted proteins | sample AD_JPNNA7_MetaG_FD_89754 | JGI IMG/M metagenome (GOLD analysis project Ga0116185, IMG submission 89754) | Active sludge microbial communities of municipal wastewater-treating anaerobic digesters from Japan - AD_JPNNA7_MetaG | ecosystem: Engineered > Bioreactor > Anaerobic > Digestate | place... | reverse complement strand
TTTTTCCTTCCAGACTAGCTACAACTTCATTTTGAATAAACTTTCTTTTTTTGCTTACTTTCTTTATCCAGTACTTTAGACTGTGGATTTTTTTTTCAGCGTGGATTTTTTCAAGAAAAAAATCATACAGGTCTTCACCTGTTTTTTTGTCATCGAAAGTAACAGCAAGCGTATCCACAAGAGATATATAGTCCTTAAGCAGCATTTCGCTCAATACTGCTGCAGAAAGTCCAAAATCAAAAAGATTTCCCAGTTTCTTTTTTACCGAATGGTCTTCGTTATTTATACATATTAAAAAAAAACTCTCAGGTAAAGATAATATAATACCACCTCCTGAATCCATTATAATGATACTATGCTTTGAGCATAGTTTTCAATCTTCTTAATATTTCTTAATAAAAAAGACAGTGTTTATAATATGTTATAATTGAATAAACTAAATAGGCTTTGAACTAAAGATACCGGGAGGTGAAGTATGCTTGAAAATATACGTCTCCAAGTGGAGAAAAAAGATAAACAGATCAAGGCTTTGTATGAAAAAGAAAGTTTGAGACTTTCAGAACTTCAGAGAAAGATAAAAGAACAGAATATACCTGTCATGATAATTTTTGAAGGATGGGGAGCTGCAGGAAAAGGCACTTTGATAAACGAGCTTATAAGAACGCTTGATCCAAGAGGATTTAATGTTTTTACAACACATCTTCCGCAAGGCGAGGATAGATACTGGCCTTTTTTGTACAGGTTCTGGATAAGAACACCAGCGGCAGGCAGAATAAATATTTTTGATCACAGCTGGTATGATGAGCTGTTTGAAGCCTGTACCAAAGAAAACAAGATAAGCCGGAAGGTTTTGAGAATGATAGATGATGTAAATGTCTTCGAAGAACAGCTTTATGAAAACGGGGAGCTTATAATCAAGTTTTTTTTACACATAAGCCGTGATGAACAGAAGAAAAGAATAAAATCACTTTTGCATAGCCAAAGTGAAAAATGGAAGGTGGAAGACAGAGACCTAAGGCAAAATCAAGATTATGAAAGATATATGAAAGGTTTTGAAAGAATAATGGAAAAAACAGATACCAAAAGCAGATGGAATGTAATCTCTTCACAAGATAAAAAGTCGGCGGCGTTTCAAATAGTAAAAACTGTTGCTTCGGAGCTTGAACAGGCTGTTTTGGGCAGAGAAGCCGCTGCTAAGATGAAAAAAAACATAGTTATCAACTCTGAGACTATAACTTCTGCCATTCTTGACAGTACGGACCACACATTGAGCATATCCGAAAAGGAGTATAAAAAAGAGTTGAAGGATCTTCAGATGGAACTGCGGGAGATTCAAAACAAAATGTATCTCAAACGCATTCCTCTTGTAATAGTTTTTGAAGGCTGGGATGCAGCGGGTAAAGGAGGCAATATAAAACGTATAACCCAGGAACTTGACCCCAGAGGTTATGAAGTAATTCCTGTGGGTGCTCCGAATGATGCTGAGAGGGAGCATTATTACCTTTGGAGATTTTGGATAAAAGTCCCTAAAGCCGGTCATATAGCTATTTTTGACAGATCATGGTATGGCAGGGTTCTGGTTGAAAGAGTTGAAGGTTTTTGTTCGAAAAATGAATATAAAAGAGCATATAAAGAGATCAATGACTTTGAAAGTCAGCTTATAAACTATGGAGCAGCGGTTGTTAAGTTTTGGCTTGATATAAGCAAAGAAGAACAGCTAAAAAGGTTTAATGAAAGACAGAAAGATCCTGGAAAAAACTGGAAGATTACCGAAGAAGACTGGAGAAACAGGGAAAAATGGGATCTTTATAAGCCTGCGGTTGAAGAGATGCTTTTAAGAACAAGTACTTCATATGCGCCATGGACGGTTGTCGAAGCGGATGATAAGTACTATGCGCGAATTAAGACTTTAAAGACAATAGTGCAGACAATGAAGAAAAAGTTGTAAAAACTTTCCAAACATTTATATCAAAAGTGCTTACACTTTTCTATCATAGAGGAGGGATCGTCTTTCAAAAGGACCACAGCTAAAGGGATTATATAACTTAAAAATCCGATTGAAAATATTATTATAATACCCAAAAAATCAGTATAAAAGATGAAACGCTCACTGAAAATAATACTTGAAAGTATACTCCAGCCTATACTTGCAGATAATGAACCGCCTAAGCAAAACAATATCATAAAGAAAGATATTTCCAAGGAGATATTCTTTAAAATCTTGACAGAAGACACTCCCAGAAGGCGAATAACTGAAAGCTCTCCAAACCTTATCCGGCAAATATTTACAGAAGAAAAAAGTATAAAAGAAAATAAAATAAAAAAAAGGACTGCCAACAACAGAAATTTTATAAGATTCAAAAAGTAAACGGTACAAGCTGTTTGGCCGGCAAGAAAATCATAATCCACTATCTGCTCAAAGTCTTCTGAAAGATCGATGCCTGATTTTTTCAGTTTTTTGTAGTCATCAACCATTATTATTACTCCGGATATAGGATTATCCATTACCGAAAATAGTTTTAAATTTTCTATTGTCCTCAGCTTGTTGCGTGTGGCAGCATCATTTGCATGGAATATGTATTTTTTCTGTGTTCCCAGGAGGATCTTTTCTTCCTGGGTCTGATACTCCGCTGCAAGCCACAGAATATCGTATTTACTCATTATCTGGGCTATTTTACGTTCGGTGCTTAGACTTTTGGGCTTAAGAAGTGTAATATGCTTGAACTCACTTATCTTTTGTATAGACTGCATTTCGACAGTGGCGGTAATATTTGCAAGTAAGGTTGTCAAAACGGCTGCCAGAAAAACACTAAAAAGCACCGGATAGTTTATGCCGGTACGTAAGGTAAAAGCAAATATTCTTTTTGAAAGTCTTCCCAAATGAAACTCTTTCTCTGTTTTAGCAGAAGAAAGAGTTTCATCAAGTATCTTAATAGGAGTGTTTTTATGCAAAATGAAAACTCCATATAAAAAGGAAAGCAAAGTTGAGATAAGAAGAATGCCTGCTGCAGACAGTAGAGCATGAAAGTACAAATCAGCTTTCATACCTTGAGGTTCAAACAAATATTTTTTCAGCAGTTCCATAACTGTTAATCCGTTAAGTGCTCCGGCAATAAAACCAATCATAGCTGGAATAAAGAGTTGTGCAAAAATTATAAAATAAGCCGAAAGATTGCGTACTCCCAAAACTTTTTGAAATGCAAAGTTTTTTCTGGTTTGCCTGAAAAGCTCTTTATTGCAGACCATACTGGCAATAGTTGTAGCCGTACAGATAAGAATGAAAACCCAAACACTCTCCGTTATATCCCCAGACACAACGCTTTTAGAAGCACCAACAACGTAAGTATTAAGTATTACAGGAATAGAGCCTATAAGAATTGCTCCTGTAACAGATATGAACATAATAAGAATATTCTGAACAAAAACTGAAAAATTCTGTCTGAAAAACTTCAGTATATTTTTAACCATTAAGAGCCCCAGTACAAGTCAGAGGGGTGTTCAGATAGATTTTATTATCAAAAAAACTTTCAGTTTGACAATCCCCTGCAGTCATGATAACCGAACAGCCTGATCCTGCACAGTAATCAAGCAGGAGATTCATCAACTGTATTTGGCTTTTACAATCAAGCTCTGCCATGGGTTCATCAGCAAAAAGTATTTTCGGAGAGTTAACTAAAGCTCTTGCAATAGCTGCACGATGTTTTTGTGCAGAGGAAAGCTGATACGGAAAAGCATCCATAATCTCCGCTATTCCAAGTATTTCACAGAAATTTTCAAAACGTCTTTTACTTTCGCTCTCTCTTTTAACGGCTGCAATCATAATGTTTTCACGTATAGAAAGATAGTTTATCAGAAAATGTTCACGGAATATGAAACCGAACTCCTTATGTCGTAGCTCTTCAAGCTTTTTTTTTGTCAATAGGTTTAGTTCAATGTTGTTGAAAAAAATCTTTCCTGCATCAGGTTTTTTCAATCCGGACATAAGGTAGACAAGGGAGGACTTTCCGCTTTTTGAGCTACCGCATATACAAAGATTTTCTCCATCTTGCAATGAAATGGAGAAGTCTTCAAGTATAGTTTTTTTTATTTTTTTTACCTTGTATGAAAAAGATACATTTTCAATCCTAAGCAAACGTATCTCTCCTTTTTCCGGTAAGCAGGTGCAGTATACCAATGATGATTATACTAAAAAATGACCTAGTTCTTTTAATGAACTAAGTCATGAGGTTGCATTACTTATGTAATTATTTTTCTTTAAAAAGTCTTTCTACAAAAAAACCAAACATAAAACCAAGCATGACAAATATATAGACGGTCCAGCTACTTGTAAAAGCAGAGATATCGTTTTTAAAAATATTTATACTTCCTGCCATCATTACTCCAAGAAGAACAGAGATTACCTTTTCTTTATTTTTTTTCATAAGAAAGTTAAGAAGCTTTACGATTATTATAAGACCTAGCAGGATTCCTAAGCCCATTGGGACAAGAACAGAAAAATCAAAATCAGAGATAGCTTTTATAGCGTTTCTGTATACTCCCAAAATTATAAGCACGGAAGAACCATCTATTCCTGCCGGCATTGACATCGCACAGGCTCCAAGCATTCCGCTTAAAATGAGATACAGCCATGATTGATTTTCACTTTGAAAAGAACTGTCCGGACGTGGTATTACAAATAAGAAAAGACATACGGCTATGATGAATCCTGTCATAAAAAGTGGTAACCTATCTTTTTTCAGTACCTTCTGTTCACTTCCCATATGGAAGAGCCCTCCCAGTATAAGACCGAGGAAAGTACCAACAGTGTACCCTGGAAACTTTTCGTATGCGAGTTTCAAAAGATTCGAAAAAGAAAATATTCCAATGATCATTCCTATTGCGACAGGAATAAGGAGCATGGTTGATTTTCTGTCAAACTTGAAAGACATGAAGTTTGAAGCTGCATAAAGAATATCGTAGTATCTGCCAGAAACGGCAGCAATCATTCCGCCGCCTATTCCCGGAACAATATTTGCAATTCCTATAAGTACTCCAAGTAGTAAGGTCTGAAGCATCAGTCACCTCATGAAATGAAGACGAGGGTGACTACAGAAATAATGACGCAGTATATTCCAAAAATCTTTAAATGACCTTTCATTACAAGTTTTTTTACAAGGAAAAGCGCAACAAGACCGGCAACAAAAGCTGCCAATGCTCCGAAAATCTGAGCCGATGTAATTGAGATCTTTGAAAGCTCTAAAATTCCAGCTCCAAAAGTAACCGGAAGGCTCATAAGAAAAGAGTATCTTACGGCATCCTCACGTTTTATTCCAAGGAACAAAGCGGCAAAAAGCGTAGAACCGCTTCTTGAAATTCCCGGCAGTATCGCTATGGCCTGAAAAATACCTATCATAAGAGCATCTGTCCATGTTATTTTATCTAAACTTTTTTTGTTGGTTTTGAAAAAGTCGGAAAAAAACATGAAAAGCGCTGTTACAAGAAAGAGACCGCCCACAAGCTTTACTGAAGAAAAAGCTTCATTTATAAAATCTTCGAGGAAAAATCCTGTGAGTACGGCTGGGATGGTTGAAAGTAAAAGCTTGCCTATGAGAGGAAGCACACGTTTGTCGAGTGTAAAAAGTCCTTTTAAAAGATAAACCACATCGCTGAAAACAAAAAACAGCACAGATAAAAAAGTTGCAAGATGGAGTACGGCAAAAAAAGAAACATTCTGACTGGCATTGAGAATAGTTGAAAAGACAACCAGATGACCGGAGCTTGAAATAGGCAGAAATTCGGCAAAACCCTGGACTACGCCTAAAATAAGTTCATTCAAAGTTTTTCACCCCTTGTTGAATAATGTCTGTAAAAAAGAAACATAATCATATAAGTATACAGCAAAAAAATTAATAAGCATTTTCAGACTTTTAAAAAATACGTTTTTGCATTATTGCTTCTATATCCTCTATTGTTCGGGGAGTTTGTTCAGAAAGATTGATACAGCCGTCATCTGTGACAAGACAGTTATCCTCAAGTCTGAAGCCTATGCCCCATTCTTCACAGTATATTCCTACATCGACACAGAAAACCATTCCCGGTTCAATTAACTGGGGATAGATAACCCAGTCATGAACATCATAGCCCACATGATGTGATCCTCCGTGCCACATGTAGGTTCCTATGTCTTCAAAACGTGCGCATAATTTTATATCTCTAAGCTGTTCAAAAGTATATTTTTTAATGGTTTCATCCACCGATTTCATAGGCATGCCCGGCTTTATGATACTGAACATATACTGTGAAGTATTGTATGCACAGGTATACAAAAGCTTCTGCTTTTCGGAAAACCGTCCGTTGCATGGCCATCCCCTGGAGACATCGTTGCATTCATTGTCCCAGCAGGCCCCCACATCGTTGAGGACCATATCGCCGTCACTGCAAAGACCTAAGTAATCATAATAGTGAATAAAAAAATTGTTTTTACCGCTTGATATTATACTGGGAAAAGCCGGTGAAAGAACTCCGTTTTGCGCCAGTGCGTAGTCAAACTCCGCTTTAAGCTGATATTCGTACAGTCCGGGCCTAGAAGCTTTCATCATGGCAATAATACCCTGACGAGTTATTTTTTGTGCAGTTTTCATTGCCTGTATTTCGCAGTCCTTTTTTATGGTACGCTGTGATTTTATGAGAGATGAAAGATTCTTGAGCTTTATGTATGGATAAAGCTTTTTGAGCAGTTCGGCCAGTTCGTAGGCTCTGCTGTCAGGTTCGGTTTTTGAAAGCTTGTCAAAGTCCATGTATATGTTTTCACACTTTTCGGTTTGAACCGATTTAAAAAAAACAGATTCAAAATCGTTGACAGATCTTATGTCTGCAATTGCAGAAGCATTTTCCGCCTGTTCAGGGGTGAGTCTGCTTCCTGTCCATCTTTCCGCCATTTTATCCTTCGGAAGAATAAAAAGAGTTTCATGAACTGTTCCGTTTTCTGCAACAGCCATGAAAATCGAGTCCGGTTTTTGTATGCCGGTCATGTACACAAAGTTGCGGTTGGCAAAGAAAGGATAGTACTCATCGGCGGTTTTCCTTGGAGCAGTGCCGCTGAAAAGAAGAACAACAGAGTTTTTTTCGATGTTGCGGTACAAAGTTTCTCTGTTTTGCCTATGAAAAGTTTTATCCATTTTAAGATCACTTCCCATATGAAAGATTTTATTTACATCTCAATAATAGCACCGCACAGATATAATTTCAACCTCAAGCCATGTATGGTGAAATATAAAAATTCCCGTACTTTTTAAAGTACGGGAATGATTTTTGGAGCGGAAGACGGGATTCGAACCCGCGACCCCCTGCTTGGCAAGCAGGTGCTCTACCGCTGAGCTACATCCGCATTTTTATGGTGCGCGAGGTGGGACTTGAACCCACACGGGCTTATAAGGTCCACTGGATTCTAAGTCCAGCGCGTCTGCCAATTCCGCCACTCACGCCGACTTGCTTCAAAAAACAAAATGTTGCAAAACCGATTGAACGTGTTTGCAACAAAAAATAGTGACCCGCCTGGGATTCGGACCCAGGGCCCTTTGATTAAAAGTCAAATGCTCTACCAGCTGAGCTAGCAGGTCACTGCTACATAACTGAAAAATATTATACCTCATGTGTGGAAAATAGTCAAGTTAAAGTTTATATACGGAAATCTTAACAGTTTTTCACTCAGGTGTTTCACTTATTCCGCCTTTAAGATCAGTGCTGAAAACAGCGGGAGTTTTTACTCCGTTTTTTACAGTTGTTCCCACTATCAGCAGGGTGTTCTCCTGTGTCGGGATGATATCGGATAACCACGTTTTTTCACCGACATCATATACACGTTCATAGTAAAGCGAACCATCGGAGTTGATTATTTTTAGAAATCCACAGAGCTTTCCGTCATCCGTTGATATGTTTCCTACGCAGTAAGCGCGATTATTTTGAAATATTATGCTGTTCAGGCCGGACTGTTTATCTATGGCTTTTATATCCAGAAAGGTTTCTTTAAGCCTATCTGTATCATCTTTGGGAAAAGGAATTTTCAGTATAAGACTTTTTTGTATATAAGAGGAGGCATCGGTTCTCAAGCCGCATATAAAAAGATTTTCTTCTTTATCCGATACAGCGGATAAAGGGGTTTCATCATGGTGATCAATGATAAGTGCACCGTCAAACTTTTTGATGCCGTGTATATCATATTGAAGTATAAAGATATTAAAATCCTTGAGAGGATTTGAATTAGAGGAGCCTATGGCAAAAAACCCATCGGCAAGCGAAACAATTGAAGATATGTATTCGTTATCTCCTCTGGTGTAGGTATCTGTCCATATGGTATCGCCGTTTAGACTAAATTCGGCTGTAAGAGCCTGTTTTGACTGCGCAGTCATGGAGTATCCACCGGCCAGGTAGCCCTGCGAGACTGGTCTGAGAGTACTGAACTCACCCTTGATACTCAAAAAATTAGACCATCTGAGCTGTCCGTCGGTTGCACCGTATGCGCCAAGATATGGAAATCCTTCTTTTGATCCTGCCAGAATGAATAAACCATCTCTGTACTTTATATCATTGATCTGAGCTGAAGATTTTTCAGCTGCGAAGGAATAAAGCACGGTTCCCTTGCTGTCAATAGTGTATATCCTGTATCCGTCATATGACTTCATGAGCACGCCGTAGGAGTTCTTTTCTGAGGCACATATTTTCAGAAACTCTCCTGTGCTGGCATCAAAAAATTTAATGAAGGTGCTGCCAAGGAGTTTTTCAGTCTTTTCTCCTGATGAAATGTACTCTATAAACTCTTGGGATGAGCTTTGAGGAGTAAGATTTTCAATGGGGTCATTTTTGTAAAGAAAAGCAACTGAAAGAATAAAGATCAGTGAAAAAAAGGCCAGCAGTCCATAAAGGGTTATGAGGGTTTTATCTGCTTTCAAATGAACTCCTCCTTATTTCTTAAACCGTATGTTATAGGAGTTAGGATCATTCCAGCTGAATTCAAATTTGAGTTTGATGTTATACTTGTCTTCAAGGCAGCTTTTAATTTCAGGTGTTATATATCCGGAAAGATTATGATATACATTTAGCATTACTTCTGTTATATTATCATCTTTAAACAGCCTCATTGAGTCATTAATATCCTTTATCATCCTGTCAAATACGACCCTTGGCGAGGCAACTCTTCCTGTGGCGTGGCATACAGGACAGGGAGAGAACATATACGATTCAATTGATGAAGAAGTTCTTTTCCTTGTAAGTTCAAGCAGTCCCAGACTCGTAAAGCCCACAATCGACACTTTTGCTTTATCTCTGTATGTTTCCTGTTCCAAAAAGATTTTGACTGCATCCTGATGTTGCTTATCCATCATATCTATGAAATCGATTATTATTATTCCGGATATATTCCTTAGCCGTAGCTGCCTGGCAATTTCTTTTGCAGCCGAAAGATTGGTTTTAAATGAGGTCTCTTCAATGTTTTTTTCCTGGACGTTGCTTGCGGAATCAACATCAATGACTGTCATGGCTTCTGCTCTGTCTATAGTTATTATCGCTCCGTTTTTCAGGGTTATCTTTCTCGCGAATATATCGTTCATGTCGCCGTAGATGTTCATGTATGAAAAAGCATCACGGTCTGTAAGCTCGACATTTATGGAGTAGTTCATTTCTTTCAGAACCCGTTCAACGGTTTCATTAATTGATTTGTCATCAAGAACTATTTTCCTTGTGTCCTTGTCCAGCCGTTCCCGCAGTATATACTCCACAAAGTTTTGATCGGAGTACACGAGAATAGGTTTTTGAGTGGATTTATAAGAAGCAACGATGTTTTTCCAGCTTTCTCTGAGTGATTCAAACTCTTCACGTATGGTTTTTTTATCTATGGAGGTACAGTTGGTCCTGAAGATTATTCCTTCGCGCTCATTTATTATATCTTCTCCAAGTTCTCTTAAATCCTGACGTGTTAGATCATCGGATATCTTACGTGAAATGCCTATACTGGACTCTCCCTCCGGAAGATATACAATGTATCTGCCTGGGAGATTTATCTGCATCGACAGCTGTGGTCCCTTGCGTATGTTTCCGTCCTTTTTTACCTGTACGATGACCTTATCACCGCGTTTATACTCGTTTGGAAGACCGATAAGATCCTTGTACCTGAGAAAACCGTTTTTATTTATACCTATGTTTACAAAGAAAGCTTCCAAACTCGGAACATCGTTTTCGATACGCCCTATAAAAATCTTTCCGCAATTTTTTTCGGTTTCAACATCTTCAAAAAAAATTTCAGAAAGTATCTCGTCTTCTATTAAGGCAACTTTAATCTCTTCGTTGGATTTGCTGAATACAATAACTTTATCCGACATTTTAAACCCCTTTAAGTATGTAGTATAAGACAATTCTATCATAAAAAAACACCCGTTTTACCGGGTATTTAGTTTTGCCTGTCAAAAATTTCTTTGAAAACAGTATGGTTTTCTTTGAATATCTTGAGTACGGCAGGATCAAACTGTGAAGGCGATGTTTTTTCGTCACCGCAAAGTATAATCTCACAGGCCTGTTCATGGGTAAAACTCTTCTTATAAGGCCGTTTACTCCTTAGAGCATCGTAGACATCACATATACTTACTACCCGTGCCTCAATGGGGATATCTGCCCCTTTAAGTCCGAAAGGATATCCGGTACCGTCAAATCTTTCATGGTGGTAAAGAGCTATATTTTTGGCTATAGAGAACTGCTTGTCATCACCGAGAATTTCCGCGGCGTATAAAGTATGTTTTTTCATTTCTTCAAACTCCGCACTGGTAAGTTTTCCGGGTTTGTCAAGTATCTCTCTTTTCACCAGAAGCTTGCCTATATCATGCAGAGGAGAAAAGTAGTAGAGATCTTCCTGAACTTTTTTGATAATCCCATTTTTTCAGAAACAAACAGTGCGTATTCGGCCACACGGTCTATATGATTTCCGGTTACATCATCGTATTTCTCGGCTATATTTGAAAGCTGCTTTGAGAACTTCCGATAAGAGCTTTCAACTTGGTTGTAGCTTTCCTCAAGCTCTTTATAAAGATTTTCAAGCTCTTCGTTGGAGGCTTTTATCTCTTCATTTGAAGCAGCAAGATTCTCAAATAGTTTTAAAAATTCTTTTATTGTAATATCAAGAGTTTCCTTAAGACTTGATATTTCATGAAATTGGAAGTTTTTTTCCGTTATGGTATCATAAACTTCTCCGAAATCAATATCTATATTTGATGGAGAAAGTTTTTTATCGATTGCCTTGATTTTGAGGGACAAAATATCAAAACTGTCCTTTATACTGAAAAACTCCTGTGTGAATTCTACGAGGTTGTCCATGTTGCGTTTTCGCGAAACCAGATTCCAGCATATAAGACAGGTTATTACAGCTGAAAGAATCATCATAACTATAAATTCGCGTGTTATATCCAGCGAAGTCACAATATAAAGACTGTTCCAGCTTACAGGTTTGTTTATTATAAACCTGGCATTTCTTATGAAAAAACGGGGAAACTTTTCTGGATCGACTTTTGTAATGTTAAAGAAGTTTGGAGAGTAAAGAACTGTTCCATCTTTCTTAAGAAGACTCATGTAGTATGACGATGATGAATGAAAGTAGTTATCGTCCATGTCTGTAATAAGATACATATCATTATATTCAGAAAAAAAATGTGCTCGGAGCTTTCCGTCAGAGAGAGAAGAGTATTTAAATATGCTTGGCTGATATTCAATAGAGGTGACAAGTTTGAAAAAATCACTATTCTTAATATTTATTCCTTCAAAACCTTCGGGTACGGATCTTATAATATTACCGTTTTTATCTATAATGAATAGGGAGTTTATATCAAGGTACTTATTCAGTCTTTGCGGATCAGATGTTTCATAAATTGCAATCAGAGAAGAAGAGTAGTTCTTCAGTGTGCTCTGAAGATTGTCTGTATTGACATCGGAAATAACCGAAAGGTTTACAAAAACAAGACCCAGCACTATGAGCCAGATCATTACTCCCATCATAATCATAAAAATATTTTGGACAAAAAGATTCCGTATGGTTCTTCTGAAAATTTTCTTGAATGTCATTAGTTTACAACTCCGTATCTACTGTTTGGTAATTTCGATGTTGTCAGTCAGCCTTACAGTACCGTTATTGTAGCTGTATACAAATATGTTCTCCGGAATACTGTCACCATAACCGTTGTAATAGAAAGATCCATAGACAGTGTTTTCAAACTTTTTTTCCTGTTTTAAAAACTCTGTAATATTCTTGGAGTTTACAGCATCAAAGATAAAGTCAAGCAGCATAAGTATTACGGATGAAGCAAAAGTAGGTTTTACACCATACTCCTGCGTAAAGTTTTCAATGATTCCGGTATGATTGCTCTGATAATCTGCAATATAGTCGCTTATAACGTTTATTCCCTGCATGAAGGAGCCATTGTAATTA
>Ga0116185_1003918_pt1 | contig 12464 bp, 8 predicted proteins | sample AD_JPNNA7_MetaG_FD_89754 | JGI IMG/M metagenome (GOLD analysis project Ga0116185, IMG submission 89754) | Active sludge microbial communities of municipal wastewater-treating anaerobic digesters from Japan - AD_JPNNA7_MetaG | ecosystem: Engineered > Bioreactor > Anaerobic > Digestate | place... | reverse complement strand
TCATCATCTCTTCGACGTGGCGGTTGACGTGCTTCAACGCAAGTGCCACCTCTTCGTGGAAAAGCCCCCGGGCCTCTCCGCATACCAGACGCGCCTGCTGGCATACCACGCGCGGAAGAGCGGCGTCTTGACCATGACCGGATTCCAGCGGCGCCACGTGCCGCTGATAAACACCCTCAAGGCTGAGGTCGAGGCCAGAGGACCCGTGCATACGGTCGAGGTAACCTATATCAAGCGCCAGCCCGACCCGCTGAACTATTACCAGGGCGCTATCGACATCCTCACGTGCGACGGGGTGCACGCGGTCGATACGCTGCGTTATCTTGCGGGATCCTGTAAGGGCGCCGAGGCGGCCGCCGTCTCGAGTTCGGTCAGAGCCATCGACGCGGAATTCGCAAACGCCTTTCATGCCCTGGTGACCTTTTCAAACGGTGTCATGGGCATCCTCAACGCCAACTGGGCCTGCGGCCACCGCGTGTTCGCGGCCGCCATGCACGCCACCGGCGCTTCCGCCTATGCGGAGCCCGACGCCGGCGGCACGCTCCACGTCGGTGGCGGCAGCGCTGGCGTGCACTATACCCCGGCTGAATGCGCGGGCTCGGAGGACCCGCTCCGGTACCTGGGCTTCTACGGAGAGAACCGCCATTTCATCGACTGCATCAGGGAAGGCCGCCAACCCATCAGCTCATTCGCCGACGCTGCCAAAAGCATGGCCCTGGTGGAAATGATCCACGCGAACGCGTTGGGAAGGCCGGCACGCGCCAAGTGAATCGCGCCGTTCCCCGCCCTACAGGCCCTCTTCTATTTGCCGTTTTTCGAGGACCAGCAACCGGTCGCGGAATTCGGCCGCCTTTTCAAACTCCATGTTGCCGGCCGCCAGCTTCATTTTCTTGCGCAGGTCGCGAATGGTCTTGTGAATGTCGAAGCTGGGCATATAGAGTTCCGGTTCCTCGGCAGCCTTCGGGACCGTGACGTAGTCACGTTCGTTGATACTCGCCATGACCTGTGTGATGGACTTCTTGATGGACCGCGGCGTGATCTTGTGCTTCTTGTTGTACGCGTTCTGGAGTTCGCGGCGCCGGCTCATTTCGTTGATGGCGCGTTCCATCGACCCGGTCATGGTATCCGCGTACATGATGATCCGGCCGTTGATGTTGCGCGCGGCCCGGCCGCAGGTCTGGATGAGGCTTCGCTCCGACCGCAGGTATCCTTCTTTGTCGGCATCGAGCACCGCTACCAGCGACACCTCCGGGATGTCCAGGCCCTCGCGCAGGAGATTGATCCCTACCAGGACATCGAATTCGCCGCTGCGCAACGCCCGCACGATCTCGATGCGCTCCAGGGTTTCCACATCCGAATGCATATACCGCACGCGCACCTGCAAATCGGCCAGATAAGCGGTCAGATCCTCGGCCATGCGTTTTGTCAGGGTGGTCACCAGGACGCGCTCGTTGCCCGCAACAACCTTTCGAATCTCATCGAGCAGGTTGTCGACCTGATCGGCTGCCGGGCGCACCTCGACCGCCGGGTCAACCAGCCCTGTGGGACGCACCACCTGTTCAATGATCAACCCCCCGCTCTGCTCCAACTCGTAGGAGCCCGGCGTGGCGCTGACGAAGATGCATTGATTGACCCGCTTCCAGAACTCGTGGAACTTGAGCGGGCGGTTGTCGCGCGCGGACGGCAGCCGAAATCCGTACTCGACCAGCTTGTCTTTTCGCGACCGGTCGCCCTTGTACATCCCGTCGATTTGCGGCACGGTGATGTGGCTCTCGTCGATAACCACGATGCTGTCTTGCGGAAAATAGTTCAGGAGCGTGTAGGGGGGGTCGCCCGGCATGCGGCCGTCCAGGTGGCGCGAATAGTTCTCGATACCGCTGCAATAGCCGATCTCGGCCAACATCTCGATATCGAACCGGGTGCGCTGTTCGAGCCGTTGCGCTTCGAGGAGCTTGCCTTCGCTCTCAAGCTCTTTCAGGCGCTCGATGAGCTCGTGCTCGATGCCCTCGAGAGCCCTCTTCATGGTGTCGGCAGTCGTTGCGTAGTGCGAGCCCGGGAAGATCGCCATGCGCCGCAGACGCCGGTTGACCGCCCCCCGGAGCGGATCGATTTCGTACAGCCCCTCGATTTCGTCGCCGAACAACTCCACCCGTACCGCCGTCGCGTCCTCGTAAGCGGGGAAAATGTCGACGACGTCGCCCCGTACACGGAAGGTGCCACGATGGAAATCGACGTCATTGCGCGTGTACTGCATCGCCACCAGCCCGGCCAGCAGGTCCTCGCGCGAAATCACGTCGCCCGTCGCCAGTTCGACCCGAAGCGCCCCATACGTCTCCGGCGAGCCGATGCCGTAGATGCACGAAACGCTGGCCACGATGAGCACGTCTCGCCGCGTCAACAGCGCCCGCGTCGCCGAATGGCGCATCTTGTCGATCTCGTCGTTTATCGAGGACTCTTTCTCGATGTACGTGTCCGTGGCGGGAACATAGGCCTCAGGCTGGTAGTAGTCGTAGTAGCTCACGAAATACTCGATGGCGTTTTCGGGAAACAGGTCTTTGAACTCGCCGTAGAGCTGCGCCGCGAGGATCTTGTTCGGCGCGATGACAAGGGTGGGCCGGTTGACCTCGGCCACGACGTTTGCGACCGTGAATGTCTTCCCGGAACCGGTAACGCCAAGCAGAACCTGGTGCGGAACAGCCTCGCGAAGGTTCCGTGCCAGTTCACGGATCGCAGGCGGCTGATCGCCTTGCGGCGTAAACTCGGTAACGAGCTTGAAACGGTCCATGATTCACGCTTTGGTATTGAAGAGCTTTGCGGGAGATACCTGTTTAATGCTGGCCACGCCCGCTACCGTTCTCAACGTGGCGGCAACCCATTTCGCCCCCTCTTCCTGGGTCGTTTCGAACACAAAATCGAAAAAGGTGTCGCCGTTGTCGCCCGGACGGTACTCGGCCCGCAGAATGCTGATGTTCATGGGCCGTATGGCGTTCGTGATATCGGCCAGAACATTGGGGCGGGGGCCGATAGTGACGCGCATCCCGATTTCACGTGTAACGCCTCCCAATTCGCCGTCCCAATGCGCCTCGACAATGCGCTCGGGGTCCCGTTTGGTCACGCCGAAGTGCGGGCATTCAGCACGGTGCACCGTGAGGCCGGGGCTCTTCGTGATATATCCGATGATGGGGTGGCCGGGCATGGGATTACAGCACTTTGCGAACTGCACCACGATCCCTTTGTTGCCCTGCACACGCACCAGTTTCTGACGCGTCTCGTCATCCACCTGGCGGACGGTGCTCGGCGCCTTGCGAGGCGTTTGGGGTACAGGTTTGGGCAGCGGCTCCTGTTCCGGCAATGGCTCGAGTTCACCGATCTCGCGCAAGCGCTGGCGGATGCGGGTGCGTGCTTTCCCCGTTACCACGACGTCCAGCCAGTCTAAGTGCGGCGTTTGATTCTTCGACGTCAGGATCTCGACGACATCGCCGGTTTGCAGGTGGTAGCGCAGCGGCACCATGCGGCCGCTCACGCGCGCGCCGATACATTGGTGCCCGACATCCGAGTGGATCATGTATGCGAAATCCAGAGGCGTGGCCCCGGCGGGCAGCTCCTTCACCTCGCCTTTGGGAGTGAATACGTAGACTTCCGTGGCGCGGACGTCGCGCCGGACGCTGTCAAGCAGTTCTTCGGGGACATGCGCCTCGTTGAGCCATTCGTACATCTGGCGAAGCCACCGCAACTGGTTGTCAAGCTTGGGATCGCTTTTTTCGATGCCCTCCTTGTACCGCCAGTGGGACGCAATGCCTTCGCGCGCGGTACGGTCCATTTCCTCCGTCCGAATCTGGATCTCGAGGGGCACCCCATTTTCGCGCATGACCGTCGTATGGATGGATTGATACATGTTTACTTTGGGCACGGCGATATAGTCTTTGAAACGGCCCGGCACGGGAGGCCAGAGCTGGTGAACTATCCCCAGCGCGTTGTAACATCCCGCCACGGTTTGCGTGATGATGCGCACCGCCAGGATGTCCATCACCTGGTCGAAATCCTTGCCCTGCTGGACGATCTTCTGATAAATGCTGTATAGATGCTTGGGCCGGCCGATCACCCGCGCAACGACCTCGGCTTCCGCGAGACGCTGTTCGAGAAAGTCCACCGTGTTCTGCAGCCACTCCTCACGCTCGCGCCGCTTCATGGCCACACGCGTCGCCATCTCGTGGTACATGACAGGGTTCAAATGGTGGAACGCGTGGTCCTCGAGCTCCCACTTCCAATGCGCCATGCCAAGCCGGTTCGCCAGCGGCGCATAGATATCCAGCGTCTCCTGGCAGATACGCCGAATACGGTCCTCCGGCAGAAACTCGATCGTCCGCATGTTATGCAGACGGTCCGCAAGCTTTATCAGAATGACCCGCACGTCCCTCGCCGTTGCGATTAGCATCTTTCGCAGGTTCTCGGCCTGCTTTTGCTGCTGAGAAAGCTCCGCGGGGAGGGTAGCCGGCAGATTCAGCGCGCGTATGTTGCTCACTCCTTCGACAAGCGAGGCAATTTCCGCCCCAAACTGGTTCGTGAGCTCTTCCGCGGTGACCTTCGTGTCCTCGAGTACATCATGCAGGAGCCCTGCCACTATGGTGGTGGTATCCAGACGAAGATGCGCCAAATTGCTGCTCACAGCAAGGCAGTGCGAAATATAGGGATCCCCCGACAAACGCATCTGGCCCTTGTGGGCCTGGTCGGCAAAGCGGTACGCCCGACGCACCAAATCCGTGTCGGCATCCGGATTGTACTTCCGGATAGTCTTCAGCAATTTGGCGAATAGCGTGCGCATCTTGCCTCATATCCTGAGCCGCTTACCTATGCCTCGCTTAACGCAATGAAACACTTATACTACCATTTTGCCACAAACCGTTCATGCTTACGAAATGCGGACGGGAACTGACCCGGACAGGAAGGCCCGCTTGAAGCCCGGGAAATGCATTGACAACGATTCCGATTTTCTTAGGTTTTGACGGTTGCCGCAAGCTGTGTTAGAATGGCGCCCGAAATGCTCGGAAGGGAGTGCGCCTTATGAAGAATGGGGCCATTGGGGACGAGAACACCCCGGATATCCGGAAGAACAAAGAGTGTCTTATCAATCTGATGGGACAGCACTTTCTGAGCCGTATCCTGGAAGTCTCCGAAGACCGCATCACTGTCTCGTTTCCAGGCATGGACTATCCCGCCTCCGGCATGGGTCTCGAGCTTCAATTCCACGATCAGGAGGGGTTCAACTGTTACCGGTCCCTGGTTGTGGCTGGACCCTCGGAGCATCCCGGCGCCATGGTCATTCAACGCCCGAAGGCCATGGACCGCGTCCAGCACCGGCTCACCTGCCGGGTATCCACTGACCTCACGGTCCAGGTGAAAGAGCAGAGTCTTGTGCGCAAATACGATGCGTCTCTAATCAATTTAAGCGGCGGCGGCGCTCTCCTGGAGACGGATGCGCCGCTCGACTTCAACAGCTCGGTCAAAATGCTTATCTCGATCCCGCGCGACAAGACCCGCACCGTCGAGGGGCGCGTGATACACGTGGCCCGTCCAAACGCGTCTCAGGAGGGCGAACAGTCCATCGTGGGCGTGCGTTTCATTCGTGTTGAACCGGAAACGGAGAGAGCAATTGCAGATTATGTCTGGGAACGCCTTCGCGAATTGTACCCGGGACAATAGCGTCCCTATTCACACTGGGGATACCCAAGCCTTCGGGCGGAACCTTCCGGTTTGAGCAATCCATGGTCCGCGAATACACATACCGTGTGATTGGGCCCGGGGCCGTCAAGAGATTACCTATTCTCTTGACAGCCTTCGTAACCGCCTTCCTGGCGGGACCAGGAGCCCCCGCCGATGTGGTGCGGGTGCCTCTCGAGAACGGCGTGTTTGCCTCGGCGCGCAATGGCCGCACCCTGCTCCTGGAATACAACCGAAGCACGGGGCCGGAGCTCAAGGCGTTCGCGACGCGGTATCTGGCCGACCCGGACGATTGGAAGATGTATAAGGCCGTCTCGGGGGCGGTCGCTGTTCCGTTCGACGAATTGAACCCGGCCACCCAGCGGGCCGTGCTTCTGGCCGTGTTCAAGTATGACGCCGTCACGGAGCGCGGCTGGACCCATTATGTGATTCACGAAGACGAATCGGGGCAGGAGACGCTGTGGACGCTGTGTAACTGGCTCACAGGGAGAGGCGGCGTCTACAAAGACATTATGGCGGTCAACAATCTCGAGACGGACAAGCTGCACCGGGGCCAAAGTCTCTTCTTTCCGGAGAATCTCCTGCGCGAAGTGATGAGAAAACCCACGGGGGCACGCCCCAGCCCGCCGCCTTCCCTGCTTGCGTCCTCTCCGCTGGTGCCGGCCCCGGAACCGGTGGATGCGCCGCTCGACGCGCCATCCCGCAGTCTCGCCCAAAGTAACGGGGAGCTCGAATACGGCAAGGACGCGGCGGGCGCGTACGCCGTATACCGCTTGAAACAGGGCGAGGCGCTCTACACGGACGTGGTCGCCCGTTTCACCGACGTGGATGTGATGGAATCGGCCGCGGCAATCATCCTCGCGTCATGCAGGGTCGTAATGGAACGCAGCGGCATTAAAGACGAGCACGCCATTCCCGTGGGCACCAAGATCAAGATCCCCATGGAAATGCTGTCCGCCCAGTACATGCCGGAGGGTTCGGCTGCCCGCGAAGAGTACCAGGCTGTGGTGCGTGAAGCACAACAGCTGCGCGGCACGGTGCACAGCAAGGATCTCGCGGGTGTTGTCGTGATTCTCGATCCCGGCCACGGGGGGGGCGACCACGGAGCGTGGACCACCGACGCCCGGTTCAGCCTGTACGAAGACGAGATCAACTACGACATCGCCTGTCGCATCAAGCATATTCTCGAATCCTCTACCCAGGCGCGCGTTTATATGACCATGGTGGACCGTTCGCAGGCGTTTTCGCCGACCGAGCGTACGCGGTTCTCTCACGATACGGACGAAGAGCTCCTTACCACCCCCCGCCACCGCAGCCTCGACGGAGACAAAGTCTCACTGAATCTGCGCTGGTACCTGGCCAATTCCATCTACCGCCGCGAGATCGCCGCAGGGACGGATCCCAGGAAAGTGGTGTTCTCCAGCATCCACTGCGACAAACTCCATTCGAGCCTCCGCGGCGCCATGGTTTACGTGCCCGGGGCGTCAGGCCGCCGCGACAAGGAAGCCCCCGCCCTCAGCCTGGCAAGCTACGGCAAATACAAAGAAGTCGATGAACAAAACTACGCCAGCTCGACGGCCAGCGAACGGCGACGCGACGAGGCCCTGTCACGCAATTTCGCCGTAGTCCTGATGGAGGAACTTGGCAAAAAACGCATCAAGCGCCACGACCGCAGCGCTCCTATCCGCGCGCAGATTCGCCGTGACGGCATGGCCTTCGTGCCCGCCGTGCTGCGAAACACGATGGCGCCTACGAAGATCCTCATCGAGACCGCCAATCTCGCCAATGCCGTCGACTGCACCCGCCTCGAAGACCCCGAATGGCGCCAGTGGTTTGCCGAAGCCTACGTCAATGCCCTCAAGGTCCATTTCGACGGCGGGTGACGCCGCCGCAGGAGGCGATTTTCTGGGCGGGCAGGACCGCCGAAAGCGCGGCACAGCCACCGCTTTCCCTCCCGATAATGTCTCACACGGAGCCGCGGAGTGCATACATAAGCCCGCAGAGCGCAGCGTGGGTCACGATAAAGGGGCTTGACACCTCGCGCGCGACGGTTTATGCTTATACATAGGTTGTCTATGTAAACAGACCGCCTTGGTATAGGAGACCCGTTATGGATTCCCGCCTGTTGTCCGGCACGCTGGAGATGATGATTCTCCAGGTGGTCAGTTTCGAGCCCTCGTACGGCTACCACATCACCCAGGAGGTGTTGCGCCGTTCCGAGGACTTCTTCCAGCTGAAGGAAGGCAGTCTCTACCCCGCCCTGCACAAACTCGAACGGAACGGCTTGCTCGAATCGTATTGGCTTGATACCCCCGAAGGCCGCCGGCGCAAGTACTACCGCATTACGGCCATGGGAGAGAAGACCCTTGAGCAGAAGGTCGCGGAGTGGCGGGGATTCGCGGCGGGCGTCAACCGAATCCTGGGGGCGGAGTGCGATGGATTGGCGTGACGAGGCAGCCCGGGACCTGCCGCGGCCGTCGCCGAGGGAACCGCGCACGTTGCGGCAGGACATCCTCGACGAGGTGCAGGACCACCTGCTCCTCGCCGCCGAGGAAGAGCGCGCCGCCCGCAAAGATGCGGACGACGACGAAATTCGCAAGAGTGTCATCGAACGTTTTGGCAATCCGGCGGCCGTGGCGCGCAGGCTGTGGTGGGACGCGATGAAGGAGGTCATTATGCGGGACAGTATTATCGCGGCAACCGTTGTGGTGGTGGGTATTGCGTTTGTGGTGTTCGTGGCGGGGGTCTGGACCCACCTGAGCCGAAGGCAGGATGCCTTGCTGGCGGCGATCCAGGAAATGAAACAGGTTTCGGCCAGGCCGGAGTATGAGGCCATCCTCGTGTTGCACCGCGGGTCGCTGGAAGGCCCGCCCGCCGAGGGCGTCGAGGTCAGCCTGTCACACAAAGCGGGAGAGGGTCCTGCCCTGGTAATCGACGATAAGACCGGCGCCGACGGCTCGGTCACCTTTCGTTTCCAGAACGAAGGCAAATATGACATCACTCTGTTCGACCCCGTATCAGCCATGACGCTCAAAAAGCAGCTCACCGTGTTCGCCGGGCACGGCGAAGGTGAAAAGCACATCGCCGCCCCGGACATCGGTAGCGCCGAATTGCGTCTCCAAAGCCCGTTGCCTCCGCAAATCTCAGACGACGAGGCGTTGCTGCTGGTGGAACTGGGTTGTGAGATGACCGTGGACGGGGCCGAGTGGCGGTTTGACAAGAAGCTCTTCGTGGGCCGTCCAGGCACAGTGACGGAAGCTACCGAAGTAGGAAGCGGATCGAGTCAGGCATGGGGCGTCGGTTGCGGATTTCTGGCGCCAGTGCCTCTCCGGAATCTGCAAACGCCGGACCTTCCTGTCTCCGTTCTCATGGTTTCTCCCGCAGTTCCGGAACGATTGGGTGTCGGAAGGCTTAGGGATACATTCGCAGCGCCAATGAGCGCCTTCTTTGCCAAGTACCCGCCCGGGAAATGCCTTTTGGAGCCGGGAACAGAAGCCCATCTCATACCGCTGGAAGAAAATACTCTGGAAAAGTGGCTGGAGGTGATTCAGTACAATCGAGCCATTGGCATGGCGATTGACCGAGACTGGGCCCAACTGCTCAGGGGCGTTCAAGGCGCACTTTTACACAAGGCTCAGCCGTGCATGAGCGCATCGGTCGCAAGAGACGAGCAGGGCAACATCAAAGTCCACGAGGACAAGATCGCCGTCTCCGATTCGGTCGTACAGGCGTTGGAAATGTGCGGGCAAGCCGAGGCGCTCCTTATCCAGGCGCAAGAAACGTTCGAGGCATCAGCGGGCGCGAAAAGGATTGAGATCCTGCTTACCTGGAGGGGCAGTAAGCCTGCCGAAGGTCCGTTGCGCGTGTACTTTGTCGACAAGGAGTCCGTGAAGCAAGTAGACGCGGGTCTTAGAGAATTCGAAGAGACTCAATGGGGAACCATCTTGTTGCCCCCCGAGATTCGCACAATCGATGCTGGTGCGCTGTTCCTGGCCGCCGTGCCAGGCATTCCGCCGAGGGACATGCTGAAACCGACTCCGCTCTTTGCCGAATTCGAAGATATCGACCTCACCCTGGCCAAACAGGCCTCGGAATTGTGCCCAGCGGAAAAGGAGTAAGGGAACTACAGATAGCGCGGACGCAGCCGGCGGCGCTGGTTCTTCCTGCACTCCATTCCGCCTTCTTCTACGCTCAAAGACATTGAAGAAAGACCTATCACCCGTTGCGCCCGGGAAAACCCGCCCTCCGGTGCCGGATGCTCGTCCGTCCTTCAAGCTGCGGAGGATAGACCCTCTTTTTCAGAAGGTACATGAACGTCCGAATTCCCTTCTCACCTTCCCACCCTTCCCACCTTCGTACCTTCCATGAGAAGGCCTTGTCAAGGCCTTTAAGGCCGGCGAGGCGGCCGGTGTCGCCGCGGCATTGGCCTGCTCTCGCAACTGCCTCCCCCACGAACTCGAATGGAGCGCCATCGCCGGGAAGCTCCCGGCTGTTGCCCGCGGGTGAGCGCGAAACCCTGGCCCAAGGCCTTGCGAAGCACAGCCGCGCGGTCTGTCCCGAATGCCCACAAACGTCACCTATGACCGTGTGGTATACTGGCTGTTGAGGCCTGACAAGGGGCCACGGCGTATGCGGGCAAGCGGATTCCGTCCGGTAGGATGCCGTGGCAACGGCCAGATTCCAGGAGGTACGGAGAGATGCGATACCTCATAGCAATAGTAACGATTGTTCTTGCGAGCGGATGCGGTCTTGAGCTGTTGGCGGGGACGGCTATCCAGGGAACGCTTCAGAAGGAAGCGGTCAGCGGCGCGAAACAATCCATCGATTATGCCAAGGACACCTCCTCGCGGATGAGCATCGAACAAGCAATCCGCGCGTACGCAGCCGAAACCGGCGAGTACCCGAAATCCCTTGATGCGCTGGTCCCCGAGTGGATGCCCAATATCCCCAAGAAAGCCGACGGGACCGGTTTTGGCTACGACCCCGAGACGGGCGCGTTGCTGGATAGTCCGGTAGAGGGGACGGCGGCTCAGGGCGCTCCCGCAGCCGCGCCGAAACCCGGTCTGTTGGACAACGTGCCGCTCCAGGAATCGAACCAGGAGCGGCTCCTGCGCATTCATGAAGCGATCACCAGCTATACGGTCAAACAGGGCAAGTATCCGACGTCGTTGTGGGCCTTGGTGCCGGATTACCTGCCGGAATACTTGAAGACCAAAGACGGTCAGGACTTCGATTATGACCCGGCGACGGGGATAGTGTCCGCGCCGCCGCCGTTGCCCGAACCCCTCGAGGCCGATGCGCCCGCGGCAGGGTCGTTGGACAGCTACGGCCAGTACCAGCAGCCGCAACAAGCCCAGCAACCCGTGCACCAGCCGCGGCGGCGCGCCCCGGCGGGCGGCGCGGGCGGCCCCATGGGCGAGGTGTTGACCGGCATCGGTATTCAGGAAGAACTCAACCGCGGGTTCGGGGGCGGAGGTGCGAGCAGCACGGCCCGCCAACACATGAGAAGCAGGTCCGACGAGGCGGTCAATCAACGCAACCTCCAGCAGGAAGAAGCGCTGCGCGAGCTGAATCAATAGGGCAGATACTCTGCCGGCGCGGGCCGGTTCTCGTCCGTGCCACCCCGCTATCTCGCGGAGACCCCATTTCACGAACCGAAAACCAATCGCGAACGGCCCTGTCCTATTCCAGAGGTACGAACTGCTTCTGCACCTTTTCCCAGAGGTCGGCGGCGAGTTGTTTGCGGTCGGTTCCCGCGACCGGTTCGGCGCCGAACTTCATGGAAGCTTCGCCGCCGCGCAACCGTAAGATGCCCAGGATGTGGTTCGCGAAAGGAACGTCAGGACCCCAGTGTACGGACTGCATGGGCGTCGGGTCGTTGGGTTTGGTGCGGTAACCCAGCGTAGCGTAGTGGACCGGCATCCCGGCTTGAACAGCGGGCTCAAGGAGAGCGGGTTTGAACGGAAGGACGGTCTTGCCGTCTCCGATGCGGCTCTCGGCGAACATATGCACGGCATAGCCCTTGTGCAAAGCATCCGCGATCCGCTCGTTGATGTCCCCGACATCCGTGCGCCGCTGCCGGTTGACAAAGATGATGTCGACGTGCCGCGACATGAACCCGATAAGCGGCCACCGGGCCATGTCGTGGCGCGCGACAAAAACGCCCCCGATGACCGCGCATATGACGACGCTGTCGATCGAACTGAGATGATTGCTGACCGTGAAACAATGATGCCGCGGGGGCTCACCGTTTATGGTCAGGCGAAATCCGCCAATGCGCAAGGCCACGCGGGCCCAGAGACGGACCATCGCGCTTCGGAAACGCACGTCCGCATGGGAAGACGCCATTTTTATGAAGGGGCGGACGATGATGGCGAGGGAGAACACGCCGCATGTCCACGGCACCAACAGGAAGATGCGCCACGCGGCGCGCATATTGGCCAGGAATCCGCTCACGTTCCCCCCAACGACAGTCTTTGTTACGGTTAGCGAACATAATGGCATACGGCTGTTCAGACAGCAAATTGCATGCGAACGGACCGGCCCTCGCAAGGGGATGAGGCGGCCGCTGAAGGCCCGTTTTTTGGTGGAAACGGCGGGGAGCCGGCGTGCTATACTCTCACGCTCCTCCACGCCCGGCCTCTTCTGTCGGTGCTCGCGTGCGAGCGCAAGACTCTTGTGTTGTATCGTAACGTGAGGATGTACGTCTGTGCCCAATCCGTGTCTGACCTGTGGGGCGTGCTGTG
>Ga0116185_1003902_pt1 | contig 12497 bp, 9 predicted proteins | sample AD_JPNNA7_MetaG_FD_89754 | JGI IMG/M metagenome (GOLD analysis project Ga0116185, IMG submission 89754) | Active sludge microbial communities of municipal wastewater-treating anaerobic digesters from Japan - AD_JPNNA7_MetaG | ecosystem: Engineered > Bioreactor > Anaerobic > Digestate | place... | reverse complement strand
TCTTTACGACCTATACGCCCGGAACCGGCAACAGCTCCGACAAGTGCTCTGTCGAGGGTTTGGGCGGAGGGAGACTCTATGCCCTGAACTACCTCACGGGAGAGGCCATACCGAATCTATTTAATAATGAGGATTCGTCGCAGCTTGGCAGGGAGGACCGCTACAGGGAGCTGGGTGTCGGCATCCCATCCCCGCCGACCCTTGTCATTACGGCTTCAGGCGGGGCAAAGCTGATTATCGGAACGGGTGGGGCCGGCGGTACCACAGGGGCTGAGACTATCGAGATTCCAAGCACCAGCAGTGCAAAGATATACTACTGGAAGCAAGACTAAAGAGCTTAAGGGGAGCATATGAAGAAAAATATCTTCAGGATATTCATTACCTCGATGGTTTTCGTCACGATAGCCCTGCCTCTCCGACCGAATGTCTGCAGAGCAGAGAAGATATCCGATTATGACCTGATCATGAAGCTGGAATACTCCTGCTATCAGGGCATGATCACATCGGTGAGCTCTGCGGGAGATTATCTCGTGCTGTCATCGCAGAAGAGGATCTGTCTCGTCGATGTCTCCTATAAGGGAAGCGTCTTCTTCACGGCAATCCACAGTGGTGACAATGACCTCGTTGATGCAGCCAGATTGAAGCCCGGTGACTGGGTGCTTGTATGGGGAGGAGGATTGAGGGGCGACGCTGTTGCGGCAAAAGATATCTTTCTCTTATCCGGTAGACTGTCTGACGGAGAACTCAAGGATTTTATCCAGAAGAGGTCTCTCAAGTCGTGGCATAAGGAAGTGTTCTTAATCAATTGAAGAGAACTGAAGGAAGACCATACATGAAAAGCCAAGCTCTTTTGCTGGATTGCATCGCGGGAGACAGGAAGGGGCTCACCCTGATCGAGCTCATGGTCGCATTGCTTTTGACCATGGTCCTTATGGCAGCGGTATACACCACGTATCAGGTCCAGAGAACCACGAGCGATGTCCAGCACGAAGTTTCCTCTGTTCAGCAGGACCTAAGGGCCGTTCTCGACATCATGGCCTGGGATATCAGACAGGCTGGATGCGACCCGACCCTCCAGAGCACTGCAGGTCTCGTCATCACCCAGACGGGACCGACGAGCATATCGTTCAGCATGGACCTCAACGAGGACGGGGATACGGCAGATACGGACCCTGCCGAGCAGGTGAGCTATACCCTCGACGGGACGAAACTGCAGAGAAACAATATCGCGGCGAATGTCGTCACCACCCTTACGAGCAACGCGACAACACTCGGATTCACCTACTACGATGCCGACAACAACGTGATCATGCCTACGGGCACAGGCGGAACCTCTCTTACAACGGCAGAAGCGAATAGCGTACGGTTCGTCGATATACATATCCAGGTCCGGAGCGACAGGATCGATCCGGACACCCATGACTATATCAGGCGCAGTATGACCAAGCGGATCAAAATGAGAAATCTGGGAATATGACAAAGACGAGAGCGGGGATGAGAAGATGAGAAGGCTGACCCCAAACGATGGCGGATTTACCCTCCTGGAGCTGGTTGTTTCGATCCTCATATTTTCCCTGGGATTCCTGGGTGTAACGAAAATGCAGCAGTATGCGATCATGGGAAACAGCTTCAGCATGCAGATGAGCAACACGATCAACATCATAGACAACCAAGAGGAATACTTGCGGGGGCTGAATATCGGGGACCCCGACCTCACGCTCGGCAACCATAACGGGGGATCCGTAACCCGTCAGGGAATCCAGTATGATCTGTCCTGGACGGTGAGCACTACAGGGCTCGGACCTGCGGTGAACGCCCGCGATATTGATATTCAGGTGGCTTGGGTGGAAAAAACCGTGAACCATCGCGTTGCAATGAAAATGTTCCGGTCGAACTAGGGCGGGGGATCATATGGACATTCGTCGTGACAACAGCGGCATGGTGATGGTGATGGTTCTCCTGTTCATGCTGGCAGCGATTCTGATAGGCATCTTCATGATGAGATCGACGATCATCGAGACGAAGATCGTAACGAACGAGAAGGAACACAATCAGGATTTCTACCTTGCCGAGAGTGCGGCAGAAATCATCCTCCCCCAATTCGATGACATCGTGAGCGCAGCCGCATGGGTCGTCGACAACCGCGTGAACATTTCCGGTAAAATGCCTGCAGGGAGCGCGCTGGCCGGAGCAAACGTGGGAATCACCCTGCGGCGTGTCGGGAACCCTCCCGTGGGATCGGGTGCCAGTGCTACGAAGACAACTGCATATTACTACAGGGTCGACGCCACTGTCGGAGATCAGAAGGTGGAAATGGGGATCTGGAAGGCATTCCCTAAACCGGGAAGCTGACAGGATTGCTAGAGAGATATGATGCCGGTGATGGGCAGATGGTCGGAGGCGAGGATGGTCTCCGGGTTGGTGAAGGCATCTATCCCCTCGAGGAGCCCTTCCGGAGAGACGAGGATCCTGTCGAGAGAGAACATGGGGCAGAAGGAGGGAAAGCTCTTCGGATGCCTGGTCTTGGCGAACAGGGCGTAGAGCGTGTCCAGAGACGAGTTTATCGGCGACCACTCATTGAAGTCGCCCATGAGCACGACGTTCCCGAGAGGCCTTGAGGTAAGCGCCCGGATGATCATGTCTGCCTGAAACTTCCGCTCCGATCTCTTCAGCCCGAAATGAGCCGTGAGCACCCTCAGATTCCTGTCTCCTATCCGGATGACCGCGTCGATTGCACCCCGGGGCTCGTACGGGTGGGCGCTCAAGTCGATGGTCCTGATCCTCGTGAAGGGAAATCTGCTCAAGAGGACGTTCCCGAAGTGGAAAGGCCTCTTGAAGAAGGTCGGGCCGAGCGCTGTTTCCATCCCCGTGATGTTCGTAAAGAAGGTTTCGTCGAGGTGCCCGCCGTACTCCAGGGAAAAGGTGGCTTCCTGCAGGGCTATGATATCCGCCTCCAGCTCGCTTATCACCCGCATGGCCCTCATGGGCACCTGACGGTTGTCGATGCCGATCCATCCGTGCACGTTGTACGTCGCGATACGGATTCTCCTCGATGGAGTTTCCCTCAGGCGTTGAGGCATCATGGAGACTTCCCGCCGGCAGACTTTCGGGATATCCGCCTCGTTGTCTTCACGAGCCAGATGAGGATGGCTGCAGCGAGGACCACGCTGCCTGCCAGAACGGCGATATTGAGGATGGACGGCTCGAGAATGAAATTCTTGAGCGACTCCGTAAAGAGGGTGATGGCGAATATGCCCGGCAGCATGCCGATAATCGTGCCGATGAAAAAGTCGCGGAACCTGATATGAGAAGCGCCTGCCACGAGATTGATGATCGAATACGGAGCTATGGGAACGATTCTCAGGACGACGACGGTAAGGAGACCCTCCTGCGCGAGAGTTCTGCTGATCCTGTTGATCCGCTTCCCTGCTACCGCTCTCACGAACTTCCGGCCCAGGGCAAAGCCCAGCCAGAACATCATGGTCCCGCTCAGGAGAGCTCCTCCCATGGCCAGGGCAAAGGCTGAAAAGGGCTCAAAAATGAATGATGTGGCGACGATCAGGACCAGGATGGGAAAGGACACCAGACCTCCCAGCAGGTACAGGGCGAGGATGATGACAGGTGCCAGCGGGTTGTCTTCCAGGCCCTTAAGCTCTTGCATGATCACGGAAACGTTGAGGTACTCCGAGAGCGGCGACCAGCGCCACAAAACAGCGAAGAGGGCCATGACGAGAACCAGCACGACGAATCCGATGAGCCGCTTTCCTCCCGAGCTCTGGTTTTCCTCTCCGACGAATCTCTCGACGAATTTCTCCGCGCGAATCGGGCGCTCCGGGTCCACCAGGTAGGGCTCTGCCAGGATATTGTCCGCAACCGGCGAAGGCCCGAGGGGAAGGAGAACCCTGTGTGCATTGTTCAATGCGTCGATTGCCTTGATCATGGAGCCTGTCTTCTCCAGCATCTCGCCGACATGTGCGGCCGTAGAGTCGAGATGCTCGGCCAGCAGCCTGTTTCGCAGGTCGATACATACCCTGCAGGCTTGCGGATGTCCGGTCGTCTCCATGCTGAGGTCGCATTCGGTATCGAATCCCATGGACCGGTTTGCCAGGTTCGAGGAGCCGATACGCAGGAAGGTATCGTCGACGATGAGGACCTTCGAGTGGACCTCGATCAGGCTGTCCTCGCGCCCCGGGATCTCGGGATAGTAGAACCCGAATCTCCCGTAGGTGTCCAGCTTCCTCACCCTCTCCACCAGGTGGGACCTGATGGCGTCCATGGTATACTCCTCGAGCCATCCATGGCTCTTCTTTCTCGTAATGATGACCACTTCCGGGCCGTCTTTTTCCTGGAGCCTCTTCGCTATGGCCCCGGCTATCTTCGAGGAGGTGAAAAACGGATTCTCTATGTAAATGATCTTGCGAGCGGACAGAATCGCATCCATCCAGAGAGACTCCACCTCGCGGACCTCGGGCCTGCCGCGGTATGCAGGCTCTGTCCGTGAGACGGCCACATCTATCTCGCTGATGTCCGGATGGAACCGCTCCGGCCACGGGTCGGCCTTCACCCCGTCGGGCTTCGAGAGGTGTCTGCCGGTTGCGTTATGCCACCGCGAACGGTAGAGATCGCCGAGGATGGAGGCGACCTCTCCGTCCACAAGGAGCTGGACATCGTGGAAGGGGGGATACTCTTTGCCCCAGGGGTCGATTCGGCGGGGATCGTACGGCTGATGCTCCCTCACGTCCCATCGTCTGTTCGTCAGATCGATCCCCCCGACAAAGGCAATGCGGTCGTCGATGACGACGATCTTCTGATGATGAGCGGCGCCCAGCGGCAGAGAGTTGTCCTGGTAGAAATGAATCTTTTTGCTCGTCTTCCAGTCGAACACCCACACGGGAAACGGCTCCCGCTCCAGTGCGTAGAGCATGGCGTAATCCCAGAGCAGGATATGGATATCGAGGCCGGGATTCTTCGAGGAGATGTAATTGAGGAACTCTCCGAGGCGGCCGGGAACATCGCGGTCGCCTCCGTCACGGACGAGTTCGGTGCGGCTGTCGATATCCCAGCCCGTGATGTAGATCGAGCGCCTCGCGTTCATGGCGGCATCCACGAATGCGGAGAAATACTCGGATGCATCGATGAGGAAGGAGACACGATGGGCCCTCCCCATCTTCCAGTAGTTTTTCCCCTTCATGAGTATGGAGTGATTGTTTTCCATGGCATACATCTGGGGACCGGTTCCTCGGGCTTAAGCGCTGCTCCTTAAGAATATAGTGCAGCACGAAAGAGCCGGCTCAAGGACTCTTGCCCTTCGTTGGCTTTTGTTCTGGAATGAATTGTTAAGAGCATGCCGAGGGAGTCGGGGGAAGCCTGGATGAACCGTCAAGCGCCTTTTGCTAAAGCAGACCAGACGGAGTCGGAGGCCTCTTGATCCCGTGAATGAGCAGAGCGAATCACGGGATCGGCCGTAGACGGAGTCTGTGGATGCTTCAAAAGGCGGTTTAGGTGAAGGAAGAATTCCCCCCGACTCCCTATCCTCCGAACGAATCCTGGACAGACTTCAGGATAACTACGGTTTCTCCGGGCAGGGTGAGCTCGCCTTCATGGATGGCGACATCTCCGTTTGAAGAAAGGAGCACCTTCCTCTCGCCCCCGTCGGGCAGGGGAAGAGTCCTTTCCCGGCCGGATATGTTGCATGCGGCAACGATCGATCCCCGTGTGATGACGATCCATTCCTCATCCTCGTCGTATTCCGCCGACACCCCTCTTAAGTCTCCGTCCTTGAGGTCTGAGAGGGACCTGCGGAGGCCGATGAGCGCCCTGTACCAGGCGAGGACCGATGCGTGAGGCTCTCGATAGGGCTCTTCCCAGTCGAGCTTCGAGAGCTCGAAGGTGCTTTCGGCCTGAGGATCGGGGATTTCATCGGGGTTCCATCCGAAGGCGGCGAACTCGCTTTTCCTGCCTTCGGACACCGACCTTCCCAGGTCTTGGTCCTCGAAATCGGTGAAGTACAGGAAGGGCGATGATGCATCCCATTCCTCGCCCTGAAAGATCATGGGGATAAAGGGGGCGTCGAACAGGAGGGCGGAGGCGATCATGAGCTTGCCCTTATCCATGAGCATGCCTGCCCGTTCTCCTTTCGCCCTGTTCCCTACCTGGTCGTGGTTCTGCAGGCATGAGACGAACCGCTCCCCTCCGAGCTCTTTAACCGGCCTCCCGTAGGTGCGCTGCCGGTAGAGGGAGTAGCGGCCGTCATAGACGAAGACATCGGTAACCGCTTTGGCGATATCCGACAGCGATCCGAAGTCCATGTAGTACCCGCTGCCTTCCCCCGTGAGCACGGCATGGACGGCGTGGTGAAAGTCGTCGCTCCATTGGGCGTCGATCCCATAGCCCCCGATTTCCCGTGCCTCGACTATCCGCGGGTCGTTCAGGTTGCTCTCTGCAATGAGGAAGAGAGAGCGCCCGAGCCTTTTTGCGAGTATGTCCACTTCACGGGAAAGCTGATCGAGGATGTGGACGGCCGAGGTATCCACGATGGCGTGGATTGCATCGAGGCGCAGGCCGTCCATATGGTAGTCTTTGAGCCACATGAGGGCGTTGTCGATGACGAACCTCCTGACCTCGTCGCTGCCGGGGCCGTCGAAGTTCATTGCCCTTCCCCAGGGGGAGAGGTATCTGTCGGTGAAATACGGCCCGAACCGGTCGAGATAATTCCCCTCGGGCCCCAGGTGGTTGTAGACCACGTCGAGGATCACGGCGAGACCGAACTCATGGCAGGTATTCACCAGGGTCTTGAGCGCTTGCGGCCCTCCGTAGGGCTCGTGCGGTGCATAGAGATCGACCCCGTCATATCCCCATCCGTGCCTTCCTGAAAAGCTCGCCACCGGCATGAGCTCGATATGGGTCACCCCGAGATCGATGATGTGGCCGATATGTCCGATCACACCCTCGAAGGAGCCCTCGCCGCTGAAGGTGCCTACGTGAAGCTCGTAGATGACCGCGTCGGAAAGGGGTGGAGGCTGCCAGCGGCGGTCCGTCCAGGGGAAGAGGCCCTGATCGAGCATCCGCGAAAACCCGTGCACACCGGAGGGCTGCCATGGGGACCTCGGGTCGGGGAGGGGATCCGAGCCGTCTACCACGAAGGCATAGTCGGTGCCGTGTCCTGCCTGGGGGCTGTCGAGAAACCACCATCCTCTGCCGGCGCCTTCCATGGGGTAGGGCCTGCCTTCGAGTATCATGAGAACCTGCCGGGCCTGAGGAGCCCATACCCTGGTTACCGCCACTCTTCACCTCTGCAATGCCGCTTGAGAACGGTCTGCTTCATCTCTCATATCTCTTTGACCAGCAGGGCTGCGGGGAATGTCTTCAGGAGACCGTCCATCAGGGGAGAAGGTCCGGCAATCTCTTCACCCGAGAGCACGTTCTTCCATCTTCCCTCCGGGATTTCTGCCCTGGTGCCGGCCCAGGAGTTTCCCCGTTTCAGAACGAACCTCTGCGTGACGACAGCTACCTCTCCTCCCCGGAGGAACCCGAAGGCAAAGTTTTCCTTGGGGCCGGTGAATGAAATCGGCTCATAGGATCCCTTTTCTCCGAAGGCTCGCGGCAGGTCTCTCCTGACCATGAGCGCCTGGCGGATGACCCACAGTTTGGGGAGGCCGGTGTCCATGTGGGAGACGATCTGCACTTCCTTGAGGTCGTCGAGCGTCTCGAGCAGGCTTCGGCGCAAGGCAAAATCCACCGGTCTGCGGTTGTCGGGATCGACGAGGCTTAAGTCCCACAGGTCGCATCCCTGATATATGTCGGGAATTCCGGGCGCGGTCATCTTGATGAGCGTCTGGGAGAGCGAGTTGATGCGGCCGGGCTCCACCAGGGGTTCGACGAACGAGGCAACGTCCGCGATGAACTCCCGATCCTGCATGAGGCCCGTGATGAAGGACTTCAATGCTTCATCATAGGCGGGATCGGGCTCTGTCCATGACGTATGTGCCTTCGCCTCCCGGGTGGCCTTTTCCATGTATCCGAGGAGCCTCTCGATCCCGATGGGCCACGCCCCGACGAGGGTCTGGTAGAGGAAGTATTCGGTGTTTCTGTCCGGGAACCCGCCGCTGCGGTAGGGATCGGCCATTGCCGACCATCGTTTCACCGCCTCGAACCATGCCCCCGGGATCTCGGAGAGAAGGACCAACCTCGCCCTGACGTCTTCGCTGCGCTTTGTATCGTGTGTGGAGGTTGCAAGCATCATGGAGGGATAGGACTCGAATCCCTCCTTCATGCGGGAGTGGAACTGCCCGGGTTCGATGCCGAACGATCCGGGATTTCCTCCCACCTCGTTGTGTGCGATGAAACGGTTGAAGCAGTAGAAGGCAGTGTCCTCGGCACCCTTGGCCATGACCGGAGGAGTGAGCTGCTGGATGCGCATGACGAGCTCCGATTCGAGCTCTCCCGTAACCTTGAGGAGGAGGATGTCGCCGATGAAGGCGATCAGGTCGGGGTCTGTGTCGGATGCCTGCCCGCGGGCATCGTCGATAACCTTCTGGATGATTCTCCGGTCGTCATCGGAGATCCAGCCGGCCCGGGCATTCACATAGGTCCTGTAGACAGGGAAGGATGCGATGAGCGCTCGCAGGGCACGGGAAATCTCCGGCCGGGAATAGTCACGGTAACGGCGGTGATGCTCGCAGATCGAGAGCATGAGCGTGGCGAGGCGGTTCACGTCGCTGCCGAAGAGCTTTTCAATGACCTGGAGCCTCTTCTCCCTGAGGACCTCTTCATATGTGCATCTCTCGCCGGTGAACTCGAAGTAGAATGCCGAAAACTCTGCTTCGCTTGCAGGGCAGGTGAGGAGATGGGTGAGGAGATGGATGAACTCGTAGCCCGTGGTTCCATCCACTGGCCAGTCTGGACGGAGGCGCTCATCGGGGCTGAGGATCTTCTCCACGATGAGCCAGGTTCCCGGGCTTGCCCTCCGCAGTCTGCCGAGGTAGCCTGCAGGCTCCCGAAGCCCGTCGGGATGGTCGATCCGCACCCCGTCGAGGGTTCCGTCTTTCAGCCATGAGAGGATCAGCCCGTGGCTGTCCTCGAAAACGTCCTCGTCTTCCATCCTCAATCCGACCAGGGAGTTGATGTCGAAAAACCGGCGGTATCCGAGATCCTGGCTTGCCGTACGCCAGAAGGCGAGCCGGTAGTTCTGCCTGTCCAGCAGCGCTTCAAGCGAGTCGGGGTGAACGTTGAGCTCCTTGATGAGTGCATCCACGAGCCTGGCTGCCTCGAGATTCTCATCCAGGATCCTGCCGAGCAGGGTCCGGATGATCTCCTTGTCCCGATGCCGCCTTCGGGTGCTGATCCGATCCGTCGCGCTATGAAGGGGCAGCGAGCCGAGGCTGTCCGCTATGAAGAGGAGCTCGCCATTTGCCAGGTCCTCTCCTGCGCGGGACAGGAGAGGCGCCAGTGAGCTGGGATCGACCGGAAACACCTGCTCGCGGTACCGGATGAAGAACGCGCCTCCCCTGCGTTCGAGGCGGATCTCTCCCGCTTCGAGCACCCGCCCGAAATGATCGTGCAGAATGGGCAGGAGGATCTTGTTTGCAAACCTTGAATCGACCGGATCCCAGTCGACGTCGAAATATGATGCATAGCGGCTCGACTGGCCGTTTTCCAATACGTCCCACCACCAGGTGTTGTCAGCACTCGAGATCGACATGTGGTTGGGCACGATATCCAGGATCTGCCCCATGCCTTTTTGTGCGAGCTTCCGGCAGAGAAGCTCATGGCCGGATTCTCCGCCCAGCTCCGTATTGATCTTCACGTGGTCGACCACATCGTACCCGTGCGTGCTCCCCGGGGCAGCCTGAAAGTAGGGTGAGGCATAGAGGTGGCTTATCCCGAGGTCGGCGAGATAGCCGAGGATGTGCGAGGCCTCGTTGAACCCGAACCCGGACCGAAGCTGGACCCGATACGTGGCGACAGGGATTGAAGCCATTGCCCGCTCCCTATGAGAACGGAAGGGCTTCGCAGCCCGGCCTGAATCCGCCTTGCCTGCCCGAATATTTCTCCTGCACCTGATCATTGTCTGCGGAAACCGAGATGATGGTCCTCCTGGTTATCGGGGGAACCACCCTCTTGAGAACGACGAGAGACCTTTGCCCGACTTCGATCTCCTCGGCCGATGAATAGGTTTGCCCGTCGTTGGAGAATGAACCGTCCCCCGTATCGAGCACCTTGACCCAGAGCCTCCCCCACTTCTTCGAGGGGAGAGTGAAGATGATGGGTTCGTGATGTGCATTGAAGAGAAGGTAGAAGCTCTCGTCGAATACGCGGTTTCCGTATTTGTCGGGGCTCGGTATCCCGTCTCCGTTCAGGAATATGCCTATGGATTTGGCAAAACCCTGCCCCCAGTTCTCCTCGGACATCTCCTGGCCGTCCGGGGTGAACCAGCTGATGTCGTCAACAGTGCTTCCATGGATCGGCCTGCCCTGGAACCATCTTCTCCGGGTAAAGATGGGGTGATCCTTTCTGAACCTGATGAGCCGTGTGCTGAACCTGAATAATTCTTTTTCAATGGACGACCAGTCATACCAGGACATCTCGTTGTCCTGGCAGTAGGCATTGTTGTTGCCCTTCTGCGTCCGCCCCATCTCGTCTCCGCCCAGCAGCATGGGCACTCCCTGGGAGAGCATGAGGGTGGCGAGGAAGTTCCTTTTCTGTCTGGCGCGCAGGTCGAGGATGTCGTGATCGTCCGTCGGCCCCTCGAAGCCGCAGTTCCATGAGCGGTTGAAGCTCTCACCGTCCCTGTTGCCTTCCTTGTTTGCCTCGTTGTGCTTGTCGTTGAATGAGACGAGGTCGTGCAGGGTGAATCCGTCGTGTGCGGTGATGAAATTGATGCTGGCAAAGGGCCTGCGCCGGGTATTCTCGTACAGGTCGGAGCTTCCGGTGAAGCGCGAGGCGAACTCGCTCAAGGTCTGATCCTGGCCCCGCCAGAAATCGCGGATGCAGTCCCGGTATTTGCCGTTCCACTCTGACCACAGGGGCGGGAAATTCCCCACCTGGTAGCCTCCGATACCCACATCCCAGGGCTCTGCTATGAGCTTCACCCGGCTCACGACCGGGTCCTGCTGAATGAGGTCGAAGAAGGCCGAGAGGCGGTCTACTGCATGGAGCTGCCTGGCAAGGGTGGATGCGAGGTCGAACCTGAACCCGTCCACGTGCATGTCTACCACCCAGTAGCGCAGGGAGTCCATGATGAGCTGAAGCACATGCGGGTGGCCGACGTTGAAGCTGTTGCCTGTCCCGGTGAAGTCGGTGTAGTAGCGTTTGTCCGATTCCTCCAGACGGTAGTACGATGCGTTGTCGATTCCTTTGAAGCAGAGCATGGGGCCCAGGTGGTTGCCTTCCGCCGTATGGTTGTAGACGACGTCGAGGATCACCTCTATGTGCTCGTCGTGGAGGATCTTGACCATGTTTTTGAATTCCCGGACCTGCTGGCCGGCCGATCCCATGCTGGAATATCCGTTATGGGGGGAAAAATAGCCTATCGAGTTGTACCCCCAGTAATTTCTCAGGCCCTTCCGGATGAGATTGTGGTCGTGAACGAACTGGTGGACGGGCATCAGCTCGATGGCCGTTATCCCGAGCTCCTTGAGGTATTCCAGGATCACGGGATGGACTATGGCCTTGTACGTGCCTCGAATGGCCTTGGGTATGTCCGGATGAGTATGGGTGAAGCCCTTTACGTTCACCTCGTAGATGATCGTCTCGTTGAAGGGACGGTGAAGATGATGATCGTCTCCCCAGTCGAAGTGCGGGCTGATCACGACGGACTTGGGGACGAAGGGGGCGCTGTCCGCCCTGTCGGGCTCATCGCCCGCACCGCCCATGCGATAGGGAAAGAGGGCCTGGTTCCACCTGATGTTCCCTTCGATCGCCCGGGCATAGGGATCGAGAAGGAGCTTGGCGGGATTGCACCGGTTCCCTGCCGAGGGCTCCCACGGGCCGTGCACCCTGAAGCCGTATCTCTGTCCCGGGCTGATTTCCGGCAGATACGCGTGCCAGCAATAGGCAGTGACCTCGGGAAGTGCAATCCTGGTTTCCCTGCCAGAATCATCGAAGAGACACAGGTCTACCTGCTCAGCGATTTCGGAAAAGATTGAAAAGTTCGTTCCATAGCCGTCATATGAAGCGCCGAGAGGGTAGGGCTTCCCGGGGCATATCTCCACACGTCCTCCTTCTTGTGGTGTGCACGGTTATCTGTCTCCCTGCAGTGATGGAAGTATAGTAAAAATAAGCAGTACAATATCAAGGCATCGATACGGGCATCTCCGGACAGGGCAAACCGAACCCCTCATGAGAGCGGGATCCGGTTTCGCTGGGAGAAAGGAGGTATATGTGTTCTTCCTGTGTCCTTAAAGGCTAGTTTATCGGCGAGACGCGGATGTTCGGCTGGCTGGGGACCTTGTAGAGGGTGAAGAAGATCCCGTTCTCAGGGCTCACTGCCACCGAGA
>Ga0116185_1003893_pt1 | contig 12533 bp, 10 predicted proteins | sample AD_JPNNA7_MetaG_FD_89754 | JGI IMG/M metagenome (GOLD analysis project Ga0116185, IMG submission 89754) | Active sludge microbial communities of municipal wastewater-treating anaerobic digesters from Japan - AD_JPNNA7_MetaG | ecosystem: Engineered > Bioreactor > Anaerobic > Digestate | place... | reverse complement strand
TCGCCTACGGCATACCCATCACGAGGGTTTTCGATGCGATCAGCAGGAGCAACGGTGACATCGAGGGCCGAGTCATCGAGCTCTCGGGCGCCGAGTACATCGTGAGGGGCATGGGCTATATCCATGACGCACGGGACCTCGAGGTCATCCCCCTCGGCACGGACGGAAGGGGCGCGCCCCTGTATCTCAGGGACGTGACCAGGGTGCAGGTCGGGCCGGAAATACGCCGGGGGCTGGCCGACCTCGACGGCAAGGGCGAGGTCGTGGGAGGGATCGTGGTGGTCCGGTTCGGCGAGAACGTCCTCGACGTCATCGAGCGGGTGAAGGAGCGGATCAGGAAGGACATTGCCCCGAGCCTGCCTCAGGGCGTGGAGATCGTCACGACCTATGACCGGTCGGACCTGATCCTGAGCTCGATCGCCACGCTCCGTGACGAGATCGTCAAGCTCGTCTTCGCCGTAAGCCTCGTCTGCATCGTTTTTCTCTTTCACATGCCGAGCGCCCTCGTGATCCTCCTCACCCTGCCGGGGGCGATCATCGCCTCGTTCCTGTTCCTCTACCACCTGGGGATATCCTCGAACATCATGAGCCTCTCGGGCATCGCCATCACGATCGGCGTCATGGTGGACGCCTCGATCATCATGGTGGAAAACGCCCACAAGAAGCTCGAGGACTGGGAGGCGAGAGGGCGGCCGGGAAGCCGCACCGACGTGCTTGCCGGGGCTGCCCGCGAAGTGGGGCCGTCGCTCTTCTTCGCGCTTCTGGTCATTACCGTTGCCTTTCTCCCGGTCTTCGCCCTCGAAGCACAGGGCGGCCGTCTCTTCAGGCCCCTGGCCTTTGCCAAGACCTTCGCCATGCTCTCTGCCTCATTCCTCGCCGTCACCTTCACGCCCGCCCTCATGACGCTCCTCATCCGCGGCAGAGCGAGGCCCGAGCAGGGGAATCCTCTCAACAGGCTGCTCCAGCGCATCTATGATCCCGTCGTGCGCTTCAGTCTCAGGCGGCCGGGCCGTGTCTTCATGTTAGCCGGCCTCCTCATGGCCGCCACTGTCTACCCCATCGTGAAGCTTGGGTCGGAGTTCATGCCGCCGCTCTTCGAGGGCTCCCTCTTCTACATGCCGGTCACGGTGCCGGGCGTCTCCATATCCGAGATTTCGAGCCTGCTCAGGATGCAGGACAGCATCCTCGCCTCGATTCCCGAGGTGTCGCAGGTCTTCGGCAAGGCGGGCCGCGCTGAAACGGCCACGGACCCTGCGCCCCTGGAGATGTTCGAGACGGTGATAAATCTGAAGCCCGAGTCCCAGTGGCGGCCCGGCATGACGGTCCAGAAGCTCGTCGAGGAGATGAACGGAAAGCTCCAGATCCCGGGCGTTGCCAACTCGTTCACCATGCCCATCAAGGCGCGGATCGACATGCTTTCCACGGGCATCAGGACGCCTCTGGGAATCAAGATCCTGGGTCCGGAGCTCGGCGTCATCGAGAAGATCGGGACCGATCTCGAGAAGGCGATCCGGCAGGTGCCGGGCACGGTCACGGTGTATGCCGAAAAGGTCACCACGGGCTACTACCTCGACATAGCCGTGAAGAGAGACGAGGCGGCGAGATACAACCTCTCCGTCGACGATGTCAATGCGGCCATCCAGGCATCCATCGGAGGCGTGAACCTGACCACGACCGTCGAGGGGAGGGCGCGCTACCCCGTCAATGTCCGCTACGAGCGGGACCTCCGTGGAGAAGTCGACTCGATCGGACGGGTGCTCGTGCCTGTCGTGCTCAGCGGACCGGCCTCCTTCGGCTCGGGGCCGGGCGACGGCGCCATCGCCCAGGTCCCGCTCTACGAGCTCGCGGACATCCGTGTCTCGGAAGGTCCGTCGCTCATCAAGAGCGAACAGGGGATGCTCAGCGCCTATGTGTATATCCATGCCACGGGCAAAGACACGGGCTCCTACATAAAAGAAGCCGAGAAAAAGATCGCGGGCATAAAGATCCCCTCCGGGTACCGTCTCGAATGGGGGGGCGACTACCAGTACATGGCGAAGACCAGAGAGCAGTTGAAGACCGTCATCCCCTTCACCCTCCTCATCATCCTCTTCATCCTCTACCTCAACACCCGGTCGCTCACGAAGACGGCCATCGTCCTCCTTGCGGTGCCGTTCTCGCTCATCGGCTCCTTCTGGCTCCTGTATCTCCTGAACTACAACATGAGCACGGCCGTGTGGGTGGGGATCATCGCCCTGGCCGGGCTCGATGCCGAGACGGGCGTCATCATGCTTCTCTACCTTGATCTGGCCTACAGGCAGCGGCTCGAGCAGGGGGGTATGAGAACCGAGCAGGACCTGCGTGAAGCGGTCATGCACGGCGCGGTCAAGCGGCTGAGGCCGAAGGTCATGACGGTCACGACCATTCTCGCCGGCCTCATCCCCATCATGTTCAGCAGCGGCATGGGCTCCGAGGTCATGAAGCGCATTTCCGCACCCATGATCGGGGGTGTGGTCACCTCGACGATCCTCGAGCTGGCCGTTTATCCGGCCGTATTCATGCTGTGGGCAAGGAAGCAGATGAGGAAGGAAGAAGGCACGATGGGCGCCGGGGAGAGCGGAATCTCTCCGGCGTAAAGTGCGATCATGAACCCCAAGGGGAAAAGGAGGATATATGATGAAGCTCAAGAAGGTTTTTATTCTGCCGGCTTGCCTGGGTTTCCTCTGCGCTGCCGGTGTCGTTTTTGCCCTCGATGACACGGCTGCATACAAGTCCTGCAAATACTGCGGCATGGACCGCACGAAATTCAGCCACAGCAGGACTCTCGTGACCTATGACGACGGAACCGTGGTGGGGACGTGCAGCATTCACTGCGCAGCCGTAGAGCTGGCGCTGAATATCGACAAGACGCCCACATCCATCGAGGTGGGAGACTATAACACCAGGAAGCTCATCGACGCATCGAAGGCCTTCTGGGTCGTCGGCGGAGACAAGCCGGGAGTCATGACGAAGAGGGCCAAGTGGGCCTTCGAGAGCAGGGAGGATGCGGATGCGTTCGTGAAGGCAAACGGCGGCGGCATCTCAAGCTATGACGAGGCTATCAAGGGCTCTTACGAAGACATGTACGCGGACACGAACATGATCCGGGAGAGGCGCAAGATGAAGATGATGAAGGTGAAGGCGATCATGGAGCAGCAGGGGCACAAGTGCGAATAACGGCAGGGGGCCTGAGGATGAGCCTTCAGACCTTGATCGTTTTCACGGTCGCGTCAATGATATGCCTGGCGGCTTCTCTCGTGATTGCCGGGACTCCGGGTCCGGCCAAGCCCTCGCGGACCGACAAGTGCCCGGTCTGCGGCATGTTCGTCTACAAGTATCCCGATTTCATAGCCCGGATCGTTTTCAGTGACGGGAACACCCGTTACTTCGACGGCGCAAAGGACATGTTCAAGTATCTCCTTGCGCTCAGGAAATACGATCCGAGCAGGAGATTGTCGGACATCTCCCTCGTTTCCGTAACCGAATACTACCGGCTCACGCCTATAGATGCCGGGAAGGCTTTCTATGTCATCGGAAGCGATGTCTACGGCCCTATGGGAAAGGAGCTCATCCCGTTCGAGAAGAAATCCGAGGCCGAGGAGTTCATGTCGGACCACAAGGGAAGGGCGATCCTCCGGTATGAAGAGGTTACACCAGGCATCGTCAGGGGGATCGATTGAAATGGGGGTGAGAAAGTCGGAAATGCTCATGCTGTACCTGGCGCTGAATCTCCTGGCGTGCACGGTCCTTCTCTTTCATGCCTTCATCTCTTCCGAATCCGGATCAGGCAGGATCAGGGAGGAGAGAGCCTTCGTAAGGAGTCTCGGCCTCACCGACATCTGCCTCTTCACCGAGGCGAGCTATACGAGAAACCCGGCGGTGGCCGACCGGCACACTTCGTTTCAGGACAGCCCCATGTGCTTCGACCACTTCCCCTCGGGCGCCCTTGTCGCGCTGCCGCCACACCTGAACCGGCATGCCCTGGATTGAGAAGCAGAGGTACATCATCGATTTTGCCCTGTCATCGCTCATGAGGCGATGGAAGAAGAACATCGCCCTCGTGGCGGTGTATACCCTCGTCGTTTTCGTTCTGGCATCGGTCGTCTTTTTCACCGGCGCGATCAGGAAAGAGGCAAAGGCCGTCCTCGAGGCATGCCCCGACATCATCGTCCAGCGCACCCTCGCCGGCAGGCAGGATCTGATTCCCTCCGGGTATAGAGACACGCTCGGCAGGATCACGGGGGTGTCAGCTGTCCGGGGGCGCCTGTGGGCATACTACTTCGACCCTTCAGTGGGTGCAAACTATACGATCGTCGTAACCGACAGACCCCTTCCGAAGCAGGGGGTCGTTTCCATCGGGCAGGGGGTGTCGAGGGCGATTCATGCAGGAAGGGGTGATACCATATCGCTCAAGGGGCACGACGGGTCGTACCTGAGCTTCGAGGTGGGGGCCCTGTTCCCGGGCAGCTGCGAGTTCGTGTCCGCCGACCTCATCGAGATGTCGGAAAAGGATTTCCGCGACCTCTTCGGCATCCCGGAGGACCGATACACGGACATGGCCCTGAGCGTCAGGAATGCCCGCGAGAGGGTCGTCGTATCCGACAAGATCCGGCGGGTCCTCCCCGATACAAGGCCTGTCATCAAGGAGGAGATCCTGAGGACCTACGACGCGGTTTTCTCCTGGAGGAGCGGTCTCCTCCTGGTCATTTTCACGGGCGCGATTCTGGCCTTTCTCATCTTTTCCTGGGACAAGGCCACGGGACTGAGCATCCAGGAGAGGAGGGAGATCGGGATCCTGAAGGCCGTGGGCTGGGAAACCGTGGACATCATCAGTCTGAGGTCGTGGGAAGGGGTCATCATCTCACTCTCTTCGTTCCTCGCCGGAATCCTCCTGGCATATGTCCATGTCTTTTTCGCTTCATCCACGATCTTCGAGCCGGTCCTGAAGGGATGGGCGGTGATCTATCCCGAGTTCAGCCTCACGCCCGTGATCGATCCCTACCATATCTCGGCGCTGTTCTTCCTTACGGTCATACCCTACACGGTCGCCACCATCATCCCGTCATGGCTCGCTGCCACGCTCGATCCCGATTCGGTGATGCGGCTCTAGCCCGGGCAGAGGATGGAGACGGCATGATCAGCCTTAAAGGTGTGTCGAAGACGTTCAATCGGGGCAGGCCGGATGAATTCACGGCCGTCAAGGGCCTGAACCTGGAGATCGGGCAGGAGAGGGTGGTTGTCTTCAAGGGGCCGAGCGGGTCGGGAAAAACCACGCTGCTCTCGATCATCGGGTGCATGGCCAAGCCGACGGCAGGCCGCGTATTTATCGGAGACGAGGAGATATCGAGTCTGCCGGACCGTTTCCTCACCGAGATCAGAAGGGGCACGTTCGGCTTCATCTTCCAGCAGCTGAACCTCATCCAGGGCATCACCGCCCTCGAGAACGTTATGCTCCCTGCGTATCCCACGGGATGCAGGCATCGCATGCTCAAGGACAGGGCGCAGCGGATATTCGAGGCCCTCGACCTCTGCCATCGGATCGATGCCAAGATCGAGTGGCTCTCCGGCGGGGAGGCTCAGCGGGTGGCCATTGCCAGGGCACTGATCAACGATCCGGCCGTCCTGATAGCAGACGAACCCACGGCGCATCTCGATACCAAGCTCTCGATCGACTTCATGGATATCATGTCGAGGCTTGCTCATGAGGGAAAGACGATCCTCCTGGCCAGCCACGACCCGCTCGTCTTCACCTCGGGGATCGTCGAGCGGATCATCGAGATGAGAGACGGTCGCATCACGGGCAATGGGGCCGGGACATGATTCTCCATCCTGCCGTCATCGCCCTGGTGATCGGATCGGCGCTGGTCTGCCTGATGATCCTTACCGCCTCGTTCTTTGCATGCCGGATCGCGGCAAGCTGGGACCCACAGAGCGGGAGCGAGAAGCAGATCGGGCTGGAAAAGAAGACCTACCTCGTCTCCATGCTCGTGGCCTATGCCTTCGGCTTTCAGATCCTCTCGTTCTTCCTGTTCATCTACACGGCCGATGACCTGCACGGGCTCTTCGCAGGAGCGATGTGCGGCGCAGGGACCCTGAACGTGAACCGGTACGGATATCCATCGCTGACGGTAAAGGCAGCGGCCTTCATCCTGGCCGGTCTGTGGCTCATCATGAACCATGCCGACAGCCTCGGCCGCGATTATCCCCTCACGAGGGCGAAGTACCTGTTCCTCCTCCTTCTTGCACCGCTGGTGCTGGCGGACGTTTTTTTCGAAGGGGCCTTTTTCGTCAACCTGAAGGCCGACGTGATCACGTCATGCTGCGGGAGCCTTTTCAGCAGCGGGGAGACGGCCTCGAAGGGATCGCTGTCCGCCGTAGCGGACCTCCCTGTCGGTCCGCTCAAGTGTGCCTTCTACGGGTCGGGCCTCCTCACCCTGGTTTCGGGGACGCTCTTTCTCCTCGGCTTCAGACGGCTGGGGGTCTTCTTTTCAGCCTCGAGCTCGGCCTTTTTCATGGCATCGGCCGCTGCATTCGTCTCGTTTCTCTGCCTTTACTTCTACGAGCTCCCCACGCATCACTGTCCCTTCTGCATCCTGCAGGGGGACTATCATTCGATCGGCTATCTGCTCTACGGGGCGCTCTTCGGAGGAGCCGTATCCGGGCTCGGCGTCGGTCTTCTGGCGCCCTTCGGCAGGGTGAAGAGCCTTGCGGCATCTCTCCCGCCCCTCCAGAAAAGGCTCTCCGCGATGAGCCTCATCCTCTATTTCATCTTCATCGCCATTGTCGCATGGCAGATGCTGCACACGGATTTCGTCCTCGATCCGTGATCTCCTGTATCCTCATTTTACGTGGATGACGCGGTAGGGAGGAATGCGTTTAGTGTATAAACCGGGTGGAGTGGTCTCGGGAGCACGAGATCCTCTGGATTCCCGCCTTCTAAGGGAATGACAGGAAAGTCATTCCATCATACGTCTCGCTTGTACGGGGTCATATCCTGCCGAAGCGTTTCTTCCACGCCCCGTCTTCCATCAGGGCCAGAGTGTCCCTGAGGCTCGATTTCGAGAGGAGGAGCTTCGCGTATTCGACTGCATCGGGGATGCTTATCTTTGAGACCGCCTCCTGAAGGGCTGGCAGGAACTGGGGGTCCACACTGAAGCTGCGGATGCCGATGCCGAGGAGGAAGGGGAGGTGCGAGATCTCGTGCGCCATCTCTCCGCAGATGGAAACTTCCCTGTTCCTGCCCCTGGCCGCCTCGACCACGCGGTAGAGGCCCCTCAAAACTGCGGGGTGGTGAGCGGCGTAGTACCGTGCAACCCGCTGGTTGGTCCGGTCCGCTGCGAGCATGTACTGGATGAAATCGTTCGTGCCGATGGCAAAGAAGTCGGATACCTCGGACAGGCTGTCGATGATCTCTCCTATGGAGGGGAGCTCCACCATCATGCCGATGGAGATCGCGGAGTTGTAGGGGAGATGCTCTTTCTTGAGCCCTTTCATGCAGTCCAGCACGATCCGCCGCGCCTCCAGGAACTCATCCACCGACGAGATCATGGGGAACATGATCCGCGCATCCCTCGATCCGTGCGCAGCCCGGAGGATCGCCCTGATCTGGGTTTCGAAGACGTCGCGGCGGTCGAGGGAAAAGCGGATCGACCGCATGCCCAGCTCGGGATTGGCCTCGGGAGGGGTGTCGAGGTACGCGAGGACCTTTTCTCCTCCCACGTCGAGGGTGCGGACAGTGACGGTGTGGTTCTTCATCTCGTCGAAGAGCCGCTTGTATACCAGATACTGCTCGGTCTCGGAAGGGAAGGTCGAGCGGATGAGGAAGGGAAATTCGGTCCGGTAGAGCCCGACTCCCTGCGCCTTGAGCTCCTTGGCAAGGGGGATCTCGCTTAAGAGGTTGATGTTCGCGAGGAGGCCGACCTCCTCGCCGTCGCTCGTCCGTGTGACCGGGGAGATAGGCTTGTCCCTGCGGATTGCCGCCAGCCGTGTATTCTCACGTGTTTTGAATCCCTTTATGACCCTCTGGGACGGTCTGATATAGATGTTGCCCATGTAGCCGTCCATGAGCACCGGCGTGTCCTCGGGGATGCTCAGGAGCTCGTGCTGGGAGGCCATGAGCAGCGGGATATGGAGCGAGCGCGAGAGGATGGAGATGTGGGCTGTGGCGCCCCCGCCGACCAGGATGACCCCCTGAGTGTCATTGGCGACGAGCTTCAGGATGTCGGAGGGATAGAGCTGGCTCGCGATGACGATGCGCTTGCTGCCGAATCCCGCACCGGCAGACCCCGGCCTTTTGAGGTTGCGCAGGATGCGCAGCGTCAGGTCCTCGACGTCGTTTGCCTTCTCACGGACGTATTCATGGGGGTTGGCGAGGAACAGGGCAGTGTAATGCCCCGATACCTGGGAAACCGCGTGCAGGGGGTTCGTGCCCTGCTCGATGAGCGCGGCCATCCTGCCGACGAAGCTCTCGTCCTTGAGCATCATGAAATGGGTGGTGAAGATGAGGGATGCACTCTCGGGCAGGCGTTTGGCAAACTGCGACTGGAGGGACTGAAGCTGCTCTGCCGTGACGTCAACGGCCCTGCGGAAATCTTCCAGGGTGAGAGAGGCATCCTCGGGCGAGGATTCGATGAGCGAGGCAGGGCTGCTCCTCCTGAACACGGTCACCGGGCCATAGGCGATCCCTTCGCTGGCAATCTCCGCTTTGAGGGGGCTTTTGATCGCGGGCGGGTGTTCGGCCGGAGCCGCTCCTTCCTCGCGCTTCACCTCCATGAGAAGCCGCGCGTTCTCGATGGATGAGGCGAGCTGTGACGAAGCGGCACGCAGCGCCATGATCTCGGCCTCCTCGAACACATCCGGCCTCTCGTGCTCTACCACGATGGCGCCGATCCTGACGGCTCCCCGGTGGATCGGCACGACCATGAACGATTTGAAGCGATCCTCGCCCGCCTCTTCGAAGCGCTTGAAGTGAGGATTGAGGACGGCCTTGCCCTCGCATACCGGCCTGAGGTTCTGGAAGCAGTGGCCCACGATCCCTTCACCGATCTTCATGCGAACCTTTCCCACGGCCTCCGGATTGAGACCGGTCGTCGCAGCGAGATAGAGCTCGCCCGAGGGCTCGTCATAGAGGTAGATGGAGCAGACGTCCGCGTTGAGGTAGCGGGCCACCATCTCGACGGCGCGCTGGAGGAAGTTGTCCACGCTTAAGCTGCTGACGAGCAGGTCGGTCAGATCGCCGATGTCGCAGAGCAGGTTCAGGTGGTCGCTCTGCCCTTTTGTTCCCTTCATCCATCCTCCCGTGTGTTCTTGTTCAGACCAGTATGCTTATATGCTTCTATCCGATTAGATGCCAGTGAAAGAAAAAGGATGTATGAAACCGCACGGTAAGCGCGGTTATGGGTTGCTTTTTATTTGCCTTTTCCCTACATATCTTGCATTGCAGGACACAGAGATCCGGTTCGACAGGGAGGACCCAGGTCATGAAGAAGGTACTGATGAGCGTCATCATGCTGTTTGCATTCGTGTTCCAGGCATCGGCGGATTTTTCCGGGGGCATTTCCACAGGCTCCGACGAAGACAAATTCAGGCCGAGCATGGGACGCACGGTCCTGGGAACGGTCACGTCCATTGACGAGAAGAAGGGCGACATCAACGTCATGGACGAGGCCAAGCATTACGAGATCACCGTCCACCTGAAGGCGGAAGACCGTTCCAAGGTTAAAGTCGGGGACAGGGTAAAGATCCTGACCCAGCCGAATACGAACGTGGCCAGGACGATCCTCCCGCAGAAACCGCTTGATCAATAAGGACTCGAAATTTATTTTGCCTTGTTCTCCACGATAACCGTATTGGCGATGAGTGAGCCCCGCTCAAGCTTGATCCTCACCCTGTCTCCGACCTTCACCTTGTGACGGTCCTGCGTCTTCAAATGGACAGTGACGGGGTAATGGTTGTTCTCGTCATCGACCGTGATGTCGCCCTCCTTCTCGTCAATGCGACTCGCGGTGCCCTGCTTGCATACTCCCCATGAGCCTCTGATTATAGACACTATGGTGATGTTTGAAGGGGACCGGCTGTGGCAATCGAAGACATGATCGTTCTCGGCGCAGGCGCTTCGGCATCCGAGGGCGCGCCCGTGCAGAAAGACCTGTTTGCGGAGTTCTTCAGGACCGACAGCGGCTATCCCCGCAATCCCGCCAGCATCGAAAGGCTGCACCGCTTCTTCAAACAGTTCTTCGGCGTCGACATCAAGGGGCCTGTCGATGGGATCATCTTCCCGTCGTTCGAGGAGGTCCTGGGCATCCTCGAGATCGCCATCGACCGGGGAGAGAGCTTCAAGGGATACTCAGCCATGATCCGGTCGCCGGACGTGCAGACCATCCGCGAAGACCTCATCTTCCTCATCGCCCTGGTCCTCAACCGTACCCTCATGGAGCCCAAGGGATACCACAGGGCCCTCGTCAAGCGACTCACGGACGAGGGAAGGATACGATCGACCGCCTTCCTCTCGCTCAACTACGACATCCTCATCGACAATGCCCTCACCGAGCTCCATCCCGAGTACGACCTCGACTACCGGGTGGAGTTCACGAACTACGGGCGCGGGCACAACTGGATGCGGCCGAGAAAGGAAAGGGCGATCGAGCTCTACAAGCTCCACGGGTCCCTGAACTGGCTCTACTGCCCCACGTGCATCTCCCTGACGCTCACTCCCCGCGAGCGCGAGGTCGCACGGCTCGTCGAGGAGCCGGTCACCTGCCTCGACTGCGGAATGTCCACCGTGCCCATCATCACCCCTCCCACCTATCTGCAGGGCATGGAAAACTATTTCCTGCTCCAGATCATGCGCAGGGCCGAGTCCGCACTCAGGCATGTCAAAAGGATCATTTTCTGCGGATACTCGTTCCCGGATGCAGACCTGCTCGTCAGGTACATGTTCAAGCGCGTCGAGATGAACTTCGACCCCAGGCCCGAGATCTATGTGGTCAACGAGTACGAGGGCAAGAAGAACGAATACCGGCATATCGAAGAGCTCCGCTACAGGCGGTTCTTCAGGGACAAGGACTGCGTATACTACCTCAACCGGACGTTCAGGGACTTCTGCAGATACGGTCTGGGGCCCGGGCATTGAAACCTCGCCGCATCCATGGCATACAGACCGGAAAGATATTCCTTGAGGAAAGAGGGATCATGGCCCACAGGCTCGAATCCGGCCAGGAAGGCACCGCGAGGGGATGCTCTGCATGAAGGCGGCGCTCCTGCAGCTTCCCGTGCAGTCTCACGACTACGGATACTCCCTGGAGAACATCCCCCTGGCTGCGGGCTACCTCAAGGCATATGCCGGGCAGAACCTTCCCGGCGGCATCGAAATGGAGATCTGCCCCCCGCACATCGTTTCCCTCGGGGGCGACGCCGCGATCCTCGACTGGATCGGGAATCTGAAGCCTGATGTGGTGGGCTTCTCCTGCTATCTCTGGAACATCGAGAGGAGCCTGCACCTCTGCCGGAAGATCGGTGAACGGCTTGGAAGGGTCCGGACCGTCCTCGGCGGCCCCGAGATCACCGGGGACAGCAGCCTCCTTTCCCGGGGCGGGTTCGATGCGGCCATCCACGGCGAGGGAGAGGAGACCTTCCGTGATCTGATCGCTGCATGGGCACGAGGCTCGAGCGACCTGTCTGCAATCCCCGGCCTCATCGTGCCACAGGGGGAGCGGCTTGCGGAAACCTTTAAGCGCGGGCCCGCACGCGATCTCGACTCGATCCCTTCTCCCTACCTTGCCGGAGCAGTGGGTCCGTCGTATATGAAAACGATCTTCCTCGAGACGGTGAGGGGCTGCGTGCACCGATGCTCCTACTGCTCCTACCACAAGCAGTTCAGGAAGCTCCGCACGTTCGACCTCGGGAGGGTCTCTGCCGAGGTCGACCGTGCCCTTCATGAGGGTGTCGAAGAGATCAGCTTCATCGATCCGTGCTTTGCCCGCAGGCCTGAGCTGAAATCGCTCCTCTCTCTGCTCGAGCATGCGCAAAAGACCAGGCCCATGAGGATAAGCTGCGAGCTCAATGCAGAAGACGTATCACAGGATACTGCGGACGCCCTCGTGCGCGCAGGCTTGACGCATGCGGAGATCGGGCTCCAGAGCACGAACGGGAAGGCCCTGAATTTAAGCGGCAGGCGCTTCGACGAGGCTCTGTTCACCAGGGGCGTCTCCCTGTTGAGGGCACGGGGCGTGCACGTTGCGACAGACATCATGGTTGGCCTCCCCGGAGATGCCATCGACGACGTGAAGCGCTCCATCGATTTCGTGCTCCAAAACAATCTCTGCGATTCTTTAAACCTCTTTCCCGTGAGCGTGCTCCCCGGTACGCTCCTCAAGGCGCAGGCGTCCGGAATGGGCATCTCGTATCAGGACCTGCCCCCGTACTATGTAACGAAGACGCCCTGGATGGGGCCTGAAGAAATGCGGGAGGCCTTTGCCCATGCCGAGCGCCTCACGGGCGAATCGTATTTCCCGATC
>Ga0116185_1003891_pt1 | contig 12534 bp, 12 predicted proteins | sample AD_JPNNA7_MetaG_FD_89754 | JGI IMG/M metagenome (GOLD analysis project Ga0116185, IMG submission 89754) | Active sludge microbial communities of municipal wastewater-treating anaerobic digesters from Japan - AD_JPNNA7_MetaG | ecosystem: Engineered > Bioreactor > Anaerobic > Digestate | place... | reverse complement strand
TTTGAACGATTTGTATACTTGTTTTTCATAGTCTTGTAAAGTATTTTACCACATTTGCAATGTGCTATTCTTTACAAGACCCATATTTATTATACATCTATTTGAAAATTTATAGCTTTTTAATAAGTCTTCCGAAATATTATCTGTCATAAAATTAATATTATTGAATGAATATGACAATTTTAGAGCAAGAGATCAAGGATTATTTATATAATATGAAATTCCTTGAAAAAACATATATGGGATTTCCTAATAATATGTCATATGATTGGGATTTAATTGCTGAATCTTCTAAAGTATATATTAATAATTGTGGGGATCCGTTTTCGACTCTTTCATAGAAAAAACATTCAAAGCCTTTCGAGCAAGAAGTTGTTAAATATTTTTTAAGCTTATATAAGCTTGATATCGCATTAGGGTGGGGATATATGACTGCTGGTGGAACAGAGGGAAATATGGAAGGATTATTTATTGCGAGGGAAATTTATCCTGATGGGGTATTATATATTTCCGAAGATGCTCATTACTCTTTACAGAAGATCGCGAATATTTTAAGAATGCGTTATATTATAATCAGATCTTTAGAAAATGGTGAAATTAATTATGATGAGCTTGAACATAATATTCAAGGAAATAAGCATAAACCTGTGATTTTATCATTAACCTGTGGAACAACAGTGAGGGGAGCGTATGATAATTTAGAGAAGGTTAAAGAAGTATTAGAAAGAAATCAAATTACCAAAAAGTATATACATGTTGATGCAGCATTATCGGGGATGATAGTTCCATTTATTTCTAGAGCACCTCAATATACATTTGATAAGGGTATTGATAGTGTCGCTATTTCGATGCATAAATTTTTGGGGTGTCCGTTGATGTCTGGTATAGTTATAACGAAAAAAGAATATGCAGATAGAATTTCAACGAAGGTGGAGTATATTAACTCCCATGATACAACAATTTTAGGATCTAGGAATGGGCAAGTGCCACTATATGTATATGCCGCTATTCAAAAATATTGTACTGATAGATTTGCTTTAGATGCGAAGCGATGTATTAGCAGAGCAAAATATCTATACAGTAAGTTAAAAAAGATTAATATCGCTGCAAAATTGAATAAGTTCTCTACAACAGTATATTTCTTTACTCCAAATAGGAAAATTGTAGATAAATGGCAACTTTCAGTTTATGGTAATATTGCACATGTAGTGGTAATGCAACATGTAACTAGGGATATGATTGATCGATTCGTTAAGGATTTAGAGCGAAATCGTTGATGTAGTCAATTTCTTATCATCTATGAATGTCTCCGAAATAAATTTTCTCCTGTTTGATTATTTATCTCAACGTTTGTATTACATCTCCGCTTTTTAATCTATAATCATGCAATGGTGTCTATGTGTTAGATGCTATTATACAGCAATCGATAACAATATTAATTTGTTGACAAGATATATTATTTTATAAATACAATAATATGTACCTAGTAAAAGTTAAGGTTGATAATTTAAAAGTACAAGGTAAAGATTATTTTGCAGAGCAGTTTATACCCCTTAGAACACTAGTTTACTGCTCTGGCTCTCAAGATATAGAAGCTCGTAAGGACTAGTTTAATATTCTTCCAAGAGATAAACAAGAATATTTAATAAACAACCTGTAAAGTATTTCTGAAGGGAAGCTGAACAAGTTTTCATTAATTAACAGTTAGAGGTTGAACATTAAAATAATGGAATTAGCAGATTCAAAAGTCAAAAATCAACTTATTAAGATTTTGCTTCTGCTAGCCTGGATTATCGTGGTTGTTCACTTAATTAAAGATATTACCCAAGATCTGTTAGGCATCTCATCAGTACTAGATTATCTTGGTAATATTTAGGAAGATACTTCTTTATTCCCTTTATGGCTTGAATACTTATACCATTGGGCAATGGTCAATACTGTAATAGGAGAAGTAATTCTTATTTATTTAATTCCAAAATATATATTTAAATCTCTTATTAAATTTGAGAAGATTGTTATTATCGCGTCATTGATTTATATACTTGTTATGTTTTTTGTAGCGTATTTGCTCAGCTTATAACAGAGAAACATGCGTTCGACAGATTTTTACAAATATCTATTTACTAGCGATAATGATAATTTTGATTTATAATTCATATAAATATTTTTTGTAGATGTGAACGGAGATAAATTGGAAAATTCTTAATTATATGGATTTAAAAAACAAAACTGTGTTGATAACAGGAGCTACGGATGGATTAGGAATGTTACTCGCTATCAACTTAGCAAAAATCGGATGCAATTTAATAATACATGGAAGAGATAATACAAAAATAGATAAGTTAGAATCAGAGTTGTTATCAATTAATAATAAAATATTAATAAAGAGGGTTTTATGTGATTTTAATAAGCCTGACACCATTGTATCTCAATTCGAGAAAATCAAATCACTTGATATACTAATAAACAATGCCGGTGTTTGGTCAGAAGGCAATACGATTGATATTTTACCTGAGAAGATTATTGAGTTAACGAATGTCAATTTATTATCATACCTTCTAGTTACGAGGACATTGTTACCTGCCCTTCAGAACTCAAATTTCGGTCAAATTTTGAATGTTTCAAGTATTGCAGGAGTTGAATTACCTCAGGGCTATTTTCATACAATATATACAGCAACAAAATTTGGTGTTCAGGCCTTTAGTGAAGCATTGGAGAAGGAATTTGGTAATTCAAAATTAAGAGTCATGGGATATTATCCAGGTGGTATGGTTACACATATTTGTCAAAAAGCAGGTATAGATTATAATGAAGTTGAGCCTTGGATGTTTGATCCTCAAGAATCAGTTGATGCAATGATCTTTATGCTCACAAGAAATAAGAAGATTTGTGTTAAGCGCTTAGATTTAATTAATCATCTAGAGGGATAAGTATAATTGACAAGCAAAATATTCAAAATATGGAAAAAATATTAATAATGTAAATCGTGTATAATAGTTTTAGTATTGTTAAGTCTAAATAATATTTAATAATAATTTTCAATGAAAAACTTAAATACATTTGTGTACATAATCTCTGCAGTATTGGTAGTCGGAATTTCTGCCATGATATACTTTATCGTGACAAAACCTGCGTCCAATCAACTTGATAATGAAATTATCGGTCAGTATAACTTGCGAGTAACTACAACAATATGGTCAGGTTGGGGTAAAGGATCATCTAGTTCAAAAATTAAGAATTTTGATCTTGAAAAAATAACTAAAATAACAGTTGATGATATAGTCGTTGGTAAAACTATTGATTTCGAAATCGAATCATATGATACAAATTCAGTAACAATAAGAGCATCTGGGCTTGGGCTTAAACAAGGAGATGATGTTGATAGTCCAGGTATTGACCTTGAAGGTTGCGGTGAACAAAATTTCGCTATTAACAAAGGTGAAAGAGCAGAATTATATTCTTGTACAATGGATGCTGGTATCTCATATCTTATTGAATATTAATTTTTATCTGTTGTGACTTTTGGAACGATTTTTCGTATATTATTATTGAGTCGAATGTGTAAATAATTTTTTATTTAATTATATGCAAGAATCAAATAAGAAGCTATTTGTAATAATATCTCTGTCAGTTATTACTTTAACCGTAATTGGTATTACAGGCGTTTTACTCGCCAGTAAGTATCATTTGATAAATCTTCCACTGATTAACAAGACCGATAAACTGTCAGAGGCTGACACTTTAAGAATCAATGATGCTCTTGCAAATATTAGTACATTGTCGCTTGGTGGAGAAACTCTTATGAGTAACAATTCAGGTAGTAGTAAGGAGTTGGCATATGCTTTAGATTCGCATGCCACATATAACTATGAAAACTATAATTATACTTATACACAGTCGACAACAGAAACAAAGTTTGGGTCTAAAATCAATTCATGTAATGGCAAGAAATTCCCATTTATTTTTGAAGAAAAAGTTGATTCCTTTTCGTATTATAATGATGATGATCCTCAAAACCCTGTTTATATGTCGAAATATGTACAATATGATAAAGATGGAGATATTGTAAGTTATTATCTCAGTGATGGCGAATACACTTATACATATATGGGTGGTTCATTTGCAGTCCGCGAAAAAATGATTCCTGTTGAGCCATTTGTTGATTATGCTCCAATAGAACGCTCTGATACAACTGAGGATATGTCGACAGAGACAGTCAATAGTGATGGCGAATCAATTACTTCAAGTGATAGTGTGCAACCTGGTGGAAATCCAGAAGTTATTGTAGAGGATAATGGTGATGAATCAATCGAGCCCTATCCTTCAGATGTCGATACAGCTATCCCACCAATCGAAGATACTTTTGATATCGTAAGGGAAGAGAACTATAAAGGTCAGGACACATATGTAGTTAAATACACTTATACTGATTATTGTAGTGGTGATGCATATCTTTTGAAGTTATCAAGTAGCTTATATTTACCTGAGGATGATAGTGATATTGTAGATTACACTGTATTAATGTGGTTAGACAAAGACGATTATAATGTATTGCATGAGGAAGCATATTTAGGATTAACAATACCAACAAATCTTATTTATCAGCGTGATTATTCCTATGATAATGCTGATAAAACATATAATGAAGTAGAATCTATTTTTGCTTTTGATATTAACACTGGTGTTAAAGAGTTTTCTTATAAAGATTATCCGCTTTATGATTCTACAAAAACTCTCTCGAAATATTTTGAGAATAATGACATTCTTTTTATTAAACCAAATGATATGTTTTCTTCAGGCTCATGGGTAGATACTGATTATGTATCAAAGTATTTTAATGAGTCAGAGATATATAATCCTTATCAAGACCGTAAATTTTACCCTAGCGACTCGGATGGACAAAAGGCATATGAAAATATGGTAGGCTCATCTGCTATCGATTGTGAACAATTCCTATGTAGTGAATCATATTTTGGATTTAATACTGAGAATACCGGAAGATCTTTTTCCTATGATGTCTATCATGGTGAGGTCAAATCAAAGGTAATTGAGCAATTTGTCGATTCAAATAGTCAAAGTACTGATGACGTATATAATGAAGGAAATCCAAAAATTACTTTACTCGAAAAAGATCCAATCTCCATTCAATACGGTGATATATCATTATCTTTAGATGTTTACGAACTAACGATAGATGATACATTTGGTGAGCCTTATGTTGAACTACATTATTTTCTAGAGTACAACGGTTACACTTATTCAATTAGTTATTATTATGATAATTCAGATGATACATCCTTCCCTACAGTAGAAATTCTAAATACTGAGAGTGCGTCTGACAGAACAGCTATATTGGATTTTATGCAACCAATGCTGTCAACTTGGAAATAAAATTGGTTTAGGAATAAAGCCCTGCTTACATTATTAATAATTGTAAAGTGGGGCTTTTTACTAGTTGAGTCCTTTTCGACGCGCGAGTTCTTGCTCGATGAGCTTTATTTTTATCTGATTAGCTTCTTTTTTATCTGTACGCTTTGTATAAAAGCCATACTCAATCTCTATTTTGTTTACAGGTATTACTGTATTCTCAAACGCTCGATAATCAATATTCTCTTTATTAAGGCTAAAACACAATATTTCACCCTCAACACTATCAATTACAAAATGCGGTTTATCAGAATTGCCTGCTCCTATTGCATCATTTATAATGTAAGGCTTCAATAATTTTAGTGCTTTTTCATAATCATTCTTATCGACTATTATAACGATGTCATTTGGAGTTACATCTAGCCCATGTATTAATAATGCACCACTGCTTCCTACTATCCAAAGGACTTTTTCTTTCAATATTTTTTGGGATTTTGATTAGTGAATTGTTTATACTTCCCAATCTTCGAATTGTGATGGTATAAATGCGAAGTCGCCAGTAAATTCAGGTTCCATTGGAAGATAACTTTGAATTTCCTGAAGTCGCCTATAGAGTCTTTCTACCTCACTTTGAAAGTCATAATAATATGGACCCATTTCAGACAATTCTCGTATTACATCTTCTAAAGAGTTATTGGCGCGATCCTCTGTTAATGTTAACATAAGTAAATTAAGGACATCTGCCGGACCAAGTGATGCCAAATAATCTAGTAAGTCTGAACGAGTTATATCTTTAGATGATAAAGCATACGTAGAATTTCTCCAACTTTCGATAGCAAAATCATTTGTATGAGTTGTACCGTATTCTGATTGAGCTAATACATTTAATGCTGCACGGTAGACATTTTCATTAATTGAAACCGGATTTCCATTAACATCTAGTGTATAAATGTTTCCGAAATTATCAATCAGATACACGCTATCACCATGAACATATTCTGTGTAGGATATGTTTTCTATTTGAGTTGGATCCTTTTGGTTAAAACTTGCCAGAATCTTCTGTGTAACATACCTTTCGATCGAATAGTTTTTGTCACTTAGAGGGTTTTCAGGGTCAATATATGATGTCCCCATTCTTATCAAAAAATGTTTAAACTCATTATCAAGTTTTTTTCTCATTTCAATATTCTGTTTTGTTGTTTCTCTGCAAGCGCGTAGAGCAACACCTGCAACACCTGCAAGATTCTGTATATTGTTATCTTCACAAATTGTAGCGTTAAGATTTAGATAACTTGCTAATTCAAATAAACTTTTAAAGTCATCATGGTTATTGATAATACTTTGAAGAATTGCAAAGTAGTCTTTCTTTGCTATTGCATCACACAATGCTTGATAATCCATTCCTTCTTGTAATTCATAAGTTAATGTAAGTGATTCGAGAGAATATTGTGAAAGATGACCTGAAGAATCTTCACCATAAACAATATCGATCAGGATCTTCGAAATAGCAGCAATATTACTTACATCTAGTATTAAAGATCTGTTATTTATATTATCAGAAATAACGTAATATTTATTAATTTCACCATTAACATTAAGATCAGTACCTAGAAAGCTAAAAGATTGATCATTACTCTGCGAAAATTCAAAGTATGATTCAGGCTGGCTGATAGTCAGGTCAGCATTAACATCTTCCAAATATGCACCAACCATGCAACCAGGATCAACCCCACAATCAAGTAAATATTCATCGCGTGCGATAGCAGCTACAAGCATAGACACTGATTCTGAAGGATCTTGAGGTATGTCATGGGTGGAAGAAATAGATTCTACACCATCACAACCTGATAAAGTGCCCGCAAATATTAGACTAGCAAAAAATAATCTAGTGACAGGTGATATTTTCATATTAATAATATTTAAATCTTAAAGCTATATTATACTATGGGCCCACCGCATTGTCAATATAACTTACCTCTTCAATGTTGAACAGATGTTAATAATGTCTGGTTTGCTTTATCGAAAAAAATCACTACAAACCCAATTCCATCTTGGCGAGAGGTGAAAGATTCTTACGCTTTGACCAAACACGGTGAACCTTATTAAGTAAAACCTTACGTAAACGCAGATTTTTTGGTGTAACTTCTAGCATTTCGTCATCATTTATAAACACAAGTGCGTATTCCAATGTAAGAGGTATTAGTGGCTTCAATTGCGTTTGAGTTATCTCGTCATGCTTCATACGTACAGCACTTTGGTGGCGAGCTTTACATACATTGATATCAATATCCTCTTCGTATTTGTTTATACCAATAATCATACCTTCATATACATCTGCTCCTGGACCGACAAATAATTCACCACGCTCTTGTGCGGTATTAAGCGAATAGCCCATTGAAACACCTGCTTCACTTGCTATCAATACACCATTTCGTTCTAATTCATCAATATCTTCGTACAAAACATACTCTTCAAGATAGCTGTTAATGATGGCAGTACCTTTTGTTAGGGTAAGTAATTGATTTCTTAGACCAAGCAATTTGCGTGTCCTGATTTTGTATTCAAAACGGGTAATACCATTCTCAGTTTGCATGTCGATTAGTTCAGCCCCTCGCTGGCTAACGGAAGATGTGATAGTACCAACATATTGCTCTGGAATGTCGATAAAAAGCTTTTCTAATGGCTCGTATACTCCATTTTCTCTTTTTTGCAGTATTACTTCTGGACGTCTGACTTGAAATTCATATCCTTCTCTTCTCATTGTTTCTATAAGTATAGATAGCTGCAATTCTCCTCTTCCTGATACGTTATAACTTCCTCCATCTGACTTATCGATTATTAGTCCAATATTCAATTGCTTCTCACGTTCCATACGCTGCTCAAGTTGTTTTGCAGTTACAAATTCACCTTCTTTGCCAGCTAATGGTGATGTGTTAGGCTCAATTTTGATTTTGACAGATGGTGGTGATATTATAATCTCATCTAATGCTTCGATTTTACTTGATATACACAGTGTTCGACCTATGCCTGTTGATTCTACACCTGCGATGGCTACAATATCTCCACAAATTGCGCTATCGGTTTCGGAGTATTTCAGTCCATCTTTGAGGTAAAGTTTACGTACTTCGCCTCGCTCATATGTTTTATCCTTATCGGCAACTACTAGTTTATCACCAATTTTAACGACACCTCGCTTTATCTTACCGATAAGCAATCTACCGAGATGGGCATCGTAATCTAGAGAACAAATCTGCATCTGAAATGATCCGTTTTGATCACCAGTTGGTGCATCAAAGAAACTAACAACTTTTTCAAGTAATGGTTCTAATGTACCAGTTAAATTTGTTGTATTAGTAAGGTCACCTTCTGGAAGTTCTGTAAATATCATACCTTCGCGAGCTATTGCGTATAAAATTGGAAAATCAAGTTGTTTCTCATCTGTGGCTAATTTCAAGAATAGATCATAAATTCGATTACGCACTTTTTCGACATTTGCGTATTTCTTATCGATTTTATTTATTACGACAATAACACGCAATTTTGATTCAAAGGCTTTTTTAAGCACAAATTCTGTTTGTGGCATTGGGCCTTCTTGAGCATCTACTACTAAGACACATCCGTCAGCCATATTGAGTGTTCTCTCAACTTCACCACCGAAGTCAGCATGTCCTGGAGTATCGATAATATTGATTTTGTAATCTTTGTAAGGTATTGAGATATTCTTGGCAAGTATTGTGATCCCCTTCTCTCTTTCAAGTGCATTACTATCAAGTATTTGCTCTTGTTGCATCTCTTCTTCATTATCTCTAAAAAGGTGAGATTGTTTGATAAAACCATCGACTAAGGTTGTTTTACCGTGGTCGACATGAGCTATAATAGCGATGTTTCGTATTTTTTCTTGTATTATTGTAGGCATCCGCGTATTATATCACAAATCTTATAAAAACAACAGAACTGATATGTATTGTATTCACGCTTTCTTCTGTGTTCCACTAATTGAGATTATTTGTAGAAAAGAATTCTTGTAAATATCCTGTTCGTTTTTTTTATATGTCATGCAGGCAATAAATCACAACTGGGCTTGGGTAGTCATGGAATACGCCTATTGGAACGCAGGTTGGCTGGTGGCATACTATAAAAATACTTTCAGAAATTCTACTTTATTTTCTGTCCGAATTCTTCAATTATTGCTTTCACTTTTTCAGAATACTCTGGATTCCTGAGTCCATATGTTAATGTTGCTCGCAGCATATTCATCGGATCCCCGGTTGTAATCCATTCTCCTTGTAGTTTATGCAATAGGAGTTTGTGCTCCTTTGCCATAGCATTATAACAATCTGTAGCATAAAATTCTTTCATGTTAACGCGATATTTTTCATCGAGATACTGTAAAAATTTTGGTGTAAATACAAAACGACCGATAAGTGTATCATTGCTGTTTGTTTCTTCAGGCTGTGGCTTTTCTATCACGCTTGCCATTACATCTGTATCACCTTTTGTTTCAACCATTCCGTATTTGTAGCATTCCGAATGAGGTATTTCGTAAGTCATCAATACTCCTTCACACTCATTATCGTTGTTAAACTTATCAAGTAACTGTCTGGTAGGATTGTAATCTGAAATCATAAAATCGTCGCTATAAACTAATACGAAATTATCATTTCCTATCCAAGTTTTAGCTGTTAAAATTGCCGAGGCACTTCCATAAGGTAATTTAGGATCTTGTTTAATGTATGCGATATGTGCAACATCGTTAAGTTCTTGGACTTTGTTTAGAATTGCGGTCTTATTGTCTCTCTCAAGTAAATTCTCTAGATCTGTGTCATGATCAAAATATTTTGCAGTAATCGGATTAATATTCTTGCTAACCAATACTATGTCTGTAATGCCTGCTTCGACTAATTCCTTTACAGTGTAATGAATAGATGGGTACTCGATGACCGGTAGCATTTCTTTAGGCACAGTTTTGGTTACTGGTAAAAATCTTGATCCTATACCAGCTGATAATATCACTGCTTTTTTAACTTCTCTCATACATGTACGCTAACTAAACTTAGGTTATAGATTGTAACCTATCATTCAGTTTATGGCAAACTGTTAACCCAGTAGAGATTGGGCAATAATACTTATAATGGTTTTAATATGTCCTCTCAAAATGCTTGTCAATATCTGGTAAAGAAAGCTTCCAGATTATTGGACGACCGTGAGGGCAACTATATTGATTTTTACAATGAGAAAGCTCATTTATAAGATTATTAATTGTATTCTGATCAAGTTTCTGACCAGTTCGAATCGAAGTGTGACAAGCCATAGTAGCTATGATATTAGCTTGTTCTACAGTTACAGCTCGAATCAATTCAGAAGAAAGGACATCTTCATCATCGACATCTTGCGAAAGTGAGATTAACGATTTCCTGAAATCAAATTCACCAATCAGTGAAGGGATTGAATATACAATGACTTTGTTATCCTGAATTTTCGTTTCAAATCCAAGCTTATTAAATAGATCCAGATTTGCAGTAACAATGTCTAGTATTATAGAAGACACTTCTATTTCATCAGGTAATAGAAGTTTTTGTACATTTTTAGATTCATTTTCTAGGTTCGCTAGTAATCTCTCGAAATTTACACGTTCTGCAGCAGCATGTTGATCTACTACCCAGAGTTCATCCTTTTGTCGAAAAATAATGTATTTGTTAAATACTTGCAGATATTTACTCTCATTGTTTAAACTATAATTTTCACTTTTATCTAGCAACTCGCTTGAGAATTGAAGGCTTTGTTGTATTTGATCTGCGTGAGTATGAAAATCTTTTTCTTGAAAATTCATGTTATTAGTATAATCAGAAGATTGAGTTTCATCTTTCCGATCAAATCTCTTCCATGCAATATCATGGTTTGAATCAGGATTTTGAGCGTAATCGTTATTAATTATTTTATTAACATTATCGATATTTGATTCAGATGTTATATTATCAGCTAATATTGAAGTGGATCGGTTTCGTAATCTATCAAATTCATCATTTGTGTAGCTATAATCTTTTGACAATCTAAGATTCTTTTCAAAAGAATCACTTACAGCTTGTTCTATTGAACTATATATCCTGTACTGGTTAAGAAATCGTACTTCTTCTTTGCGAGGATGGATGTTTACATCAACTTGTGAAGGGTCAATACTGATATTTATTACAAATGGAAGCTTATGCCCCTCTGGTATGAATCTGTGAGCACCAATTTGGACAGACTTGTATGATCCAGCGTCTTTTATTGGTCGCATATTAACATATAAATGTTGTTGAATTCCGACTGGTGAATGTGTATCAGGATGTCCTACATAACCACTAATCTTTATCCCCTGCCCTTCAAAATAAATTTCGATGGCTTTGTCAAAATATCCCTTGATGACCTCTTTTATTCTGGAAAGACTTAAATTGCCCTTTTGGACACTTTTATCTGAAATAAGATTGACAACAGTTTTACCATCTTTTTCAAGTATAAAACTGATATGTGGATTGATTAGAAAAAAATTAATTAATAATTCATGAATCTTCTTATACTCTGTATCAGCACTTTTCAAGAATTTCAGTCTAGCTGGGATATTCTCAAAAATATGCTCTACAGATACTTTAGTTCCTTTCGAAAAAGCTGATGTTTCAGTCTTATCGTCGTTAACTAAGTATTTCCAGCCGTCATTCTCTTGATCATATTTGCTTATCATTGTTACTCTTGCTATCGATTTGATAGTTGCAAGTGCCTCTCCTCTAAAACCCATCGAAATAAGCTTATCAAGATCTTCTATAGTGGATATTTTACTTGTCGCGTGAGATGTAAATGCAAGTTTTGCCTGTTCACGCGGTATGCCAAAACCATTATCTTCAACCTCGATTAATTCTAATCCACCTTTTTTGATGCGAATAATAATTTTATCAGATCCAGCGTCAATAGCATTGTCAATTAACTCCTTAACAACAGATGCAGGCCTTTCTATGACCTCACCAGCAGCAATTTGATTTATTATATCTTCTGATAATTGTGTTATTTGCATAGGGTCTAGACTAGTTTAGAGAGGATTTTTTCTAAAGTCTGAAAGAAGTATATCATAAATATTTTCATTTCTCAAATTCCATCTGAACTCTGACTCCATCAAATGCAAATGAAACACCTTAT
>Ga0116185_1003873_pt1 | contig 12580 bp, 13 predicted proteins | sample AD_JPNNA7_MetaG_FD_89754 | JGI IMG/M metagenome (GOLD analysis project Ga0116185, IMG submission 89754) | Active sludge microbial communities of municipal wastewater-treating anaerobic digesters from Japan - AD_JPNNA7_MetaG | ecosystem: Engineered > Bioreactor > Anaerobic > Digestate | place... | reverse complement strand
CATGACGTGCAAGACTCCCTATATCAAGGACATCTACAAGGAGAAAGGATGGGAATATGCCAGCCTGCCGCTATCGGAACTGTTCCTCGCGGCCAGGCACCCCATCTCCTGCGCCAACTGCCATGATCCCGCCACCATGGAGCTCACCGTAGTCAATCCCGCCTTCATCGATGCTATGCAGCGTAAGGGGATAGACGTGCGCAAGGCATCCAGGGAGGAGATGCGCAGCTATGTATGCGGCCAGTGCCATTCCGAATACTATTTCGAACCCAAGACCAAGAAGGTAGTCTTCCCTTGGGACAGGGGTTTCCTGCCCGAGCAGATGTACGCATACTACGAGGAAAAGCCCGCGGGCTTCGAACAGGACTGGGTGCATCCCGACTCACAGACCAAGATGCTCAAGGCCCAGCACCCTGACTTCGAGACCTGGTCAGGAGGTGTCCACGGGAAATCCGGGGTGGCTTGCGCCGACTGCCATATGCCGTTTACGCTCAAGAACGGCCAGAAATACTCGTCGCACTGGGTCACCAGTCCCATGAGGAACGTGCAGGAGTCTTGCAGAACTTGCCACACCCAGAGTGAGGACTGGCTGCTGGAAAGGGTCAAGACCGTGCAGAACAATGTCTGGCAACTGCAGCATACCGCCGGCCAGGCGGTTGCCCGGGCGCATGAGGTCATCGGCAAGGCTTCAGCCGTGGCAAAAGCCAACAAGGCAGATCTGGACAGAGCACGGGAGTTGGTCAGGAAGGCTCAGTGGTTCTGGGATATCGTGGCTGCGGAGAACGGCATGGGGTTTCACAACCCGGACCAGGTCATGAATACCCTGGGCCGCGCCATCGATATGGCACACCAGGCAACGGAAACAGCCAACAAAGCAGCAGGCACGCAGTACTGATCGTTCATGTAAGCCCTGCCGGAGCTCTTCTCCGCGGCCTTTCTTTTCACCCGAAGGAGACGAGCCTCTCTTCGAACTCGGCGGGGCTGAAGGTGTAGGCCTGCGTGCCGTAGCACTCTACGGCGAACGAGGCGCACACGCTTCCCATCTTTGCGCACTGCCCGATGTCGAGGCCTTTCACGAGGCCGCTGATGAGACCTCCCCGGTACGAATCGCCCGCGCCCGTGGGGTCGAGAACCTGCCTCGTCTTGCCGATGGGGATGCGCATCTCGCCGTCTTTGGTGCAGACCTGCGATCCGAGCTCGCCTAGCGTGGTGATGATCGCACCCGCTTTTTCAAGGAGCGCCCTCTTGTCGAGGCCGGTCTTGCTCATGATGAGGTCGAGCTCGTAGTCGTTGGAGATGAGAATCCTGCAGCCCTCGATGGACCGCACGAGGTCTTTCGCCTCGAGCATGGGCAGGCTCTGGCCCGGATCGAAGATGTAGCCGATCCCCCTCTCCTTGCAGGCCTGCGGATAGTTCACCATGTCTTCGAGGTTGCCCGGGGATACGATGACGAGGGTGTCCTTCGGATCGAGCCTGTCGAAGTCGAGGGCAGAGGTGTACTTCATGGCGCCCGGGTTGAAGCCCGTGATCTGATTGTCCGCCCTGTCGGTGGTTATGTAGGCGCATGCGGTGAAATCGTCCTCGATGACGCGGATCGCCTCGGTCGATATCCCGATCTTCTTCAGCCAGTCGAGGTAGCGGTGATAATCGTGGCCGATGGTGGCGGAGATGACCGGCTTCTCGCCCATGAGCATGAGCGAGTAGGCGATGTTGCCGGCCGTGCCTCCGAACTTCTCCTTCATGCCGTCCACCTGAAAGCACACGTTCAGCACGTGGATCTTCTCGGGCAGGATGTGGTCGGAAAAATATCCCGGAAAGTCCATGATCCTGTCGTATGCAAGCGACCCGGAGACAACGATGTTCTTCATGCCCTGCTCCTCTCAAATGAGCTCGATGCTGCCGGTTGAAAGAGATGCCAGCCACTCGCGGGCGCCGGGTTCGGCCAAAGGGAACCCCTTCATGCGGCCGTCCTCAATGATGCGTTCGGCGCTGACGATGCACACGGGCCATCCCGGAATCCCCGGAGAGACGCCGCAGTTGTCGTTTACGCGGAAGGCCGTGAACTCGGCCTCGCTGCAGAAGATCCGGTATCTCGCGTCTTTGAGCCTGATGCGCAGATTCCGGTTGAGCCATCCCCTGCTCGCACATGCCTCCACGAGCTGCGTCAAGATGCGGCTCGGAGAGGTATCAGTCGAACAGCCCGATGAGTTTTCACCCGTTTCCATACCGACCCTTCAAAGGGAAAGCCGGCATCTCCCGGCATTCCATCTTCAATGCCCGCAAACGGCCTGATCGATCGAGGCCCTCCACCGGCAGGCAATAAAGCGTACAGGATGGGCTGATCGGCTGTCAAGATTATTTAAGGATTTAAAGGGGGAGGAGAGATCTACAAAGGGAAGGGACCATGTACTGCCTTTTTCCTCATGAAATCGCCGGACCATGATGGAGCGGCAAAGTGCAATACCAGGTCCCTCATTCCAATTACTGTTGAACCGCGGCATGACGCCGCATTGCCACGAGTTACTGGAACAAGTTACTTGGTCTTCTTTGCTGCTGGCTTTTTCGCCGCCGGCTTTTTCGCTACCGGCTTCTTTGCTGTTGCCTTCTTCGCTGCTGGTTTCGCGGCCGGCTTCTTTGCCGCCGGCTTCTTCGCTACTGCCTTCTTCGCTGCTGGTTTTGCTGCTGCTTTTGCCATAATACACTCCTCCTCTTTTATCTGAGAATAATAATATCCTAACATCTGTGTGTATTAAAATACAATACAGATAATTGTATTATAAGTAATTTTTTTATCGATGAATATTTTTTTCGATCAGTCCATGGTCTTGTGGAACCTGGTGACTGCGCCGATAAACAGGGCGATTCCGAGGACAGCGAGCGCGACGTACTGCGGCCAGAGGATCGAGATCCCCACACCCTTGAGGAAGATGCCCCGCAGGATCACGAGAAAATACCGCAGGGGATTGAGGTAGGTGAGCCACTGGATGACGACCGGCATGTTCGCGATGGGAAAGACGAAGCCGGAAAACATGAAGGTCGGAAAGATGAAGAAGAAGGTCGTCATCATGGCCTGCTGCTGGGTCGACGAGACGGTCGAGATGAAGAGCCCTGCCCCGAGCGTGCTCAGGAGAAAGAGACAGGTGGCGATGAACATGAGGGTGAGGCTCCCGGCAATGGGGATGCTGAACCAGAACTTGGCGAAGACCGTCACGGCGACCATCTGGACCATCGAGATGATGATGTAGGGGATGGTCTTGCCCATGATCATCTCGCCCGGCTTTATCGGCGAGACGATGAGCTGCTCCATGGTGCCCTGCTCCCGCTCGCGTATGACCGCGATCGAGGTCAGGAGGAGCGAGATGAGCATGATCACGAAGGCCACGATCCCCGGCACGAAGAAGTTCTGGCTGTCCATGTTGGGGTTGTACCACGACCTGATCCGGGCATCGATGCTGCCGTAATCCGGACTCTGTCCTTTGAGCTCCCTGATCATGCTGCTGTTGAACCTGTCGAGAACGAGCACGGTATAGGCGATCCTGACGGATGCCATGTTGCTCATGCTGCCGTCCGCGAGGATCTGAACGTCGGCCGTCTCGCCCTCCCTGATGCGGCTCCCCATATCGGGCGGGATCTTGACGGCGAGGTCCACCTTTCTTTTGAGGAGCAGGTCTTCGAGCGCTCTCTGATCTTTCGGGTAATCGGTGACCCTGAATATCCTGCTCCCCGTGAACGAGTCGATGAGCGTGCGGCTCTCAATGGTGCGGGCTTCGTCCACGACCGCGACCCTGATGTTTCTGATGTCGTAGTTGACGACATAGCCGAAGAGCAGGATCTGGATGAGGGGTGCCAGGATCAGCACGCGCCGGTTCCTCTCATCTCTGAAGAGGATGATGAACTCCTTGCGGACCAGCTCCCTGATGCGCACCCAGTTCACAGCCCCTCCTTCTTCAGGAGCCTCATGCTTATGAAGGCCATGAGGAGAAACATGAGCGCGAGCACGGCGAAGTCCTTCCACATGCTCATGAACGGGAGGTCTTTGAGGAAGATCCCGCCCAGGATGTTGATGTAGTACTTCGCAGGAACGGCGTAGGTGACGAGCTGGAGGGCCTTGGGCATGTTCGACACCGGGAAGATGAAGTCCGAGAGCATCTGGGAGGGAAGGAAGGTGAGCAGGATGGCCCCCTGGTTTGCCAGGAGCTGCGACTTCGTCGCGGTCGAGATGAGGAGGCCCAGGGCGAGCGCCACGAAGATGTAGATCGCGGAGGCCGCCATCATGAGCCAGAAGCTCGCCTTCATGACGATGCCGAAGAGCACCTGCGCCAGGAGCACCGAGATGAGGACATTGCTCAGGGCTATGATGAAGTAGGGGATCGACTTGCCCATGAGAAGCTCGAACGCGGTGATGGGCAGCGACTTGATGGTCTCCATGGTCCCGTTCTCGTACTCCCTGGCGATGACGAGCGAGGTGAGCATGGCGCCGGCGATCATGATGATCACGGCGATGAGGCCCGGGACGATGAACTTCCTGCTTTCGAGATCCTCGTTGAACCACACCCTGATCCGGCCTTCGACGGGGGGCTTGATCCTCTCGACGCCTTTCTTGTCCAGAAACTCTAAGAGGAGCATCCGGTTGTATCTTTCGATGAAGGCGTTGATGTATCCCCTCGAGATGCTCGCGAAGTTCGGATCGCTCCCGTCCATGAGGACCTGGAGCGGGGCAGGCCTTTCCGATCTGATGTTCCTCGTGAAGTCGGGCGGTATGACGATCCCGATCTCCGTCCACCCGCGGTCGAGGTATCCGGCCACCTCCCGGGCGTTCCTGAGCGATGCCCCCACATGGAAATAGGGAGAGGCGTCGATGCGGCGGATGAGATCGCGGCTCAGGTCCGTCCGGTCGTAGTCGACGAAGACCACTTCGACGTTGTTCACGTCGAGGCTCAAGGCATAGCCGAACATGAGGATGAGGCACAGCGGCATGACGAAGGCGAGGATGAGGCTCCTCGGGTCTCTCATGAGGTGGTAGAACTCCTTGCGCGTGACGGCGACGATCTTCCGGAGGCTCACGCCTGCCTCCTTTCCATGAGCGTGATGAAGGCGTCATTCAGATCGGCATCGGGCCTGCCCGGACATGCGGACGCAACGATCTCGGCCGGGCTTCCCTGGGCCACGATGGTGCCGAGGTTGATCATCACGATGCGGCCGCAGTTCCGGGTCTCGTCCATGTAGTGCGTGGTCACGAACACGGTGATCCCTCCCTCTGCGAGCTCACGGATGAACTCCCAGAAATGCCTGCGGGTGATGGGATCGACCCCCGAGGTCGGCTCGTCGAGAAAGAGGATCTCGGGCTTGTGGAGCATGGCGCACCCCAGTGCGAGGCGCTGCCTCCAGCCTTGCGGAAGCTCTTTCGTGAGGCGGTCCTTCACCTCGCCGAGCCGGGTCATGTCGAGGATCCACTCGATGCGCTCCTTCCACACGTGCTGCGGGACGCTGTAGAGGCCCAGAAAGAACCGGATGTTCTCGAAGGGCGTGAGGTCTTCATAGAGCGAGAACTTCTGCGACATGTAGCCGATGGCGTGCTTGACCTCCTCGGGTTGTGTCGTTATGTCGTGGCCGGCGACGAACCCCTGTCCCGAGGTCGGGGTGATGATGCCGCAGAGCATGCGGATGGTTGTGGACTTGCCGCTCCCGTTGCTGCCGAGGAACCCGAAGATCTCGCCCTTCCTGACGGAGAAGGAGATCCTGTCCACGGCAACGAAATCTCCGAACCTCTTTTCGAGGTCCTTCACGAAGATCACGTCATCGCTTGAAGGTGTCATGAGCGATTTCCTTGTCCACTTCCTTGATGCGGTGGATCATCGCATCCTCGAGCGTCGCGAACCGTGAGCGCATCTCGGAGGGGGACGCAACAGCCAGGAGGTGCGACTTGTGCATGAGGCCCAGCCGGTCGCACTTTTCACCTTCGTCGAGGTATGCGGTGGAGACCATGATGGTCATCCCCCCCTCGCGCATGGCGAGGAGGATATCCCAGAACTCTCCCCGCGATACCGGGTCGACACCGTTGGTGGGCTCGTCGAGGATGAGGACCGAGGGCTCGTGGATGAGCACGCAGGCGAGCCCGAGCTTCTGCTTCATGCCGCCGGAGAGGTTGCCGGCAAGGCGGTTCAGGAACGGGAGCAGGTTCGAGAAGCCCAGGTATTTTTCCTTTCTCGATCTCCTCTCGTCACCGCTGATCCCGAAGATGTCCATGAAGAAGTCGATGTTCTCCTCGACCGTGAGGTCCTGATAGAGGCCGAAGCGCTGGGGCATGTATCCGATGAGTGGCTTGGCCTTCCACAGGTCGGCTGCCACATCGATCTTAGAGACGGTTATACTTCCTTTGCAAGGCCTGATCATGCCGGCGATCATCCTGAGCAGGGTCGACTTGCCCGCCCCGTCGGAGCCCACGAGCCCGAAGATGGTCCCCTTCTCGATCTCGAGGCTCACGTCGTCGACCGCCACGGTCTTCCCGAAGCTCATCGACACGTTTTCCACTTCGATGGAGAGGCTACCTGAGAAAGGCATCCGCCGGCATTCCTGTCTTGAGCTCGAACTTGGGATTGGGAACGGAGACCTTCACCAGATAGACGAGCTTCACCCGCTCCTTCTTGGTCTGGATGATCTTCGGGGTGAACTCGGCCTCGGGGGAGATATAGGACACCCGGCCCTTGAAGAACTTCCCCGGGAAGGCGTCCACCACGACGTCCACCTTCTGGTTCGGCCTGACCTTGCCGATGTCCGTCTCGTCCACGAAGACCTTGAGATCCACCCGGGAGAGGTCGGACAGCGACAAGACCTCTCTTCCCGGGCTGACGAACTCGCCCGGCTCCACGTTCCTGCTCGTGATGATGCCGGAGTAGGGCGCGGTGAGCTTCGTATACCCGAGCTGGATCTTCGCCTGCTCGAGGGCTGCCTTGGAGAGATCGATCTGGGCCTGGGCCGCCTCGATGTCCTTTTTCGTCGAATCGATCTTCCTCAGGTTGCTCTCTGCCTGCGCGAGGACCGCATCGGCTTCATGGAGCTTCGAGAGGGAGTTCTCGTAGGCGAGGTTGACCGAATCCCGCTCCTTCTGCGAGACGACGCCGCGGCGGAAAAGCTCCTCGTACCTCTCGTCGTTCCTCTTCGAATCGATCATGGTGTTGCGGGCTACATCCACATTGGCCCGCGCCCTCCTGACATCTTCGGGCAGGGTGGACGAGTAGATTGCGAGAAGCTCCTCGAGCTGCTCTTTCGCTTTCACCGCCTTTTCCAGAGCGGCCCGGGCCTGATCGAGCCTCGCTGCGAACTCGGAGCTGTCGAGCTCGGCGAGCACATCGCCCGTGCGGACGGCCTCGCCTTCCCTGGCCTCGACCCTGATTACGCTGCCCGAAGCCTGGAAGGCAAGGTTCGATTCGATCGCCTCGATGGTGCCCGAGTAGTACATCTCGCCTTTTCCCGCCCTGCGCTGCCCGTAGTAGACGAGGCCGACCACCAGGACCAGCAAGGCTGCGAAGATTACGATGACGATGCGCTTTTTCACACGACCTCCGATGGGAACCTCACGTTCTCATTGCCTTCAATATGAGCTTTTCGATCTCCCGGCAGACCAGGCCGGACAGGTCTTTGCCGTGGGATTTGAGCTCATCGGGGACCTGCCTCGCCGAAAGCAGGACCGGGATGATGGTCTTGTACACAACGGTGGCACCGATCGCCATGAAGTGCACGATGAGCGGGAGCGTCTCGATGAAGACGCCCTGTTCCCTGCCCTCTTCGATGATTCCGCTCAAGGTCCTCAAGAGCGAGAAGAGATCCTCGAAGAAGACATCGGGCAGGCTCTGTCCGCCCGATGCGAGCTCACGCATCATGAGGCGGGGCATCTGCGGGTTTTCGTCAAAGGTGGCGGCGAGGGTCCTGATGTAGGTCCTCACCTTGTCTTCGGGCGTCCTGGCTTTCTCGATGCCGGCAGAGAGCCTTCTGGCCGCACTCCCGATGACATCGTGGATGACTTCGGCGTACAGGGCCTTCTTGTCGCCGATGTGGTAGTACAGGGCGGCCTTGTTGACCCCTGCCCTCTCCGCGATCTCATCCACGCGCGCTCCTGCAAAGCCCTTTTTAGCGAACACGTCCTTGGCCGCACCGAGGATCCGGTCTACCGTCTCCCTACCCTTGTCTCCTGATCTGTCCCTCATCGCATGCTCCGGAAAGGCCTTCGCCCATATTTAACCAACCATTTATTTTAACTAAACAGTTAAGTACTAGCTTTCCTTTTCCTCTGTCAAGGGGTTATCCGGTTTGATGAAAACGTCTCAAAATCCTATCTTGAGGCGACAGGAGATCATCTTTCCCTTACTATAGACTCCTATCATACCCCAAGGAGGCGATATGGAACAGAAGCTCGTTGCCTATGCCTGCTCCCTCGTGCCTGTTGAGATCATCTCGGCTGCAGGGCTTTCTCCTGTGAGACTGATCCCCAAAGGCAGGTGCGCAGATGCGGACAGCCGGATCCATTCGAACACCTGCTGCTACGTTCGAAGTCTGCTCTCCGATCTCATGGGCGGCGCCTGCTCGGATCTCGAGGGCATGGTTTTCGCGAATTCGTGCGACGCCATGAGGAAGCTCTTCGATATCTGGGGTGATCTCAAGGACAGCCCGCCTGCCTTCTTTATGGATATCCCGAAGAAGAACGATCCCGATTCGATCCGGTATTTCACCTCGGTTCTGAAAAAGCTCGCGGCCGGGCTCGAAGAAACATATTCCCGCCCGACCGTGACACCCGAAAGGCTCAATGCAGCGATCCGGGAAACCAACAGACTCCGCTCGTCTCTCGGGGACATATTCGGAATGCAGAGCAGCCCCGACTCGGCGATAAAAGGTTCGGATGTCTTCCCCCTGCTCCTCGCTCAAGGAGAAGCAGAGATCGCCGACCATGAGGCCGGGATCAGACAGAGAGCTTCCGGGCAGAAAGGCAATCTCCTCGGGAATGGAGGCAGCAGGATCATCATAACCGGAACCATAACGGCAAACCGGGAGCTTGTGGACATGATCGAGGAAAAAGGCGCACACGTGGCTGCCTTCGATATCTGCTTCGGACCGAGGCACTACGGTACGCCCGTGAGAGAGAATACGCCCGATCCCTTTGCCGCGGTTGCCGAGCGCTATCTCCTGCGGCCTCCCTGCCCGCGCATGATGGGCATGAAAGATCAGATCGACCACCTTAAAAGCCTCGTTGTCGAGAGCAGGGCACAGGGCGTGATCGTGAGCGCTATGAAATACTGCGACCAGCTCCTGTACAGCCTGCCCCTGCTCCGGGAAGGCGTCAGGGAGCTCGGTGTGCCGGTCCTCATGTTGGAAAACGATTATGAGTGGTCGGACATCGAGAAGGCCCGCATCAAGATCGAGGCCTTCCTCGAAACGATCGATCCGAAAGGAGGCTCCCATGCTTAAAACCATGCTCACAGCCATGAAGCAGATGTCCGAGCAGGGGCTCAAGGAACGCACGAGCTTCCGGGCGATGTGGTACGGGGAATGGTCCGATCTCTTCCTGAAAGCGTTCGATCCTGAGAGCACGGTCGTCTACACCTCCATCTACGCCTTCCCCATGGAGATCCTGGCTGCCTTCGACGTGGCCCCCTTCGACTTCGAGATCGCCGGAAGCCTCCCCTCCGCCGCAGACATGGGGCTTCCGCTGATGGAGCGTGCGGAGGGCCTGGGATACTCCGGGGATATCTGCTCGTTCCACAGGGCGAGCATCGGCGGATATCTCCAATCGTATTTTCCCGAGCCCGATCTCCTCATTTCGACGTCCTTCTACTGCGACGGCAAGGGCAAGACGAACGACATCCTGTCGCACCTCTCGGGCAGGGACTCCTTCTTCCTCTCCGTTCCGCACGAGATCAGCAGAGAGTCCGTGAGCTACGTCGAAAAGCAGCTCAGGGACGCCGCAGGGAAGATCGGGGAGAAGGCCGGGCAGAAGCTCGACGAGGACAGGCTGAGAGAGGCGGTCCGGAGCTCGAACCGCGCGAGAAGGCTCCAGCTCGAGCTCCATGAAGCATTGAGAGCCCGGCCTGCGGCGCTGAATCCGCAGGACTTCATCGGGTACTCCATAAACGGGCAGCTTTTCAACGGGAGAGAGACCAGGGAGATATTGGAAGCCCGGCTCATCGAAGAGCTCGCAGCGAGGAGATCATCGGACAAGGCACGGGTCGAGAAGCACCGTATATACTGGCTTGCCTGGCTTCCCGTCTATCGTTCCAATCTCTTCGAGATCCTGAAAAGCCATGGGGTAAACGTTGCCATGTGCGAAACGTCGAGCGTCTACTGGGACGAGATGGACGAGGACAATCCCTTCGAGGGCCTGGCGTTGAAATGCCTGAAAAACCCCTTTATCGGCAGGACGTCACGGAGGCTCGAAGGAATGGAGGAGATCGTCAGAGGCTATGAGATCGACGGGGCGCTCCTGTTCGCAACGCCTGCGTGCCGCCATTCGAAGAGCGCCGCTTCACTGATCAGGGATGAGTTCTCCCACCTCGGCATCCCGCTGCTCGTCCTCGACATGGACATCTCGGACCCCAGGGGATATCTGCCCGAACAGGTCAGGACACGGGTCGAGGGCTTCATCGAGGTCATGGACAACCGGCCGGCCTTGCTCGGTGGAAAATGAACGTTATATAGAGTATAATCAGCGAAAGAAATACTTGGAATGCAGAGAGAGAAAGCGAGGGCCTGCCGTGAGTTCCCTTTCCCTTGCGGTCATGAAAGGAATCGTCCACCTGATGAGATCGGTCCCTTCGTTCGTCAGGAGCATGGCCGCGCCTGGAAGGAGGAATGAGGCTCAAGAGAAGAGGTGTGAGAGCCTTTCTGCAGGCCTCGATAGTCCATCCCCGGAAATTCACGCTTCACCCCTCGAAGCCGAGGGCCGCGGAGACGAGGCCCCTGTGGAAGCACCGGCATGGCAGCGCTGTCAGTTCGAGGAGGCAGATCTTCCCGTGCTGGACAGCGAACGTGCCTGTTTCATGGAAGAGCTCGCCCTGTCACGCCAGGCGACCGGCATGATCCGGAAGTCGAACCTTCTCCTGCGCATGCACCATTTCATGACCCATCCCGAGGCCTCTTCAAACCCGGCCCCGGCAAAGAGAGAGCTTCAGATCCTCTCTTCGATCGATGCAGGCGAGCTCAAGAGCGAGATCTTCCGGAAGCTGGGCAATGAGCAGGTATACCTCACCGGGGAGCTGACCATCGCCTCATTCGCCCATGAGCTGGGCATCGAGCCCCACCAGCTCTCGCGCTTTCTGAACCTCCATCTCAATACTACGTACACCGACCTCATCAACTCGTATCGCGTCCATGAGGCAAAGGCCCTGCTCAGAGACAAGCCCGGGGATTCGATCCTCGATATTGCATTCTCCTCGGGCTTCAGCTCGAAGGCGAGCTTCAACCGGATATTCAAAAAGATGGCGGGCATGACCCCCTCGGAGTACCGCCTCAAATACAAAGCCGGCGGGGCCTCCGGCACGGCTGCCATGAAAGCGGGGCCGGTATCCCCGCCCGAATCCCGACAGCCTGGAGACTGAATACGAGCTCTCTCCTTTAAAAACCCATGTATCAGCCAAGGGTTGACAGTACACGGTCAGGTCAAGTATTCTAGGCTCGTAGGGAACGATTGTGAGGAGCGAACCGAAGAGAAAACTCTCAGCAGGGACCCTGACCCGACGCGATCTTCTCAAGACCGGCATGCTGGCTCTGGGCGGATTCCTGTGCCCGCAGGCGCTCATGGGATCGATGTGCCCGACGCTTCCCTACGAGAAATCCCTGTCGTTCTATAACCTCCACACCGGCGAGAAGCTCAAGACCGTATACTGGTCCGACGGCATGTACGTCCTCGAGGCGCTTTCCGACATCAACCAGATCCTCCGGGACTTCCGCACCGGTGATATCAAACCCATCGACACCGGCCTGCTCGACCTTCTCCATTCCATTCATGGACTCATCGGGTCCCGGGGCATTCTCCACGTCGTCTCCGGGTACCGGTCACCCGAAACGAATGCCCTCCTCAGGGAAAACGACGGCGGCGTAGCCGCCAAAAGCCTCCACATCGAGGGGAAGGCCGTCGATTTCCGCCTGCCGGGATGCAGCCTCAAAACCCTCCACAAGGCAGCGGTGAGGCTGCAGGGCGGAGGCGTGGGCTACTATCCCGCCCTGGGCTTCGTGCATGTGGATGTCGGGCGCGTTCGCTACTGGTAGGAGCTCAGGCCTTGCGTATTCCATTGAGACTGCTCGTGCTTCTGCTCCTCTGCATTTTTCTCCTTCCTGCCTGTACGCTCAAGACCGAGTATGCCCCGATCCCCGAGATAGTGGTACCCCGGGAAGGCCAGGCTCCGGATTCGGATACGCGGCAGGCTCACGAGGACTCGGCTGCAGAGAAGGAGCAGGCCCGGGAGCAGGGGGACTCGGCTCCGGAGGTGCCGCAGCCCCGGGAAGACCCGGTCTCGGCGGCACTCCGGCAGGGCCTGGAAGGCGCGGAGCCCGAGGTCACCTTCGGCGTTGATTCATGCCGGTATTCGTCATG